>WPCG01035418.1_pt1 | contig 14181 bp, 7 predicted proteins | sample 5403311 | NCBI WGS metagenome assembly WPCG01 (sample SAMN12869467, study PRJNA574797) | sludge metagenome | isolation source: wastewater treatment of Control | place: China:Beijing | collected 2019-05-17 | reverse complement strand
CGCGATGTTGATCGTGATCCCGCGCTCTCTCTCTTCAGGCGCCTTGTCGATCATGTCGTACGCCGTGAACTGAGCAAAATTCGACGTCGCCAGGCACTTCGTGATCGCCGCCGTCAGCGTCGTCTTCCCGTGGTCGATGTGCCCGATCGTCCCTATGTTCAAATGCGGTTTCGACCTCTCAAATTTCTCCTTCGCCATTGTTCAATTCCCTCCTCGGAAAAATCGTTCGTACTTCGAATCAATACTTATATGCGTTCCTCAGCCCTTGAGAACCTTGTCGGCAACGTCGGCGCCGACCGCCTCGTAGTGATGGAACTGCATGGAATACGCTGCCCGGCCCGAAGTCTTGCTCCGAAGGTCGGTGGAATATCCGAACATTTCGGCCAGCGGAACGAATGCGCGGACAATTCTTGTGTTCAAACGCATGTCCATTCCTTCGATCCGTCCCCTCCGTGAGGAGAGATCGCCGATGACGTCGCCTACGTAGTCCTCCGGCGTGACGACTTCGACGGACATGATGGGTTCCATGAGGACCGGTCCCGCCTTCCGCATCGCCTCCTTGAATCCCATGGAGGCGGCGATTTTGAAGGCCATTTCGGAGCTGTCCACTTCGTGGTAGCTTCCGTCGACGAGCGCGACCTTGACGCCGATAACGGGATATCCGCCGAGGACGCCGTTGTTGAGCGCTTCTTCAAGCCCCTTCGCGACCGCGTTGATGTACTCCTTGGGAACGACGCCGCCAACGATCTTGTCCTCGAATTCGAAGCCCTTGCCCTCTTCGAGCGGCTCGACCTCGAACACAACGTGGCCGTACTGGCCGCGTCCGCCGGACTGGCGAACATACTTCCCCTCGGCTCTTGCCGCGTTCTTGATGGCCTCGCGGTAGGCGACCTGAGGTCTTCCGACCTTGACGTCGACGCCGAACTCTCTCTTGAGACGATCGACGATGATTTCCAAGTGAAGTTCTCCCATGCCGGAAATGATGGTTTGGGAGGTCTCCTCGTCGGTATAGGCACGAAACGTGGGATCCTCTTCGGAAAGCGCTCCAAGGCCCTTCGTCAGCTTGATCTTGTCGTTCTTCGTGGCGGGTTCGACCGAAAGATGAATCACCGGCTCCGGGAAGACCAGCTTCTCGAGAAGAAGCGGTTTGTCCTCTTCGCAGAGAGTATCTCCGGTCTTCGTGTTCTTGAGCCCCGGAAGCGCGACGATCATTCCTGCGGTGGCCTCGTCCAGTTCCTCCCGCTTGTTCGCGTGCATCCTCAGAATGCGTCCCACGCGCTCGCGGCTGCGGGTGCTGGAGTTGTAGATGGCCGTCCCTTTCGAGAGGACGCCGGAATAAACGCGCGTAAAGACGAGCCGTCCGACGAAAGGATCGACCGCGATCTTGAATGCAAGCGCGGTGAACGACTCCTCGGTGCTGCTCTCTCTGAGAACTTCCTCCTCCGTGGAGGGCTCCACTCCCTTGATGGAAGGAAGATCCACAGGGCTTGGAAGGTAGTCCACAACGGCGTCGAGCAGAGCCTGAACGCCCTTGTTCTTGAACGCCGAACCACAGACGACCGGGACGATCTTCAGCGCGACGGTACCGGCGCGAATCGCTTTTTTGATCGTTTCCACAGAAACGTCCCCGCCGTCGAGATAGGCTTCCATGATCTGCTCGTCGTAATCCGAAAGAATCTCCAACATAGAATCGCGGGCGGCCTTGGCATCGTCCGCAAGCGCGGAAGGAATCGGCACAACGTGAGGATCGGTTCCCAGATCGTCCGTATACTGGATCCCGCGAAATTCGACAAGATCAATCATTCCTGTAAAGCTGTCCTCGACGCCGATAGGAATCTGGACGGGAAGCGGCTTGGCTCCAAGCTTTTCCTTGATGCCCCGGACGACGTTCTCAAAATCGGCCCCGACGCGATCCATCTTGTTCACGAAGGCAACTCTCGGCACGTGATACTTGTCCGCCTGACGCCACACCGTCTCGGACTGCGGCTCTACTCCGCCGACAGCGCAGAAAACAGCGACCGCGCCGTCGAGCACTCTCATCGACCGCTCGACCTCGACGGTGAAATCCACGTGGCCGGGCGTATCAATAATATTGATATAATGATCGTGCCACATGCACGTCGTAGCAGCGGAGGTGATGGTAATCCCCCGCTCCCGTTCCTGGTCCATGTAGTCCATGGTGGCGGCGCCTTCGTGCGTTTCGCCCATTTTGTAATTTTTTCCGGTGTAGAAAAGAATTCGCTCGGTGGTCGTCGTCTTGCCCGCGTCAATATGGGCGGCGATTCCAATGTTGCGGATTCTCTTCATATCAAGTTTTTGCATTTCCTACCACCAAGCCTCGTTTCCTGCAGAACACTGCATCGTATTGAATCTGTAGACTGGCGTAACTACCAGCGGTAATGGGCGAACGCGCGGTTGGCCTCCGCCATCTTGTGCGTATCTTCCTTCTTTTTTATGGAAGCGCCTTCGTTTTTGCAGGCATCCATGAACTCCCTGGCGAGTCTTTCGGCCATGGGTATCCCCTTCTTGCTCCGGGAGTAGTTCAGGATCCAACGGATGGAAAGCACCTGCGCCCTTTCGGCTGGAACTTCCACCGGCACCTGATACGTCGCTCCGCCGACCCGGCGGGGGCGAACCTCGACGAGAGGACGGACGTTCTCCATGGCCTTCTTGAAGACCTCGAAGGGCTCCGTCTGGAGCTTCTCTCCGGCGATATCGAGCGCGTTGTACATAATCCGCTCGGCAACGCTCTTCTTTCCCTTCCGCATCAGGCTGTTGATGAACTTGCCCAGTGCGGGGCTGCCGAATCTGGTATCCGGCGTCGCTTGGCGTTTCTTGACATGCCCCTTACGCGGCATTGGTCAACCCCTCCTCAAAATAACAAAAAACCACGCCGAGAACCCTACTTGGGCTTCCGGGCGCCGTACTTGGAGCGGGATCTCTTCCGATTCTCCACGCCTCCACAGTCGAGTGTTCCCCGAATAATGTGATACCTGACTCCGGGAAGGTCTTTCACTCTTCCGCCACGAACAAGAACCACCGAGTGCTCCTGCAGGTTGTGGCCGATTCCCGGAATGTACGAGGTGACCTCGATACCGTTGGTGAGGCGGACTCGGGCAACCTTCCGCAGAGCCGAGTTGGGCTTTTTCGGCGTCACCGTGTACACGCGCGTGCAGACACCCCGACGAGCGGGATTTCCCTGCAGCGCCGGCGAATCGCTCTTGCGCCTCTTTTCTTCCCGGCCATGCCGTATAAGCTGATTGATCGTTGGCACGCAACTTCCTCCTTCCATCTGTTCTTCGTATTCTGGGCAAAGCAAGATCTTTTCCGAAAAACCCTTTTCGCTTGTTTTCCGGAGGCCCGCCCATCTATCCTGCTATCCCGGCTGCAGATGCTCCCCGCGTGATCGCGCAGGCTCGTCCGAGCCGGAGCATGCTGTCGACGCGTTCAACCGGAATATTCTGTCGCCGCGCTTCTTCTTCGAGGGTTCCTATCAAGGAAGGGTCCGCATCCTCCGCTATGAAGAGCTTCCGGAGCCGCCCGGCCTTGAGGGTGCGCCGAACCTGGCGTTCTCCCGTCACTCTGTTCGGAACTGCGAGTTCGTTCAAAGGCAATAGAATCCCTCCTGTGCCAAAAGCACCACGGAATAATAACAAAAAGGCGGGAGCAATGTCAAGCATAAAATGCTCCCGCCTTCAGCGTTCTCACATTTTTTCCGAATGAAACAAAATCGTCGCGTTCCTATTCTTTCGCTTGCACGGGCTCGGCGTATGTTCGAAGGCCCTGGATTCGTTCCACTCCCGTTCCGGCGGGAATGAGGTGGCCGATGATGACGTTCTCCTTCAATCCTTCAAGAGGATCAATCTCTCCCTTGACCGCGGCCCCGGCAAGCACCTGGGCTGTCTGCTGGAACGACGCCGCGCTGAGGAAGCTGTCCGTCGCGAGCGCAGCTTTCGTGATGCCGTGGACGAAGGGCTTCACCTTCGGTCCCTCGCGGAGCTTCCGGACGAAGGTCACCCGCTGGATGATCTTCTTCTCCTCTTTCCTGTGCCCTCCCATCGGACGGACGACGAGCTCCCTTATGCCGTTTCCGGCGGCGTCCATCGGACCGGCGTTGCCGGAGAGCTTTTCTATGATCGTCTGGTTGACCTCCTGCCCGGCCTCGGCGAGCACATTACCGCGCGCGTCGACGACAGGGTCGAGGAGAATTTTTCCATAAACCCTGGCGGAGAGAAGCTCCCGCAGGAAGTGATCCCTCGAGAAAACGACTCCCTCTATTTCGACCGCGCCGATACGCCCTTCGAGGATTCCCTTGATCACCCGGTCGTCCACAAGCTGCGGGAGATCGGGAATGGCGTTCCCTTCGCTGTCGATCGCGCGCGAGAGGGACTTGCCCCACTTCTCCTTCAGGCTTTCCTCCAGTATATCGAACAGATTGATGCGTTCCACGGAGTGCCAGACGAGCACGTTTTTCACACCGCGCTCCCTGCAGACGGCGGCATCCTCCAGCGTAAAGACCCTGTCGGCCTTCGCGACAGGTTCGCCCTCCGCGACGATGTCCTCGGCGATGTATGCGGTGTCCACCAGCTTTTCAAGCAGCGCCTCGTCCCGCACCAGCAGAGGCGCAGGATCGTTGGAGGTGACGATGGCGAGCTGACCGAGCGTCAGGCGCGTTCCGGGCTCTATCCTTCTGCCGTCCGCGGACTGGAAGGCTTCGATGAGTTCGAGACCCTCCAGCTGCTTCCTGAAGGCCGCTTCGCCGACCACGAGGTTGAACTGCTGCCCTTCCGTATCCGTCAGGACGGCCGAGGAGATCAGCATTCCGGGGCGGAGTATCGTCCGGACGGCCTCTTCGTCGAGAGGCTTGCCGAGATGCTGCAACACCGCTTCGTTCATCTTCTGCGAGCTTACATCCTTCAAGGTAATCCCCGAGAAGATGCGCACCGCCTCGTCGATGTTCCGCTCGTTCTCGCGGGCGATCTCCGCCGTCTCGGCGTCGATGTCGTCCGTCCAGACAAGATCCCCGGCGACGAAGGAGGTGTCCCCCTCCTCGTTGATCTTGACGCGGTTCACCGGGGCCACCTTCCGCAGGATGACCTCGATGTGCTTGTTGCTGATCGAGACGCCCTGCGAGCGGTAGACCTCCTGGATCTCGTCCACGAGCGCGCGCTGCACCGCCTCGATTCCTTCGACCTCGAGGAGCTGCTGCGGGTCGAAGTTGCCCTCCGTGAGCTTGTCGCTCTTGAGCACGCTGTCTCCTTCGTTCACCAGGAGATTCTGGTTGATGGGAATATTGTAGGTGATCTTCTCCTCGCCGTCCCCCGTCGGGTTCTCGGCGGTGATGATGACCTTCCGTTTCCCCTCCATGACGCGGACTTCGGTCACGCGCCCGTCCACGCCCGCGAGGAAAGCGACCTTCTTCGGACGCCGGACCTCGAAGAGCTGTTCGATGCGGGGAAGACCCTGGGTGATGTCCTCTCCGGTAAGCCGGACGCCGCCCGTGTGGAAGGTGCGCATCGTGAGCTGCGTTCCCGGTTCGCCGATGGACTGGGCGGCGACGACGCCGACCGCCTCTCCCATCGGCACTTCTTTTCTGGTGGCGAGGTCCATGCCGTAGCAGACCTGGCAGATGCCGTGCCGCAGCGCGCAGCTCAGCGGGCTGCGTACCCAGACCTCTTCAATGCCGGATTTCTCTATGATCCGCGCCTTCTCGTCCGTAATGCACTCGCCCGACGCGACGATCATCTCTCCGGTCTCCGGATGTTCGATATCGTGCAGCGACGTTCTGCCGTAAATGCGCTCGGAGAGCGGGATCATCACCTTGCCGTCCTGGGTCAGGGGCCGGATGAGCACTCCCTGGTTCGTGCCGCAGTCGTGCTGCGTGATGATCAGGTCCTGCGCCACGTCCACCAGGCGCCGGGTGAGGTACCCCGACTTGGCGGTTCTGAGGGCGGTGTCGGCAAGTCCCTTCCGGGCGCCGTGCGTCGAGATGAAGTACTCGAGCATGTTCATCCCTTCGCGGAAGTTCGCCGTGATCGGGTAGTCGATGATGCGCCCCGACGGGTCGGACATCAGGCCGCGGATTCCGGCCATCTGTCCCATCTGGCTGCGGCTTCCGCGCGCTCCCGAGTCGCTCATCATGCGGATGGGGTTCGTCCGGTCCATGTGGTCGACGATGCTGTCCGCTATGGCGCGCGACGTCTCCGACCACAGGTTCTCCTTCTGGAAGAGGTACTCATCCGAGGTGAGGATGCCCATGTTGTACTCGGACTTCAGCTCTTCGTCCTGCTCCATGGCCTTCGCCGTGAGCTCGCGCTTCTCCGGCGGGATGATGATCGACTGCACGCCGAAGCTGATGCCGCTGACCGTCGCCCAGTGGTAGCCGAGCGACTTGATGTTGTCGAGCATCGTCACCATGGAGACTCTGTCGACGAGGTCGAACGCCCTGTCGAGCAGCTGTCCGAGGTCCTTCTTGCCGAGCTGCCTGTTGATGAAGCGCAGCGGTTCGGGGAGCCTGCTGTTGAAGATGACGCGCCCCGGAGAGGTTTCGATCCATTTGCCCTCCGCGTGTCCGAGAGCGTGGTCCCACTCCTTGCGGCGGCGAAGGAAGATACGGCTGTTCACTTTGGTCACGCCGTGGTGGAAGGCGGCGAGCGCGTCGTCGATGTCGCTGAAGTACATGCCGTCGCCGGGAAGTCCGTCGCGCATATCCGTCAGGTAGTAGATGCCGAGCACGATGTCCTGCGTCGGCGTCATGACGGGGCGGCCGCTCGCGGGCGACAGCAGGTTGTTGGCCGAGAGCATGAGGAGCCTCGCCTCGGTCTGCGCCTCGATGGAGAGCGGCACGTGGACGGCCATCTGGTCGCCGTCGAAGTCGGCGTTGAACGCCGTGCAGACCATGGGGTGAAGGCGGATGGCCTTGCCCTCCATGAGCACGGGCTCGAACGCCTGGATGCCGAGCCGATGGAGCGTCGGCGCGCGGTTGAGCATGACCGGGTGGTCCTTGACGATTTCTTCGAGGATTCCCCAGATCTCCTCCCGTCCCCGTTCGATGAGGCGCTTCGCGCTCTTGACGTTGGGGGCGAGGTTGCGCTCGACGAGCTGGCGGATGACGAACGGCTTGAAGAGTTCGAGCGCCATCTGCTTCGGCAGTCCGCACTGGTAGATCTTCAGGTGCGGACCGATGACGATGACCGAGCGGCCGGAGTAGTCGACGCGCTTTCCGAGCAGGTTCTGGCGGAAGCGTCCCTTCTTGCCGCGAAGCAGATCCGTAAGGCTCTTCAGGGGGCGGTTTCCCGCGCCCAGGACTGCTTTGCCCATGCGGCCGTTGTCGATGAGCGCGTCCACGGCCTCCTGGAGCATGCGCTTTTCGTTCCGGATGATGATCTCCGGCGCCTTCAGCTCCTGGAGCTTCTTCAGGCGGTTGTTCCGGTTGATGACCCTCCGATAGAGGTCGTTGAGGTCGGACGTGGCGAAGCGGCCTCCGTCGAGCTGCACCATGGGGCGCAGGTCGGGCGGGATGACCGGGAGCACTTCGAGAATCATCGCGCCGGGCGCGGCGTTCCCCTTGCGGAAGTCCTCGGCGACCTGGAGGCGCTTGATGAGCTTGCGCTTCTTCTGCCCCGCGCTCTCCGAGACCTCCTCGCGGAGCGCGGCGACGAGCTGCTCCATGTCCATGATCGAGAGGAGCGCCTGGACGCCCTCCGCGCCGATGCCCGCGGAGAACTTCTTGTCGTACGCCACGCAGAGGTCGTACTCGCGCTCGATGATGATATCGGCGAACATGTAGGGCGAGAGTCCCGGCTCGATGACGAGATAGCAGGGGTCCTCGACCGTGATGGCCTCCTTCTGGGCGGTGAAGCGGCCGGGATACTTCTGGTTGTACGCTCTGCACTCGTTGTCGGAGAGCATGTCGCCCTTGGCGAAGGGAAGATGCACGGCGGCGGTGACGATGAACGCCTCCGCGTTGCCGATGTATGCGCGCTCCTTCTGGAAGGCGTCGTCCCCGAAACGCTCTCTCAGGCGTTCCACTTCGCTGGCGGAGACGATATCCCCGTCCGTGAAGAGAGAGCCCTCGGGCGCCGCGACAAGCTTGAACGCGGTCTCCACCTTGAAGAGTTCGTCGCCGTACTCGGTCTTGTAACGGGCGACCTGGTTGGCGGAGACGACGTCGCCCTCGTTCACCGGGAGGTCGTCGACCGTGACGATCCTGTAGGCTTCCTCCGCTTTGAACTTTGGATCGTAGTGGGCGTGAATCCGGACTTCGCTCTCGGAGAGGATGTCGCCCTTTCTCGCGAGGTCCGTGCGCCGGCCTTCCATGACGACCTTGTACGCCTGCTCCCGCTGGCGGGTGGGCGCAAAGTAGACGACCTTTTCCAGATCCTTCGTCGTGCAGCCGAGCAGCAGACTCAGCCTGCTGGGGATGCCGCGGAGGTACCAGATATGAACCACCGGAGCGGCAAGCTCGATGTGCCCCATCCGCTCGCGCCGCACCCTGTTGTCCGTGACCTCCACGCCGCATCTGTCGCAGACGATCCCCTTGAACTTGGGACCGCTGCGCTTGTATTTGCCGCAAGCGCATTCGAAGCTCTTCGTGGGCCCGAAGATACGCTCGCAGAAGAGCCCGTCCTTTTCCGGCCGGAGCGTGCGGTAGTTTATCGTCTCGGGCTTCTTGACCTCTCCGCTGGAGAGTTCGCGAATCCGCTCGGGGCTGGCGAGCTTGATCCGCACGCCCAGTATCTCTCTACGGCTCATCAGTTGTCATCCCCTTCTTCTTCGATGGACATCCCTTCGGGGAGCGGCCCTCCGAAAATCAGCTCTTCGGGGACGATCCCCTCGACTTCATCCTCGTCTTCGAAGAACTTCTCCTTCTCCTCGACTTCCTTCTCTGCTACGGCCTCCGGCTCCTCATGGACTATGTTTCGTTCCCTCGGCGCCCGGCGGGAGCCGATTCCGTCATCATCATCCTCGTCCATCACGAGCTCTCCGATGACGCCGTCGCTGTACTTCACCTCGACGTCGAGCCCAAGCCCCTGCAGTTCCTTCACAAGCACTCTGAAACTCTCCGGGACTCCCGGCTTCGTCAGGTTCTGTCCCTTGACGATGCGCTCGTAGGTCTTGAGACGTCCACGAATATCGTCGGACTTGACGGTGAGCATCTCCTGGAGGATATTCGCCGCGCCGTACCCTTCAAGCGCCCAGACTTCCATCTCTCCGAACCTCTGGCCGCCGAACTGCGCCTTGCCGCCGAGCGGCTGCTGGGTGATGAGGCTGTACGGGCCGATGGAGCGCGCGTGGATCTTGTCGTCGACAAGGTGTATCAGTTTGAGCATGTACATGCAGCCGACGGTGACCTTCTTCTCCACAGGATCGCCGGTGCGGCCGTCGTAGAGAGTGATCATGCCGTCGCTCGTGAGTTCGGTATATTTTTCCTTCGCGACGGTGTTCAGCAGGTCGAAGATCTCCTGCTCGTTCGCACCCTCGAAGACCGGAGTGGCGACCTTCCAGTCGTTCTGCATGGCGACGAAGCCCATGATGGTTTCGAGCACCTGGCCGAGGTTCATCCGGCTGGGAACGCCCAGCGGGTTGAGCACCACGTCGACCGGGGTGCCGTCCGGCAGGTAGGGCATATCCTCCACGGGGAGAATGCGGGAGACGACCCCCTTGTTTCCGTGCCGGCCCGCCATCTTGTCGCCGACGGTGATCTTGCGGAGCTGCGCGACGTAGATCTTCACGACCATGTTCACGCCCGGGCTCAACGCGTCCGGACTGTCGGCGCGCGTCATCTGTTTTACCGCGACCACCTTGCCGCGCGCGCCGTGAGGCACCTTCAGCGACGTATCGCGCACCTCGCGAGCCTTTTCGCCGAAGATGGCGCGGAGCAGCTTTTCCTCGGGCGTCTGGTCGGATTCTCCCTTGGGCGTGACCTTGCCGACGAGGATGTCCCCTGCGTTCACTTCCGCGCCGACGCGGACGATTCCCTCGTCGTCGAGGTTCTTCAGCACGTCCTCGCCGACGTTCGGGATGTCGCGCGTAATCTCCTCGGGACCGAGTTTCGTGTCCCTTGCCTCTATTTCGTACTCCTCGATGTGGATCGACGAGTAGAAGTCTTCCTTTACGAGACGCTCGCTCAACAGGATGGCGTCCTCGAAGTTGTACCCTTCCCAGGCCATGAAGGCCACCAGAACGTTCCGCCCGAGCGCGAGTTCTCCGCCTTCGACGGCCTGGCCGTCGGCGATGATCTCCCCCGCGGCGACGGTATCGCCCTTCCGGACGAGCGGTTTCTGGTGAATGATGGTGCCCTGGTTCGAGCGGCGGAACTTGATCATCGGATAGACGATCGACTCCACGCCGCTCCGTATCTCGACGCGGGTGGAATCGACGTACTCGACCGTTCCGTCCTTGCGGGCGACGACGCACGAGCCGGAGTCCTTGGCGATGCGGTGCTCCATTCCCGTGCCGACGACGGGCGCCGTCGGCGCGATGAGCGGCACCGCCTGACGCTGCATGTTCGAGCCCATCAGGGCGCGGTTCGCGTCGTCGTGCTCCAGGAAGGGGATGAGCGCCGTCGAGGACGACACGATCTGCTTCGGCGAGACGTCGAGATAGCTCACCTCTTCGCGCGGCACGGTGACGATGTTCCCCTGGTAACGCGTAAAGCACTCCCGGGTCGTAATCATGCCCTCGTCGTCCACAGGTGTGTTCGCCATGCCGACGTAGACGCCGTCCTCTTCATCGGCGGAAAGGAACACGATCTCGCCCGTGACGCGGCCGTTCACGACCTTCCTGCGCGGCGTGATGAGAAATCCGTACTCGTTCAGCCGCGCGTATGTGGCAAGAGAGGTCACGAGGCCGATGTTCGGGCCTTCGGGAGTCTCTATCGGGCAGACTCTTCCGTAATGCGTGTAGTGCACGTCGCGCGCCTCGAATCCGGCGCGTTCGCGGGAGAGACCTCCCGGACCGAGCGCCGACAGACGGCGGCGATGCGTCACTTCGGCAAGCGGATTCGTCTGGTCCATGAACTGCGAGAGCTGCCCCGAGCCGAAAAATTCGCGCAGGCTGGCGGCTATGGGGCGCACGTTGATCAGATCGCGGGCCATTGCCGCGCCGAGATCGGGAATCGTGGTCATGCGCTCCTTCGCGATGCGCTCCATGCGCAACAGGCCGATGCGTATCTGGTTCGCGAGCAGTTCGCCGACCGAGCGGACGCGCCGGTTTCCGAGATGGTCGATGTCGTCTCCGATCTTCTCCGGCTCCTTCAGGGTCAGGAGGCCCGTAACGATCTTCGCCAGGTCTTGGAGCTGAAGCAGGCGGATCTCCTCGGGAATCTCGATGCCGAGGCTCCGGTTCATCTTGTAGCGCCCCACGCGGCCCAGATTATAGCGCCTCGGGTCGAAGAAGAGCGTATGGACGTACTCCCGGGCGTTCTCAATCCGTGCGGGCTCGTTCGGACGCAGTTTCCGGAAGAGTTCCACCATGGCGTCGTCGGCGTTCGCCGCGTTGTCCCGCTCAAGCGTGAGCGCGATGGCGGGATCGGCGTCCCAGACGCGGACCTTCGTCCTCCCCATGTCCCAGAGCGCTTCGAGATGCTCTTTCGTGATCAGGCGGTTCCTCGGGAGAATCACGCCGCCGTCCGGATCGAGCACGGATTCGGCGGAGAGCAGTCCCCTGACGTCGTCTTCGGAGACGTCCTTCTCCACGGTACGCGAGTTGAAGAGTTCGAGCACGCCCTCGTTCGAGCCGGCGCCGAAAATCTTCAACAGCAGCGTCGCCGGGATCTTCTTCCGGTTGTCGATGTTGACCGTGAGCGGTTCGCCCTGGGAGAGGGCGAACTCGAGCCAGGCTCCCCGTTCGGGGATGATCTTGGCGGAGTACGCTTCCTGGCCCGGAATCATCTCGTCCTTCGTGAAATAGATTCCGGCGGAACGCGCAAGCTGGTTCACGACGACACGCTCCGTCCCGTTGATGACGAACGTGCCTCTCCCCGTCATGATAGGAAAGTCGCCGAGAAAGATCTCCTCTTCCTTGAGTTCTCTCGTTTTCCGGTTCACGAGCCGGATCGTCGCGCGGACGGGACGGGACCACGTCAGATCGCGCTGACGAGCTTCCTCCTCCTCCGTGGAAGGATCGTCGAGTATGTAGCGGACGAACTCGAGAGCGAACGAGCCGTCGTAGCTTTCTATTGGAAACACTTCCTGCAGCAGCTCCTGCAATCCCTGCCGGGACCGCATGTCCGCTTCCCTGTTCTCCTGATAGAACCAGTTGTAGGAATCACGCTGCACTTCGATCATGTCGGGGATTTCGACTAAATCCCGGGCACGTCCAAAGGTCAACCTCCGGCGCTTGCTGCTGACGGGGACAAATTCGGCCATGAACCTTTTGACCTCCCTGAAAAAAATATGGGGAAATTGGTGCTGACAAAGAGTTAAGATAACAAAAAGGTCGTACTATGTCAACAGACATAGTACGACCTTCGAAAAAAAGGTTGCCCTCAAATTTTCGATGGTGCCGAAGCGGGGACTCGAACCCCGACAGGCGTTATGCCTACTAGAACCTGAATCTAGCGCGTCTACCAATTCCGCCACCCCGGCCTTTCAAAACCACGCGGGTAATTGTAGCAAGGGAAGAAGGCTTTTGCAAGAGCGAAAAAAGAAATCCTCCGAGAAAATCACTCTTTCATCGACGCCCTCGTCAACCTGTCCCGCAGCGCGCGTCCTATGCCCGCCTCCGAGGGGGGCCACTGCGCCGCGATAAGATCGGCTCCCCTCTCTTCGAAGACCCTGAGCGCGTGGAAAAGGCCGCGCGCGTAGTTCTCCGGCGAGTCGAAGAGAATGCGCAATCCGGGGTGCGCGACGCCCTCTCCCAGGCTGATCTCCGGAGCGTGCATGCCGATCCACGCGATTCTGAGCGTTCTTCCGTTCGGTTCCGCAGCGCGCGCGATTTTTTCCGCGTCCGTATCCAGCAGCAGCGGCACGCGGGGGGCGTAGTGCCGGTATCTCGTTCCCGGCGATCTGTGCGCCGCGCCTCCGGAGAGGAGCACCTTCATGCCGGAGCGGGCTTCTATCTCCTCGACCGCGCACCCTCCGGGACGAAGGAGAACGAGTTGCTCGCCGGTGGCGTCGAGGACGGTGGATTCGACGCCCACCGACGTCTCTCCTCCGTCGAGGATGAGATCGACTCCATCCCCGAGGTCCGACGCCACGGCGGCGGCGTCCGTCGGACTCGGTCTGCCGCTCGAGTTCGCGCTCGGGGCCGCGACGGGGACGTTCGCCCGCGCAAGCAGCGCAAGCGCGGCCGGGTGCGACGGCATCCGGACGGCGACGCTGTCGAGCCCCGAGGTCACTTCGAGGGGAACGACGCCTCTCGACGGAAGCACGAGCGTGAGCGGCCCCGGCCAGAAGAGCTCCATCAGCCGTTCGGCGTTCGGGGGAACCAGCGCGACTTCGTCGACCGCCTCGGGAGCGGCGAAGTGAAGGATGAGCGGATTGTCCGCGGGTCGTCCCTTCGCGGCGAAGATCTTCGCCGCCGCGCGAGGATCCAGTCCGTGCGCTCCGAGTCCGTAGACGGTCTCGGTCGGAAAGGCGACAAGTCCGCCGGAGAGGAGGATCTCCGCAGCTTCGGCTATCGGTCCGGGCTGCGGGTTCCAAGGGTCGACGGGGAGAATGCGCGGCGGCATCAGGATCCCTCCGGCGCGCGGAACCGCGCGTGGAACTCCCTGCGGAATTCCGGAAAGGTTCCCTCCAGAATCGCGGCGCGCATGCGCTCTCCGAGCCGGACGAGATACCGGAGGTTGTGCCAGCTGCACAGACGCATGGCGAGAATCTCCCCCGCCCTGTAGAGGTGGCGGAGATACGCTCGTGTGAAGGTTCGGCACGCGTAGCAGTCGCACTCCGGGTCGACGGGCGAGAAGTCCCTCTCGTACTGTTTCTTCTTGATGTTCATCGCCCCCTCCGGCGTGAGGAGCGTGCCGTTGCGGCCGTTGCGGGTGGGCAGCACGCAGTCGAACATGTCGACGCCGCGGGCGACGCCCTCGACAAGGTTGTCCGGCCTGCCGACGCCCATCAGATAGCGCGGCTTCGACGCGGGGAGCACGGGGGCGAGCACGTCGAGAATCCGGTACATCTCTTCGGCGGGCTCGCCGACCGAGAGACCGCCGACAGCGTATCCGGGGAAGTCGAGAGG
>WPCG01061798.1_pt1 | contig 14215 bp, 13 predicted proteins | sample 5403311 | NCBI WGS metagenome assembly WPCG01 (sample SAMN12869467, study PRJNA574797) | sludge metagenome | isolation source: wastewater treatment of Control | place: China:Beijing | collected 2019-05-17 | reverse complement strand
GCCTATAAAAACCTTTCCAGAAAGACAGGAGACAATCCTCCTCAAGTCTATAACAAACTGCTGGTAAGAAAGGATATTCTCGCATCCCGGATGGCAGATGTGATCCGCGTCTACCCGGAAAATACATTCCGGATAGGGTAGACCCTAGCAATACAATCAGGTTTAAGCCTTAAACAGGAGCAGGATGGAGTCATCCTCCCTCCATTCCTTACTCTTCTTAACTATACTCTTCTACTCCGGAACCAGTTTATCCTGCAGCCTCAGTTACATTTACCGATATGCCTTTACCATCAGAATTCACCGTCACTGTAGAGCCCTCCGGCACCTTGCCTGCAACTATGAGTTTGGCGATCATTGTCTCGACCTCGTTCTGTATGACACGCTTAAGAGGTCTTGCTCCAAAGGTTTCGCTGTAACCTGCCCGGCCAAGATAGAGTTTTGCATCTTCTGTGATGTTGAGGGTTATGCGCTTCTCCTTCAGCCGTTCCTGCAGGTCAGCGACCTTAATGTCAACTATCTGTGCCAGTTCTTCGGGCTTGAGCGCATGGAAGATGACAACCTCATCGATGCGGTTGAGGAACTCCGGCCTGAAATACTTGCCAAGCTCCTGCATGGCCCTTATCTGCAGCTCGGCATAGTCGACATCCTTCCTGCTCCGCGGTTCCGGGAAACCCTGCTCAGGCCTGTAAGTGCCGTTGCTGTCACCCAGCAGCTGGGTAAGATCGCCTCCGAAAATGTTGGAAGTCATCGTTATCAGAGTATTCTTGAAGTCTACGGTACGCCCCTTGGAGTCTGTGAGCCTGCCGTCGTCCAGTATCTGCAGCATGACGTTGAAAACATCCGGATGCGCTTTCTCGATCTCATCGAACAGTACCACCGAGTAAGGCCGCCTGCGCACAGCTTCGGTGAGCTGGCCGCCCTCATCATAGCCAATATACCCGGGCGGAGCACCGATGAGGCGCGCAACAGTGTGCTTTTCCATATACTCTGACATGTCAATGCGTATCATGCTGTTCTCATCGTCGAATAGTTCTGCCGCCAAAGCCTTTACAAGCTCGGTCTTGCCCACGCCCGTGGGACCCAGGAATATGAAGCTGCCAATTGGACGCTTCGGATCCTTGATACCGGCATAGTTGCGTATTACTGCATCAGACACAGCCTTGACAGCTTCCCCCTGTCCGATGATACGGTTATGCAGATTATCCTCAAAGTGCATGAGCTTTTCACGCTGGCCTTCCATCAGCCGGGTTATAGGTATGCGGGTCCACCGACTCACTACCTCGGCAATATCCTCCTCGCCTACCTCTTCACTCAGGAGCATGTCACCCTGCATTTCCTTCAGTCGAGTCTCTTCCTGCGTATACTCCTTCTGCAGAGGGATAAGGGTGCCGTACTTCAGCCTTGATGCAAGCTCCAGATTGCTGTCATTCTCGGCAAGCTCAAGCTGCACTTTGGTATCCTCTATCTGCTGCTTAAGGGCATTCAATTTTGAGATGGCCTGCTTTTCCATGTCCCATCTGGCCCTCATGGCATCAGACTCTGCCCTTGTATCAGCAAGCTCCTTTTCCAGGGCTTCAAGCCTCTCTTTGGAAGCCTCGTCCTTTTCCTTCTTAAGCGCCTCACGTTCGATCTCAAGCTGCATTATCTTGCGGTCAGCCTCATCAAGCTCGGCAGGCTTGCTGTCGATGGCAGTCCTTTTCTTGGCAGCGGCCTCGTCCACAAGGTCTATGGCCTTGTCAGGCAGGAACCTGTCAGAAATATAACGGCTGCTCATTACAGCAGCTGCGACCAGTGAAGAGTCTTTCAGGCGCACTCCGTGGTGTACCTCATACTTCTCCTTCAGGCCACGCAATATGGAAATAGTGTCCTCGACAGTGGGCTCTTCCACAAGTACTGGAAGGAAACGGCGCTCCAGGGCAGCATCCTTCTCGATGTACTTGCGGTACTCGTCCAGGGTCGTTGCACCTATACAATGCAATTCGCCGCGGGCAAGCATGGGTTTTAGCAGGTTGCCGGCATCCATTGCACCTTCCGTTGCACCCGCACCCACGATTGTATGGATCTCATCGATGAACAGGATGATCTGACCTTCGGAATCGGAGACTTCCTTAAGAACGGCCTTGAGCCTTTCCTCGAACTCACCTCTGAATTTGGCACCCGCAACAAGTGCACCCATATCAAGAGCTATGATTCTTTTATCCTTCATAGCCTCGGGCACATCCCTCTTTGCCACACGCTGGGCAAGTCCCTCCACGATAGCAGTCTTGCCCACACCTGCCTCACCGATAAGCACAGGATTGTTCTTCCTGCGCCGGGAAAGGATCTCTATGGAATGCCTTATTTCCTGATCCCTGCCTATCACGGGATCGAGCTTTCCCTGGGATGCAAGCTCTGTAAAATCAATACCATACTTCTTCAAAGGTTCCATGGTGCCCTCCGGGTTCTCAGAGGTCACCCTCCTATTGCCCCTTATATCCTTGATGGCATTGAGAAGCCGGTCCCTTGTAATGCCCTCTGATGAAAGCACTTTACTGCTCGAACAGCTGCTCTCACCGGCTATTGCAAGCAGAAGATGCTCGACGCTGACATACTCGTCCTTCATCTTGCCTGCTTCCCGCGAGGCAGAATCAAGCACACGCCGCAGGGTCTGCGTCATATAGACCTGCTCGCCACCAGGACCCGATACCTGAGGCAGTCCTTCAAGATGTAACTCCACATTTTGCTTCACCCGGTCGAGGTCCGCATCCAGATTCTTGAGCAGGGTAGGCACAAGGCCTCCCGTCTGCTCGAGCATCGCAAGCAACAGGTGTTCGCAATCTATCTGCTGGTTTCTGTATCTCGCAGCAATCGTTGTTGAATCCTGGACAGCCTCCTGGGCCTTCTGAGTGAAACGATTCAGATCGATGATATCATCTCCCATATTATTATTGGAGTTTTCTCCCTTAATAATTAATCTGCATGTGTCAGGCATCCGTTGTTGTCACTCAAACAGATGTTACCTTGTTTTGAGCTCTTATTCCTCCGCACAAAAAATAAGAGTAAGGCCGAATAATGCCGAATTTATCGTTTGTGGGTGCTGTGTCCCGGCCTTCTTGGAGGAGCACGTGGCTTTCTCGGAGCCGGCTTTGCCTCTTCACCCACTGCATCCTGCGCCCTCTGTGAATGATAGCGGTGCCTCATTACATCTATTTCCATTCTTGTGAGCTTTTCTATACTGCGAAGGAAGCTGCGTTCATCCGCTGCACAGAACGAATATGCCGTACCCTCTGCTCCTGCACGCGCCGTGCGCCCTATTCTATGCACATAGCTCTCAGGTTCGTTGGGCAGGTCATAATTTATAACGTGGGATATGTCCTCAATATCGATGCCTCGTGCTGCGATATCGGTCGCTACCAGCACCTGAAGTTCTCCGGCCCTGAAACTCTCCATTACCCTGGTACGATGGGCCTGCGATTTGTTACCATGGATGGCATCAGCACCCACACGGTTCTTGTTAAGCGTTTGTGCCACCTTGTTAGCTCTGTGCTTTGTGCGGGTGAACACCAGTACGCAGTTGAGGTGATCCTGCTGGAGAAGGCTCAACAGGAGAGCATCCTTATTATCCTGGTCCACGAAGAAGACCTTCTGCTCTATACGCTCCACAGTCGTTGCCTGAGGTGTCACTTCAACGCGCACAGGATCTGTCAGAAGTCTCTTGGTAAGCTCGCTTATCTGGGGAGACATGGTCGCCGAGAAGAAGAGTGACTGGCGCTTGTGAGGCAGCATCGATACGATCCTGTTGACATCCTTGATGAATCCCATATCAAGCATCCTGTCAGCCTCATCCAGAACAAAGAACTCGACACCGCTGAGCTTGACAATACCCTGGTCCATCAGGTCAAGCAGCCTTCCCGGAGTGGCCACCAGTATATCCACACCTTTTGTGATACTTTTGAACTGAGGTACCTGGCTTACGCCACCAAATACGACAGTGTGCTTGAAATGCAGGAAATGGCCGTATGCGGCAAAACTATCACCGATTTGCGCAGCAAGCTCCCTGGTGGGTGCAAGTACAAGCACCCGGGGAAATCCAGGAGTCACATGCTTGTGTTTCTCGTGCATCCTCTGGAGTATAGGAAGCACAAAGGCAGCGGTCTTGCCTGTACCTGTCTGGGCGATTCCTATCAGGTCTTTGCCTTTAAGCAGTTGCGGTATAGCCTGTACCTGTATGGGAGTGGGCGCTATGTAGCCTTCTTTAGTAAGGGCCCTTTGAAGCGGGTCTATAAGATTTAGGTCTTTGAATAACATATTGTTCCTCTGAATTATAATTTGTATTTATTGCAAAACAGGCCAGGTGAATGGCCTGTTAATAAAAGATAATAGATAGACCTACAGAGGGCCCATTATATATGAAACTGTAACCCCTATCACCCACGAAACTTTATTTCCCCGGTTTCAGAAGCGAATGAATAAATTGATCCCGGTGAGCCCGAGTAACAAAAACCTGAACTCACCAGAGTTCTTCAATCCTGTATTTGAATTTTTCAGTTCCCGGACTGGATTTCTGGCTGAAGGCCTTACTCTATCAGTATCCTCTGCTTATCTTCTATCTGCTGTTTTGGAAGTGTCACTGTAAGGACACCATTCTCAAGTTTTGCTTTAGCGCCTTGAGGAGTGACTGTCGCGGGAAGTGTCAATGTTCGTGAGAACATGTTGTAGGTCCTTTCCCTGCGCGCGTAACCTTCATCCGTGCTCTCCGATTCCCTGCCGCATCTTGCACTGATGCTTATCACATTGTCCCTAATGTCGATGTCAACATCCTTCTTATCCACACCCGGGAGATCAGTGGCAACTGTGATAGTATTCCCCTCATCCTTCACATCCACAAGCGGTGCCAGAGTACCGCTTTCCGACCATTTTTCTCCAAGGCTCATCTCTTTGATCATATCGTTGATCTGATTCTGCATCTGCCTCATTTCATCGAAAGGGTCCCATCTTGCAACCCTTGTAGGATTCAATCTTGTCAGTCCAAATCTCATATAATCACCACTTTTGCCTAATGGACGCATGGATATTTGTTTTATCAGTTATTCATCCGCCGTACAACAGTCAATAATGACCTTCATCGTTCATCCCTGACTTTGAACTCTGCACAACACCTCCATTATTAAATATAAAGAAGGAGCGATCAGATTATGATCGCCGCTGTCTGCTTGTCCTTCTCATCATCATAGTCTGCTACAAGAGCTTCTGTTGTCAGTACCATGCCTGCAATGGAGGCTGCATTCTGCAGTCCGCTCCTTACAACCTTGGTGGGATCAATGACACCTGCCTCGAAAAGGTCCTCAAATGTGTCGGTCTTCGCATTGTAGCCGTACTGGTCATTGGATTCAGCTCTTATCCTGGCAACAATCTCAGCACCTTCACGGCCTGCGTTGACAGCGATTTGCCTCACAGGTTCTTCAAGTGAGCGCCTGACAATGTTCAGGCCTATCTTCTGATCACCTTCAAGACTCATACCGTCAAGTGCAACAACTGCATGGAACAGAGTTACACCGCCACCTGCAATAACGCCCTCTTCTACTGCGGCCTTTGTGGCATTGAGTGCATCGTCTATCCTCATCTTCTTCTCTTTGACCTCGGTTTCAGTTGCTGCACCTACTTTAATGACAGCTACACCGCCGCCAAGCTTGGCAAGACGCTTCTTGAGCTCCTTCTTCTTAAACTCGGCATCTGTGACCTTGACCTGTGACTCGATGAGTGCCATCCTCTTCTCAATGCCCTTCCTGTCACCCTTGCCTTCAACTATCGTGGTCTTGTTCTTGTCAATGTTGACCTTGCGGGCATGTCCGAGCATGTTCTCTGAGAATTCCTCAAGTTTCATACCCTTGTCCTCGCTGATGAGCACACCGCCAGTAAGCACAGCGATATCCTCCAGCATCTCTTTCTGCTCGTCCCCAAAACCTGGCGCCTTGACTGCGCACACTCTCAGGGAGCCGCGGACGATGTTCAGAATGAGGGCAGCCTGTGCATCTCCTTCCACATCCTGGGCGATCATAACAAGTGGCTTGCCTTCTTTTGCGACCTTCTCAAGCACCGGGATGATTTGGTTCATGGTGCTGATCTTCCTGTCAGTTATCAGGATGTAAGGGTCCTCGAACTCGCAGGTCATCTTCTCATGATCTGTTGCCATATACGGTGAAACAAAGCCACGGTCGAACTGCATGCCCTCCACTACCTCCAGGGAGGTTTCCATGGTCTTGGAGTTCTCAACGGTTATTACTCCATTGTAACCGACCTTATCCATTGCATCGGCAATGAGAGAACCTATCTGCTCGTCGTTATTAGCTGAGATGGTAGCTACCTGCAGGATCTTGCCCTTGTCCTTGACTTCCCTGCTCTTCTCCTTTAGGTGGGCCACAACCTTCTCAGTGGCCTTCTCAATACCTCTCTTGACATCTATAGGATTGGCACCTGAGGTGATGTTCCTTAAGCCTTCGGTTATCATTGCCTGTGCAAGCAGGGTGGCAGTAGTGGTACCGTCTCCTGTGGTGTCCTGGGTCTTTGAAGCCACTTCCTTTACAAGCTTGGCACCCATGTTCTCGAACTTGTCTATAAGCTCTATTTCCTTGGCAATGGTCACACCGTCGTTGGTGACAACAGGGCTTCCGGCCTTGTCAAGCACAACGTTCCTGCCTTTTGGTCCAAGCGTGATCTTAACGGTATTGGCAACCTTGTCCACACCGTTTAATAGCGCTTTGCGCGCATCCTCATTAAACATTATCTGTTTAGCCATGCAATTACCTCTGTGCTATCTATATTATCTACAAAAACAGCAGTTTCACTCCTCAACTACTGCCAATAAGTCCTTGAAATCGATGAACATGTGTGATTCACCGTTGAAATCGATCTCATCGCTCTTGTACCCACCGTAGATAACATGGTCCCCCACTTTGAGCGGGAGCGCCTTGCCATCCTCAAAAGTACCTACTCCGACCACTATGCCCTCTTTTTTCTCTTCCTGGGCAGAATCGGGAATGTAGATGCCGCTTTCTGTAACTTCCGCTTTCTTGATAGCTTTGATTAATACTCGTTCTCCGATTGGTCTGATCATCATAGTTAATTATCCTCCAGAGTTATTCCGGCAACATCCGGATTACAACACACAATATAACAAAACTCATACTTAAATCTTTTCGCTAACATGCATTTTATTTCTTTTTTATAGATATGATTTCGACTAAATACAGAAAAGTATATAATCACTTAGGAAGATAATCAAACTCATGCCACAACAGATCATACTCATCAATCTTGAAAAACCAAGAGAGAAAAAACTCGAGCATGATATAAACTGGTTATGCAACAGTTTCGGGCTATCTTCCGGCAGGGATACTGAAAACATCGCCACGCAGATCGTGATAGACTTGTTAAAGCAACTCGCTACAAATGAAGAGCGAGTATCGTCCGAAAAGATAGCCGAGGACCTGGAGGTCACACCCTCAAGAATTAACCACCATGTAAGGAACCTTATAAGCGCCGGGCTTTTGTACAGGGAGAGAAGGGCACTCTGTCTCAGAGGCGGCAGCCTGAAAGCCGCAGTCCGGGAAATGAGAAAGGATTCCGACAGAATATTTGATGAACTTGAGGAAATAGCAGAAGAGATAGACAGGCAGATGGGGCTGAAGAACAGATAAATGAGTGATCAGACAGGAGCAGAAATATACCTGCCTTTCACAAGTGTCCATTCCCTTGATTCACTCCTCCCTGTTTTTGTCATGCACCCAGAAATCACCTTCAAGCGTGAACTCCTTTTTCCATATGGGGACTTCGTCTTTCAGGCGCTCCAGAGCATCCACCAGAGTCACGAAAAGCTCTTTCCGGTGACCTGCCGCAACGACAATGTAAACTATATCCTCGCCTGCTTTTATAAGACCGGTCCTGTGATGCATCAGGATATCGATGATTCCTTCTTTCTGCTTCATCTCGGTGCATATTCTCTCCATAGCACGGTCCGCGACATCAGGATATTTTTCAAACTCCAGGGCCTGTGTATGAGTCCTGCCTGTTATCTCGCGGACAATGCCGGTAAAGGTTGCGATACCACCTGAGAATCTGATATCAGGATTACTCTTTATTTTCCTAACAAGAGAACCTAGAGTTACCCAGTCTTCTTGCTCCTGGACAAGCTTCACAAGGCTTTCAATGTCCCAGTCGGACTTCTCAGGGAGACTTGCAACTACGTTCTCAATATCCTTACTCTGAGCTGCATCTCCAAGGATGATCTTGGGAAGGGAGCTGTTCTTTGCACCTTCGACAACAGCGAAGTCCATGCCGCTGTCAGCCAGCGAGTCAAGGGCTTGTTCCAGTGTAGGATTGCGCTTTATTGTCACAAGCTCGGAGTCTGTAATAGCAACAACTGCACCTGCACCTGCATCGAAGTGTTTTCCCGTATCGGTGCCTGCGGGATTGAATCGATGGTGGAACATCAGTTTAACCGTGCCCACCTGGCCTTTTTTTGATAGCGCCTCTACAAGGCGGGTGACAAGCGTTGTCTTGCCTGTATTCTTGTAGCCTGACACACAAATGACTTTCATGGGAAAGATTATGAGCATTTATAATATAAGTACACGGCGAAAAGCATTTTAAACTATTTTAAACTAGCAGTAATTTATAATAAGATCATTTAGAAAAATTTATAAACTGGTAAATTCTCCTGCTTCCCATGAATAACCAGTACAAAATCTGCATCCGTGAAATGCCCGAGGACGAGAGACCCCGGGAACGATTGCTCAAATACGGTCCCGAAGCACTCTCAAACGCAGAGCTGCTGGCAATCATCCTGAGGACCGGCACACAGAAAGAGAACATTATCAACCTCTGCAGCCGTATATTTTCAGAGTACAGCATCAAACAACTGAGCCAGGCCAACATAAGCAAGCTCACAGAGATCCACGGTATAGGTAATGCAAAGGCAGCCCAGATAGCAGCGGTTTTCGAGCTTGCCCGCAAGCTTGAAGGATTTACAGACGAACCCCGGCGAAAAATAAGGTCCCCTGCGGATGTGTACTCGCTGCTTTATCCGAAGATGCGGGAGCAGAAAAGAGAAAGACTTGTAGCCCTGCTCCTTGACACTAAGAACCAGGTACTCCGGGAGGAGGTCATTTCCATCGGCAGCCTGAACGCCAACATCGTCCACCCCCGGGAGGTCTTCAAGGCCGCACTTATGGAGTCATGCGCCTCTGTCATACTCTCGCATAATCATCCTTCAGGGGACCCCACACCAAGCAGGGAGGACATCGCAGTTACCGAGAAGCTCATCGAGGGCGGTAAACTGCTGGGCATAGATGTGCTGGACCATGTTGTTATCGGAGAGGGCAGGTATGTCAGTCTGAAGGATGAAGGATATGTGAAATAACAGTCCGATGTCGATTACAGTCACATCATCCGGCAACCATTCACCACAATGACCTCGCCACTGACATAGTCTCCAAGGTCCGAACTCAAAAACAATATCACTTTTGCGACATCCTCTGGAGTACCGATACGTCCAAGGGCGATATTGGATAGTATGTTTTTCCGGACCTCGGCCTTGATGTCTTTTATCAGGTCCGTCTCAATCATACCAGGAGCTACGGCGTTGACCGTTATCCCATACATTCCCAGTTCCTTTGCTGCGGACCTTGTAAATCCAACAACTCCAGCCTTGCTTGCAGAATACACTGTCTGTCCGGCGTCCCCATTGAGCCCTGCAGTGGATGACAGATTGATGATCCTTCCATATCTTTGTTTTCTCATCATGTTCGATGCGTATCTGGTGCACAGGAACATGCCCTTAAGATTGACACCGATAGTCTGGTCGAAAAGTTCTGTATTTGAAAGCGCCAGGAGGCTATTTTTCATAACCCCTGCATTGTTGACAAGTACATCAAGCCGGGAGTGCTCCTCCTTTATGTACTTGAACATCGCCTTCACATCTTCTTCGGATGAGACATCGGCTCTGATCATCGAAGAATGAAAACCCCTTTCACTTAGCTGATCCGCCAGTTCAGATGCCTGTTCTTCACTCTTATTGTAATTGATGATCACATGTGCATGGTTCTCTGCCGCCAGCAGGGCAGTAGCTCTCCCGATTCCCCTGCTCGCCCCGGTTATCAGCACAACTTTGTCCGATAGCATTTTCAGTGATTGCCATTCAGAGAGAATACCGGTGCGACCGCACGAATGTACTCTGTATTTTTCCTGACTACATCAAAGTGCTTCTGGGCTTTGATTATTTTCTCTTCAGGCAACCCTGTGTTCTCCTTGATCACATCCAGGGGAAGCTGATGTTCCTGAGCATAAAGTAACTGATCTATTGCATGCATGGGCATACGCCAGTAGAAATCCTGATCGGATGTGTAATGGCTCCACGTATCGGGACTTGGAGGTCTTTCTCTTATCGCCTCAGTGACATTAAGGTGTTTTGCCAGAGCATAGACCTGGGTCTTGTAGCAATCAGCCAGGGGTTCGATATCCACACCTCCGTCCCCGTATTTCACGAATTGGCCCAGAACCATTTCGGTCTTGTTGGTCGTCCCGCAAACGGCATAGTTCATTTTTTCGGCATACATATACTGGACGATCATCCTTGACCGTTGTTTAACGCCCTGCAATCCGATGAGTTCCAGATAATCCTTTGCCTTCAACCTGTGCTGTGCAACGACCTCACCGTCCTTTGCCAGCTTTATATATGGAACGTTCATTGATCCCCCATCCAGAAAATCAGGCAATACGAGTGATGTCTTATGCACTTCCGGATCGTATTCCGGACAGGTCCGCTTTATGACCTGATCCTTCTTATTATAGATATCAAGTGATTCCAGTATGGGAGATATAGGTACCTCTTCATATTGCACGCCCAGACTTTCACATATCTCTGCTCCCAGAGGCGTACTGGAAGGAGCAGATTCTTTCTCAGGGAGGAGGAGGCCGTACACATTTTCCGCACCCAGCTCCTGTACAGAAAGTGTAAGTGTCACTGCGGAATCAACACCTCCCGAAACTCCCAGAAGTACTCCTTTCTTCCTGAAATCAACAACATTCTGTTTTATAAAACCCTGAAGGTCCAGAGATAATCTGTCAATGTCTTTGTTCAGTTCTTCCAATATCTGCATAGCATTACTCCCCTAAATTCATTCCACCGTCAAGTTAAGTCTCTTCGCAGCATCCAGTATCAGAGGCTGAGATAATTCCTGATGGAGTTTTTCGAGTCCCTCTTCCCGGGACATATCACCGCTTCGGACAATTCCTGCTATATCAAAAGCATAAGCATGAATACCATATTTTTGCAGATGATTGTAACAGGCAAATGAGTTCAATGTACAGTTGGTTGAATTACTGTCGCTGATACCGGGAGGATTCCAGCCAATTTCAACCAGTTTTTCCAGGATCCTGTCTTCGTTATAATCCCACAGGCACAAAGGATGCACGATCTTTGGAACAATATTGTCCATATTTTCAATTACTTCCTTTTTTATGACGAACGTGTCATCCCTGTCATTGACATCTATCTTTTGAAGCTGTTTCACAAAAAGGTTCCTTGACCATTTTATAAAACCGGGAGACAGATCGATGATTGGATTCGGGGTTTGTCCCGCCGTAAATGCAAACACGATAAAAGGTGCTTTGTGAACAATTGCCTGTTCTATCAGTTTCTGTTTGATGATACCGATACATGTATTGCATATGTCGCTCGCCCTGTATTTGGCAAATTTTGGGAATGCATCATAGGACATTGCAGCATTGCGGAATATATCGTATAATGCCTCATCATCCATGGTCAGCCTGAAGTAGTCGCATCCTGTGATGTCACACATCTTCTTTGCATTCTCAATTGCATTATCAGATATGAAACCGTTATCGAACTGGACGGCCATTACATTCAGGAAAGGATATTCCCTTTTAAGCTCATAGAGTGTGTATGAAGAATCTTTGCCACCGGAAAGTGCAAAGATCACGTCATATTCCCCTTTGCCGCTTTCCTCCCGGAACAATGCTTCCATCCGGGCTATATATCCATCCTTTTCTTCCTGCGAAAGAGGCTTGTACGTCTCACAGAAATGACACAGCCCGCTATCTTCATCGATACTTATGCCCGGAATATCCGAGTCCAGAATACATTTTTTACATACTGCTCTTGACATTGTGGTAACCCTCAATAATAGATCGATTGGATATTTTCCCGTTTTCGCTCAGTGGAAGATTGTCGATACATAGCACCTCCAGAGGACAGAGGTAACCGGGCAGATTCTTCCGGCAGAAGGAAAAAATGGAAGCAACATCTGTGCCGTTATTGGGTATCACCATGAGACTGATCGCATTTCCCAGAATCTCGTGGGGAACCGGAACTACAAAAACACCGGAAACATCATTGTTGTTCCCTATATATTTTTCAAGCTCTCTTGGATTAACACGATGATCACCTATTTTTATAAGATCGTCCTTACGTCCCAATAATCTGAAATAGCCATTGGGTAACTTCTTCGCAAGGTCTCCCGTGTACATCCAGCCATTGATGATCTTTTTCTCAGTGGCAATCTCGTCATCCAGATAACCCAGCATGATATTGTCGCCCCTGGCAACCAGTTCACCTGTAATGTTTGGTTCAGCAGGGCAGTTATCTGCATCGAACACGTCCAGAGTAACACCGGGAATAGCTTTTCCTATCGTATCAACAAACTCTTCCACGTCCTCTGAAGGCAGGTAGGCAAGCCGGGCTGTAGCTTCGGTCTGACCATACATTGGCATCACCCTGATATCAGGATTTGAATCCTTTAAATTCTTGACAATGATATCATCAATGGCCCCACCTGCAGTCGCAGCAAGTCTTACGTTCCTGAAAGCATCTTTGAACTTTTTCGGGTATCGGAGGAGCAGACGGTAAGTACTGGGAACCCCATAGAACATGGATATACCGGATCTCATCATACTGAAGATCAAACCCATGAAATTCATGGACACTATACGTATGCATCCTCCGGCCATAAGGTGAGAATTGATAATGGAATTACCGAAAGCATGATGAGGAGATATGACCAGTGCAGCCTTATCAGCAGGTGTTATTCCAAGTATCTCGATTATGGACGCTGCGTTTGCAATCAGGTTCCTGTCACTCAACATGACACCTTTTGGTGTGCCGGTTGTGCCGGAAGTGTACAGCACCAATCGAAGATTGGGATTGTTATATTCCTCTATGACCTTTTTACACAAAACATTTGCAGAGTTATCATCAGAAACAATTATAACTGTTTCAAAACGCTTGAAAAAAGCCTCACCAAATCTTGAATACTGCGCTTCCGTTACAATTATGTTATTGATGCGGGCAGTATCAAGAATTCGCTCCATATTGAAAGTCGCCAGTTCTATTGGCAAGGGTATTGCAATATTATCTGATCGATAAACTGCCATTAGCATCTTAATATACTGTATACCAGATTCCGCCAGTACTGCAAATCTGCAATTCCCAAATTCCGCCATTGAGGAAGCGATTGTATCAATATCGTTATCAAGGCAGCTGTAGGAAATTGTTTTTTCCCCTTCTTCCAAAGCAATCTGATAAGGGTTTTCGTTTGCATTTTTTGCTACAAAAGAATCAATTCTCATGATCTCTCGTATTTCAGTTTGAGGATAAGATTGGTAATCCCTTGCAGTGAATCTAAATTATCCGGAGTTAACATATCTTCCGGGATTTCTATTGAATAGCTCTCGCTTATGTGATCCAGAAGTTCTAGCAAGCCAATAGAGTCTATTATTCCGGCCTTAGTAAGAGATTCGTTGTCAGTGAACTGAGTGTTACTATCCATGAAAGACTGGCCTTTCAAAAAGTCAATTATATCGTCCCTTATCTTTTCCATTTGCTATCCACATCCCCTTTTGAGAATCAGTTCAATAATCAGTGTCTCATACCAACTGGTAGATAACACCGACTGATTCGCTCCCGAAATAAACAATGTGGTTTATGATATATAAGAATTATTAGGCATCCGACTGTGATGATCTAAGTATATAGTGATTACCACATACCGAATATGTATCTTCTGCCAATTATTAAGCCGACCACATAACAAACTATTATTCAAATGTAATCTTAATCAGAAAACATCTTTTCAAAAAAACTTATATTGATTTTGTACCGCACTGAACCTGTAACAACGGTAAGTATGTATTTGGTGTTTATAAGATAGCTGGAATGGCA
>WPCG01124534.1_pt1 | contig 14216 bp, 26 predicted proteins | sample 5403311 | NCBI WGS metagenome assembly WPCG01 (sample SAMN12869467, study PRJNA574797) | sludge metagenome | isolation source: wastewater treatment of Control | place: China:Beijing | collected 2019-05-17 | reverse complement strand
TGTTTCATTAAAACATTACCTCCGTTTCTGTCGAAAATGTATTTTTGAGGGAATAACTAATATCCTCAACAACATCCATCTGCTGTATGATTGCTGCTAACTCTTTGTTTTGTTTTGTCATACGCTTTTTTTTGAATTTGGTTTTCAAACATTCTATTAGATTTCTAAATTCATATTGTTGATTAATAATCGAGTACTCTAAACCGTCGGAAGAATCAGCGCGATATGCGTCGATAAACATTATTTGATTTGATTTTGTAAACATCACATTTAATGCTGATTCTAGCAAGTGTTTTAAGTCTTTGTTTTGATGTATTTTCTTCAAGTAATCTGACACAACTACAGTTGCGACTACTTCAACTTGTCCTTGACAATCGGACACAAATTCTTTAATATCCTTAGTTTGACGATGTTTTTTTGGTACTTTACATTGTTCAAAGAATAACTTTAAATCTGATAACATTGCATCGATTCCATAGTCTGCATCTTCAGAATCTTCAATATAAAAAGCAAAATCATCTGCTTGATATTCAGGTAGAATCGCATTCAAAATGATTGATTGTTGGGACACCGGGATAAAATCATCAATATGTGTGTTTATATAACCATTTATACTTAGATTGATGATATATTCTTCCTCTACTATTTGTGATATGCCTTTGATAAATGCTTCTCTTGAATATTTAACATAGCTGTGATATATCATGTACGACATCAAATCGACAATACTAAATTCATCTTTTTCAAAATTAATTTTTGGTTTCTTGTTATTTAAAAAACACATTAAATCTTTCAACCACAATCACCCCTGTCTTCAAATGATAGTGACCATCGCGCAATATAGTGTGCAGTACATCGATGATCCATGCAGCTACTTTGTTGTTTGTTACTAAGTATTGTAGTTCTCCACGTGCTACTTTAATCTCACAACCAGCCTCTCCTGGATTAATATCATCATCTAACTTGTAGACATCACTCCTGATTGGACCAGATTTACCCTCAGCGTCTATCTTACTGACATAGATGTTTCCATCGAATTCTGAATTGGCACCATCGATGTACACAGCCGTTTTGCAGCGCATAAACGATGATTCAATCAACTTTCTTGTTTTGTCATTATCAACACAACCAATAAACACAGGAACATACTCAGACGAGTTAGCTACAATCATATCTAGTTCTTTGTCGGTAATGTAAAAATCTCTAGCTTCGCAGTCGATGTTATAAAAACTGTTAATTTTACGCGCTAGTATCCTAGCTTTGTTTTGTCCTATGTCTTGCTTTTGATATGGTTGCCTTACACAATTTTTTTCTTCAACAGTATCTCCATCGATGATAATCATTTTATCGCTACTTCTTCCAGTCATTAATTTTGGGAGATCTCGAGCGACATTACCTCCAATGCCGCCCGCTCCCACAATGATAAAACAATATCCCATAGTTAGCCCTTCTTGTGTTGTTGAAAAATTGGTATTAACACATTCTCTTTTTGGATGTAATCGAATTTAACTTTGCCAGCGAACTCGTAATATTGGTGATCCAACATTTTTGCTCGAATCTCTTCAGCTTTGTATTCTTTGTCGATGTGAAAAATATGATCTATTTCAATGTTTTTTCCAGCAAAATGTAAAGTGAAAGGATATTTGTACAGTGTATTATCGTCAGCACTATCTACCGCGCTACTGTTTGTTGGCTTTGGCATGTTTGCCTTTTTGATTGCTTCTAACTTCTTTTCGTAGTCCTTGACTTCGATTAACTCAGCAACAGTTGGAATGTCAACTTCATCATTGTCGATAGCTTCTGTCACTTCATCAATTTTTTCTTGAATTTGTTTTGCTCTCTCCAGGATTGGACGATTCCCATTGATTCCTATGTCTTCATTGAAATCAATTCCTAACTCTTCAAATTCTTTTTTCATTGCTTCAGTTTCTTCATGAAGCCGTTTTGCGCGTTGTTCGCGATATGCTTTTTCCTCTTCTGATATTTCATCTTCCTGAACTTCACTAAATCCATCAGGTAAACTATCAGCTGCGAATAGATCAATTACTTTATCATTCTCTTTCATCTTTTTCTCCTCCTTGATTTTGAATTAGATCGCTTGATACCGTTTGATAGGTATCTTTTTCGTATGGCCCGAATGTAATTCTTGAAAATCCATTCTTCTTTAGCTGTTTGATTTCTGAATTGACCAAAGCTAAAGATTTTTTTATTTGCGTTGCTCGCTTTTGTAAGTTTTCAATTGCTTCTTCTGCGTTTTTTGGTAAATAGTATCCGCGATATCGATCAGAACATATCAGTCTCATTCTAAGTTTTGTTTGTCGCAATACTTGAATGTCTTTTACTAGTCCTCTACGATACGCTATGTTTCTTGAATGTAATATATCATGTTCGGTTATTCCGTTCGGAAAATATTCTTTTCTAAGATGGACTAATATGTCAGGTGCATCCATTGCATTCTCAGCACCAACACAGTGGGTTGCTAAAAAGTCCATCAGCTTGTGTTGTCTACTTGTTAACGTTAGTTCGTTCATTTGGTTTTACCTCCTTAATTTTTTCGTACTTAACGTGATATGATTTGTATTTTTTGGGAACATCATCGAAGATCTTGTCCGCTTTTTTCGAATCATTTTCTTCGATGATGATTTCATTACTTGGAGTTGTGATGGTTATCTTAATCATTCTTGATTCATCTTCTTTTCAAACTCTTTCATTGAGTTTGTCATCGATGTTTTAAAATAACCAAATTTGTTGTTTGGCACTGTATCTTGGCCAGTAACTTTTTTGATAAAATAATTTGTCATTTTTTTGACTTCGTTAAATGCGAATGTTTTTTGCATTTCTCTGAAGAAGTCATCATACTCTAATAAGTCAAAATCATTAGGCGAGATATACTTTTTCCAGATTAATAAATTAGTAAAATGAGTTAAACTTGATTCATCGCTTTCGCGCGTGCGTTTATCATATTTATCATATTTATCAAGTATATCTATATCTAATTCTTTATCTATATCTTTATCTATTGCGTTACGTAACGTTACAGTAACGTTACGTGTAACGTTACAATCAATATCACTAGATTTAACGTTGTTTTCTACCTTTTGCGCAATCTGTTTTTGTCTGTGTTTTGCTACTCTTAGTTTGTTTTGTTCTCTAATTTTGTCTAGTGATTCTGTGTTTTGATACTTCTCCCAGTTATTTAGATAGATAATGTTGTCAACAATATCCAGCATTTCAAACTTTCGAAATATGGATAGCGCAGCTCTAACAACTTCCAACTTTTCATCAAAACATTCTGCCAACATTTCATCAGTGTAAGCAATTTCCTTCGTAAAATAGATTGCTCCATTGTCATTTATTTGACCCGCTAAAACAATCAATTGGATCCAGACAAGCAACATAGATTTGCCTTCTGGCATTGCTTTTATAAGTTTTATCTTTCTGTTGTCAAACATATCAACATATATTTTTACCCACTTCACTTCAGCCATGTTTTGCTCCTAAAATGGTAAATCATCATTTGTGATTTGATTGATTGTTGGTGCATTTTCAATTGCTTTGGTTTCTCCTGGGATTTTGATTTCATAGCTTTCTGGATTGTTTTTGTCTTTTTGAACTGATTTGTTTGTTCCTACAAAAGTAACTTTTTCAACCAAAGTGTACGTGTAATATCCCTTTTCAGTTTTATCAGTCTTAACACTGCCTTGTAAAAGCACCTGATTACCCTTTGGAACGTACTGTAGTAACAAGTCTGCGTTTTTGTTCCAAGCCTTACAGTTGATAAAATCGGTTATCATATCCCCATTTTGATCTTTAAACCCTGCAGGGACAGCAACAGAGAATGAGACACTTTTATTTTTCCCGTTATCGTAAGTTTGGTAGTCTGTACAAATACGACCACCAACTAAATGTTGATTAATCATTGACTATTCCTCCTGTCTTTCTGCATGCAACCGTTGGAATTCCGGTTGATTGCTTTACTTTACGAATCATTTGTTCTTGATTTGAATATGCATCTGAGAGATGCATAAGGTATATTTGCTTGGTTTTTTTTAAATTCATTTTAGCTAGAGTTCGAATACAGTTTTCTAGTGACATATGTGCGTTGCTTGTTCGTCTCGTTTTAATGTCGTTTAAATCAATCAAATCATCGTTATAGTTACATTCGATCATCACATAGTAAAATGGGAACTGACTAAAATCATACTCGACCAATTTACAGTCATTTATGAAGATTAGATTTTCATCTGTTGCTTTCTCAGTTATCATGAACCCATATGCACCAGGACAATCATGTTCTACTTTGAAAGGTACTACTCTAAAATATCGATTGTCGTATGGAATCCATTCTGATAGAGCAATTCCATTGGTTACTCCAGATGCTTCTAGAGTTTCTGGTGATGCAATGATTGGCATAAACATAGATAGTTCTTGACTAGCTTCTGAGTGATCGTTGTGCATGTGTGTTACAACGCACGCTGAAAATGAATTCATAGTCAAACCTGTCTCATAGAATATTTTTTGTCTCAATTTGGGAAAGGGAAGCCCAGCTTCAACAAGCAAGGCTCCTCCGTCAGCGCTCACAATAACATAAGCGTTTCCCTTCGATGATGAGGCAATTGTATAAACATCCATATTTAGAACCCAGGACCATTACTTTGTGGAACATCAATGATTGTTTCTTTTGTTTCTTTAGGTTCTTGTTTTTTTTCTGGAGCAGCGTTTGGAGTTTGAGGAATAGGTTTTGATGCAGTTTTCTTTTCTGACTCAATTTGTGCTTTTTCTACTGGATCAGCTGTTGTATCAATGTATTCATCAGTTGTTGTTCTGTTGTAACTTTCTGCAATGTCTAGATTAGAATCATCTGATGCATTGATAAAGTTTTTAACTCCACGTCTAATGACTGTTCGTTTTGACATTTCTTGAGGAAAATCATCTTGAACTTGGCCCTTGTTTTTACGTTTGCTCCAGGACATTTGAATTTCTTTCCATGTCATAACTTCTAAATAGATTTCTTCATCCTTGATGATGACACAGTACGCGCCCTTGATAGGATTGTCTCTGTTTTCAAACTTGGTTACGTGCTTTTCAAGTTGGAAGCGTTTTGTCACTGGATCTTGTGTAAATACAACTTCATCCCCATCATAAATCACATTTGCGAAAATTTCTTTAATGCCTGGAATAACACGTTTTGCGACAGCTTGTTCTCCAAAGTAACTGCGATCAATCGTTAATCTGCCATCTCTTACGATAAAGTAGCATTGTTTTTTCTGTGGATTTAATCCTTGAACTACCATGTCAAACAAAGCGTTTGCTATGGATGTTTTGCTACAAACTTCTAAAGCTGGTTTGAAATCTTTGTCTTTAACTTCCTGTAACATCAGATACGCTGATTGTAGTGCGTTTGCTACACTATAATCTTTTGGGAAGTTGATTCTCCCATTGGTCTCTAATTCTTTGACACGATTCAACACCGTGTCAGCAATTGTTTTTTCAACAACCGCAATTTGATTTGTTTGATTTAATTGTTCGCTCATTTTAAATACCTCCTACTGAGCATTTGCTGCTACAAACATGATAGTTTGTGCGCTTGTATCAAATTGTCTATCGACTACTGCTTCTGCGTTGTCGATGATGATTGGTAGTGATACTAGGTTTAAGTTTCTTCTGATTGCTTCGATAAGTTTTACACCTAACTTGATTTTAGATGCTGTGTTTGTCCGCTCATATGGAACATCGCCATCCATGATGTAGCATACTTCGTTCCATGATCCCTCTGTGATGTTGTTTTCAACCAATTTAAATTGAATGTCACCAAACTTTAATGTAATTCTTTCGTTCATGATCTCTAAGAATGTTTGAGTGTACATGGTCAACATATCAATTTTGTTTTCATAATCTGCCATGCGTCTGATCACTTCTTGCTTTTCAGTCGAGAACATCTCAGTTTTCTTTCTCATGATTTCTTGAGCTGCATACATATCAACTCTAACTTGTAAGTTTTGAACCATCGCTTTGTATCCTTCGATTTCGTGATCAATTGCTGAATCGGATGGTTTACTTTGTTCAAGTTCGATTTGTGCTTTGATATCCTCAATCTGAGCCAAAACTGCTTTTGTGGTATCAGAAACATATTCGTTCAATAGCTTTGATTTTAAGCTTTCAATACGTTGTTCTAAGCTGTTAATGTTTGTTGTTAAATCCGACATAATTACAGCATTCGATGCATTTGTTGTTTTTAGTAACTCAATTTTAGCTTTTGTAGCTTCTACTTGTTGGTTTAACTCAACGTTTTTCGTCGAAAGTGCTTTACCTTCGGCTGTAATGGATGCTAGATTATTTGCTCGATCCAAATTAAATGCTATTACTTTTGCTTCATGTAGTACTTTTACGGTTTTAACATGCTCTTGGTTCAGTACAAACCCACATTGTGGACAATTTGATTCATCAATCTTTGGTTGAGCCGGTGCTGTCATTTCATTTGTAATCGTCCAGCGTGAACGCAATCTTTGAATTTCATTGTTGTTTGCATCAATTTTGCTTTTAAAAACGTTAATCTCTCCCTCATGTGTTGATATTTGTCTTTCTGTTTCGTAAGATTTTGTTCTAAATGATTGCAATTCAAGCTGCAAGTCAGCTAGTTTACTTTGGTTTTCTTTGATTGAGAACATTGTATCTTTGTTCAAATCGTTCAACTTCATTGAATCTGCTTGTCTGGATTGTGATAGCAGTTCATAGGAACTGTTTTTTTCTTGTTGTAATTTAGCAATTACTGGATTAACGTTGGATTCTTTTTTAACACGCGCATCGACGATTCTAGTGTTGAATTGTTCTATTTTTTGAACAAGATCAGCTTTTTCTTCTGCACTAATTGGATTTTCAATCACGTTACCTTCGATTTTAGCGTCAAGATCTTCAGCTTGTTTTTTAAAAACGTTGACTTCTTTTTGTAATCTATTTTTAGCAAGCGTTGCATCGTTGTTGTTTCGTTTGATATCAGCATCAATTGCTTTTAAATTTGGTTTGACTTGATAAATATCTTCAGAAGTAATTTCACCAATGATTTTATTGACGATTTTTCTTCTTTCTTTCCAGTCGAGAGTGTTTCCAAAAAACGTTGGGTTAATCAGGATACGTACATAATCAAGTGTTGTTCCTAGATTTTCTTCAAGTTGTTTGTTGAAAACTGTGATTGTGACTTCCCCTAGATTCCAAAAGCATCTAGTTAAGTTACCTTTCAGCTCATAGTCAGTTGTTCCTCTGGTCTTAACCCAGTTTTCTTGATACGTTTTTTTAAGTTCTAGTCCGTTGTCGAAATATAAGTTCACTTCGACAAAATCTTTTTGACGGTCGAAATCATATTTGGGTTTGATGGAATCGATGTCTGATGTCCCATCTGCTAGTTTACCTGTCAGTACCCAGCTAATAGCATCAGCAATGTTTGACTTACCCCATGCGTTTGATTTAGCGATTTCGTTAGATCCTGGAGTGAAATCCATCTCTAAACTTTTAAAGTTTCGAAAGTTGACTAGTAATATTTTTGTTAACTTCATTTTTTTCTTTCCTCCGATTTTTTTCTTAATTAACATAAATTTTTTTGCAAGTGTGGTTGCTGTAAAGCTAATTTTGTGTTTGAAGTATGCTTCGATTTGATTTATTATCAACTTCTCATACTTCATTTTTTTGTAAAGTAATTCTACTTTGATTGCCCGGACCCTTTTTAAGTAAGACCTAGCAAAACTCGTTATAGTAACTTTCCTACGATTTAGTCGCATTGGCCACCCCTAATCCGTTCATTTTTGATATTTTGATAGTGAAATAAATGTGATATACTAATACTGTGTTTAGTCAATTACAATAAAGATTCTAGCTGGACCGGTTCCTTCGACAATCGTATCTCCAACAACAATATAACCGTCGTGTGGTGTTACTCTTACTTCCTTGACCCCTTGTTGCAATGACAGTTGTTCGCACAAAATAGTGGTTAAATTCTTGTTGGTATTTAAAAAGGTTTTTAACCCATATTCAATTATCTCTTGTGGTTGCTTTTTTTTGATCTCAATGGTTTCCCATTCTCCTCCGCCTTTATAGCGTTTGAATTTCAAAAAAATGCCGCCAAGTTCAGATGCTTCAATGACTTCGACTGTTTCATTTTTAGTTTCTTCAGACATTTTCGCTCCTCCTTTCTAATTATTTTTGAACCCCATATTTCTCCTACAATCGTTTTTTAGTGTAGGGGGTTATATTTACTTGGAAATTGATTAATAATTGATTTGGGGACAGTTTTTTCTGCAATTTTGCTATTATCGGGACTTGTTTAATAAAAAAAATAATTGTTGTCTACTTGATAATGTTTAGATAACTCGTTTATCTCTGATGCTTTAAACTCGTTTATTCCATTCATTCTATTAACCAATGTTCTTTCCGAAACGTTTAACAATTTCGCTAAATCTTGGTATGTCTCTCCATGCTCTGCCATAAGACCTCTGATTTTAGATACATTAACTCCTGATGTTTTTCCCATTAACTGTTCACCTCCTTAATTTGTAAACTGTAGTTCCTCTGTAATTTTGGATCATTAACACTGATACCTATTCCGATTCCACTAACAAGAATCAGGTTGATTGATTGGATGTCATTAAACACAAATCTGGATATTTCTACTCTTACTACATCGCTCCAGGAATAGTTTAATCCAGATAATCTTTCTTTGAAACCTCTCATTGTTTTGAAGATGTCTAGATTATATTTCTTTCCATTGTTGATTTTTCTAATTTCGTTTTGAATTTCTTTTCTAGTCATTTTGTCAATACCCCCATGTTAACAGCTAAAATGTATTCTAACTTTTTCATTTCTTCGAACTCGGCTTTGGACATGTTAAATCTTTTCAACTTTAGCTTGATGTATTCGGTAAGTGTTAGTTCATTTTGCGCTTGTTGTTTCACATACGATAATAATTTTTCATACTCTTCTTTCGTTACAAGAATCATTCTTCCTGATTCATACTCAGTAATTTTTTGAAATACAAGTTCCAATGTAATTGTTTGAGATTGCTCATTATCAGATCCAACTAATAATTGGTTAACTTCTTCGTGTGTAATTCTAGTCATTTGTTTCACCCCTAAACCATCTGCCCACAACTGTGAAGTCAACTTTTGTTAAAGGTAATTTCCTATCTACAATTAGCACTCTCTTAGTGTCATAGACTTTTTTGAAAATAATAATGTATTTTGTTTCGGTTTTCTCGACAACCATACAAACTCTTTTATTGGGATTAATGAATAGGTACTTGTTGTCCTTTGGATTGTTCTTTTTGCTTTTAACAAGTTTGACTACTTCCCAATCATCAACAAATGTAAGGATGTCTTCCGCATCTTTCAAATTTGGCGGGCCTATCACAGATTCTAACGTTTTATCTTGTTCCATACGATTGTTTCCTTTCTGTTTCAAATTTCTTTTCTAGCTGATTAAATGCTTGTTCCTTGATTGTTTGACTTAATTTTTCCGCAAATTCCGGATGGTTAACTCTTTTAAAAACATCTAAATATTCTTGAGAATCGCAATCGTTCGGTAAAGCAATCACTATCTCATCCTCTTTGAATTCCATTCTAATGATCATTCTCGATTTCCTTCCTTCCATTTAATTTCTTCGATGTTATCGTTGATAAATTGTAATATGATTGTTGCGAATAGATTACATTGGTTTTCCTCATTGGGGTTTTCAAAACCATATACCCTTGCATAGCCATGACAAATTTCATGAAAAACAGTGTGTAACTTAATATCATGCTTTAGTTCTTTCAAAACCAAAATTTCTCCACTCGCATTGTTTGTAAGTCCCATATGGAAGTTTTCGCTAGATGTAAACAACTTCCCTACGTTATCTACATGTAGGTTTTCCATAGTTCTTTCTTCAACATTGTATGTGGTTGATCCTATTTTAACTTTACTTGGTATCTTGAGCATTTGCTTCCACCTTTTGTAGACCTTTGATTTCTATTAAGAAACAATAAACGTTATTTTCAATAATAGCTATCTGTTCGTTTTCGAAAAGGAAATGTCTTTCAATTTTTTTTACAATAAATTTTTGATTCTTCGCTTTATTAAATCTTATCGCATAGGGTTTGTTTTGAGTTCTATGCCATTTCTTTTTTTGTTTTTCTGTTGCATACTCTTCTATGAACGGAACATATCTCGGATATTCCCAGATCCAGTGTATAACCTTTACTTTTTCTCCAACTTTAATCATGTTAGTCCCCATATCTTGCTAAACTTTCAAGTGTAGATTTATAATTTACTTCAGTGTACCCTAAATAATTAAACAAATACGCTAAATCATTTGTATTAAATTGTGTGAATGACTCCGCTAGTTTCTCTTTACTATACCGGAGAGTGACTGGATCTCCTTCGAGTTCTAAGTTAATATATATTTTGTTGTTTCTGTTAACGTAGTATATGTCAATGAAATATACCTCAATCTTCTGTCTGGTTGCGTTTTGAAATTGGATAATAATTTTTATCGCTATCCCTTGTGAGTAATGAATCACTTCAATGGAATCACCTTGTGTGCTTGCGATTGATGCATTCCCGTAAAACGATCCATCAGCTAGTGTATCTTCCCACTCCATGTCTTCATATCCTGGGGTTAGTTTATCAAACGTTTCTGCTAATACAGTTTGAATTTCTTTTACTGTGTCAGCTCTTGTGGTTTCTTCTTTTATCAGATCACAGCTACTAAGTGTTATTGATAGAAAAATAATAATTAGAATAATAGTTAATTTTTTCATTTTAAATCCCCTTTCTGTGGATACTAATTTTTTAATTGTGATAATTCTTTTATTTCTTTTTTAGCAAGTGGTATCAGTTTAAGTGTGTATTGAATATTTCGATGATAGAACGTCTTTGACCTTCCTCTAGCCATTCTTCCAACTTTAGAGGTAGCATCTCTTACATCAAGCTGATATGCCTGAGCATACTCTCTGACGTTATCGAAGACGTGTATTAAATTGTCATACAAATCATAGATTGCAATTAGGTACATCTGTTTATAGAATCTCATATCAGACACGCTTTAATATGTATTTTTAAACATATACGTATTGCCAAGATTGTGGTGCTTTTGTAACATATTGATAAATACATTTTTCTCCATCATAATCTATATCACACGCTTTACAGTTTTCAGAATTATCATAATAACAATGTTCGCATTGCTTATTGTTATTACAAGGTTGTTTATCGGATGTCCACCCATTTTTTGTAAACTCATTTAACATCATCGGTTTATCAAACACTTCAAGTTTCTTAATGTGCCATCCGTAGAGGTCTTTTCCGTTGCCATAATTAACAATTTCTCTATAATCAAGACATAATTTTTCTAAAACATCATACATAACGTTATATTCTGCAACATCGGTGTATAAATAAACTTCATGATCATCAAGATGAACTGTTTCGTATTCATCATACCAAAATCTAAATGGGATTGTTCCGTTATGGGGAATTGAGCCATCATCTATCAGTTCATCATAGGTGTAGTCTTTTACTAAATAGCATTTACCATACCAACAATTTAAGTATGGTTTTGCTTTTGTAACATAACAATACACCCAACCCTTAAAACCCTTTGGGACACTTTTGCGTAGTTCTAACGTTTTGTTACCATTCAAAATGTTAAGTGCATATTCTGGTTTTATGCTTAGTATAATTGCTTTCATTTTAATTCCTCCAACTCCTTTTCTAATTGTTGTATTTGTTCTAAAATATCACAAGCAACCGTGTGGTCTTTTTCGGTATCAATTTCAATGTAATGGTATGCCCCGCCACCATTCCAATCATCAAAACTGTCCTTACCGACTGACAAATCTATTTCTTTATGCAGTTTTTGATATAGATTTAACAATTTCTTGACCTTTTTTAGTCTTTGTTCTTGTGCTTCTTGTTGGTTCATCAATTTGTTTTTTTCTTCAATACAAAACGCTAAATTCCATCTGACTTTTTCGAGCGATTCTTCTTGTTCATCGTACTTATTTTTCAATATTTTCACGTCTTTTAATGGAACTCTATAAACCTTATCTTCTGATACACCACACTCTATTACATTAACTATGTCAATAATTTTATCGTGAACATATGCTGGTTTTGTACTATGATTAAAAGGAACATCACAATAACCATTGCTTCGTAGTTGTCCAACTATTTTAAATATATGAAACTGATTTCCGTCTTTGCCATAAAACTGCATTTCTATATGACAATATCTTCCAAATAGGTCGTCCTTCCCTAAATTAAAATTACTAATGTCTATGTATTTTTTATCTTCACTATTACTCATTCACTGGCACCTTCTCTCTATGCATCCGATTGAATTCTAACCTCGATGCTGTGCAATCTTTAAAACCATTGATCTCTAACCATCTTTTGTACTTTTCCATTTTTTTACCTCCCTAATTTTTGTCCCTATTTTGGGGACACACGGGCATTATAACACCCAAAAAACGGTATGTCAATAGAAAAAGCGTAATTTTTTGCTTTTATTGGGAAAATATTTACTTTACACAAGCAGAATATTATAATAAGTATATGAAACGGGGACAAAAATATGAATCGTTTAAAACAATTGCGAAAAGAGAAAAAAATAAGTCTTAGAGATTTAGAAGAGAGGCTACACGTTTCTAAATCTTCTTTGTCGCGTCTTGAAAACGGAGAGAGAGAAGCAAAGGAAAGCATGATAAAAGATCTTGCTGAATTCTTTGGTGTGTCTGTGGAGTACCTCCTTGGCATCTCTGACATTCGCACCCCTCACGAACCGTTTGGTATCCCCAACCAAAAAGTATTAGATGAGCTTGGTGATGATCAAGAGCTAATAAAGACGTTTCATGAATTAATAGGCAGAGAAGATACTGCTTTACTTTTCCACAAAATGAAAACAATGACCCCACAAGATGCTAAAAAAGTGCTAAAGATAATTAAAGCAATCGAAGACGAAGAATCCGAGGGAAAATAAAAAAATCACAATCCCACAAAGATTGTGATTTGTGCTATAATCCCTTCGTTAAAACAAAGCAGCGAGGGATTATTTATGACAAAATTATGCAACATAGACATTGAACTAGACAAAATATCAAACATCGAGGATGCTGAAGAGTATCTTTTACTTAAATACAATATCAGAATAAAAATGATTGGGTTAGGCAATGTAAAAGGTTTTACCTATAAATCAAAGCATAAAACATATTTCATTTGCATTAATAAAAACCTATCCCGGGAAAGAAAACTTGAAACAATCAAGCATGAATTTAAACATATTGAGCTAGATCACTTAGAACAATTTGTCGAATATAGGGCTTTTTGTGAAAAAGAAATAGAATTTAATTTAGACTAGTGAATAGAACATTTTACTGGTGCAGGAGGTATTTCAATGAATCCATTTGATTATCGTGGGAAGGTTTTTCTCATCGCTGATTGGGCAGTCAGACTTCGCAATGTCAAGGAGTTTTCCAACCGAGATTTTATGCTGCTCGCTAAAGAAACATATTATTTTCTGAAGGAAAGAGCTAATGGGGTTGTTGATTACACACGCACTGCTGAAGTTGTATTAGCTCCTGAAGAATATAGAGACTGTGATAAGTACGAAGTTGGAAAAGAAATCATGCGCGATTTGATTCGATATGGTAGATACCCTTATAATCCATCTAGGCAATCCGAAGAACTAATTCAAACCATGAGAGAAAATAACATTTACGTTGAATCTAGTCTTGATAAAATTCTAGCATATGAGAACGAAGATCATCTGATAAGTTTGATTAGTAATGAATTAGAAATGTTGATTAATTAAAAAAGACTCTGTCACGAGTCTTTCTGTTCAAACTATTTAACATTTAGTAATGTGATCATTTCCCAAGACAAGTTAACTCTATATATGTATGTCCCAAATTCTCCTGTTAACTCGTAATCTTGAACAAATACCGTTTCCTTTTTCTCATCATCATAATTCCAACCCATGTCTGGTTTTGTCATGATTGTGTTTGCTACTTCTTCTAATTGCTCTTTTGTTAGCAATATTCCTTGAGCTATTTTAAGTTTCATGTTTCTTTCTCCTTTCTAAAGAATTTCTAAATTTAGTATAGCCGATTTTGGTGCCCAGAATGTGTATTCTTTTTTAGTTTGAGTATCGTTAATTTTTAATTGAACAGCTTTTTCTGTTTCAGCAATTTTTC
>WPCG01090778.1_pt1 | contig 14221 bp, 8 predicted proteins | sample 5403311 | NCBI WGS metagenome assembly WPCG01 (sample SAMN12869467, study PRJNA574797) | sludge metagenome | isolation source: wastewater treatment of Control | place: China:Beijing | collected 2019-05-17 | reverse complement strand
TCTCCTGATTCCGCTGGTGCTGCTCTTTTCGCGCCTCTTCGGTATTTTCGGCGTCTGGCTCGCCTTTCCGGTCTCGGACTTCGCGGCGTCGCTGCTCACGTACATCATCTACCGCAGGGAGATGCTCCGCCTCCGCGCCTTCTGCGAATCGGGCGACGAGCCTACAGCGTCATAAGCGCGGCAAGCAGCCGCGTATGCGAGAGCGGAAACTTGGCGACTCTGGCCGAGAAGGCTTCCGCGGTCCGCTTGGCGGCGGAGGCGTACTCCTTTCGTCCGGAAAGCATGGACAGCCGGATCAACGCGTCCATGGCCACGGAATTCCCCGACGGCACGGCGCCGTCGTAGGCTTCCTTTCGGCGCAGGAAGAGCATCGGATCGTCTCCCGTCGACGAGAAAAACCCTCCGCTCCGTTTGTCCAGGAAATTTTCTTTCATCGCGTCCGCCAGCTTGAGCGCTGCGTCCGTGTATGCGTTCTTCCCCGTGGCTGCGGCGAGTTCCGTCAGACCCCAGGCGTAGAAGGCGTAGTCGTCCAGAAACGCCGGTATCGCGGCCTCCTTGTCGCGGTAGCGGTGCAGCAGCTTTCCCGTTCTGTCGCGAAGTTTCGTCTCGATGAACCGCGCCGCTTTCTCCGCCGCCGTCAGCCATTCCGGCCTCTGGAAGACTGTGGAGGCGCGCGCGAGGGCGGCGATCATGAGGCCGTTCCAGTCGACGAGAATCTTGTCGTCGAGCAAGGGCGGGATGCGGCGTTTCCGCTCGGCGAGCAGGCGCGTCCGGCACGAGGCGAGCAGATTTTCAAGTTCGTCGGGGGCGAGGGCGAAGCGCGCGGCGGTTTTCGCGCGGGGTTCCGGTATGTGCAGGACATTGTCGCCGAGGATGCGTCCGGTGCGCTCGTTCTTGACGTTGCCGCCCTTCCGCACGCCGTAGGCGCAGATGAAGACGCCCGCTTCCTCGGGGGAGAGGACGGCCCGCACCTGGTCTTCGGTCCAGAGGTAATACTTTCCCTCCTCCCCTTCGCTGTCGGCGTCGAAGGCTGAGAAAAAACCCCCTTCCGGAGAGGTCGTCTCCCGGAGGACGAAACCGGCGAGATCGTCGGCGAAGGCGGCGAATACCGGGTTTCCCCGTTCGTTCTGAAACTCGGCGAGCACGTGCAACAGAAGCGCCTGGTCGTAGAGCATCTTCTCGAAGTGCGGCAACAGCCATCGCCGGTCGGTGGCGTAGCGGGCGACGCCGCCGCCGAGGTGGTCGTGAATCCCGCCCTCCCAGATGCGCTCGATGGAGCTTTCGGCCATGGACCATGCGTTCTCCTCGCCGAAGCGCTTCCAGTAGCGGAGGAGAAAGAGGAGATGCGACGGCATGGGGAACTTCGGTTCCTTGGAGAAGCCGCCCCACTCCCGGTCGTATCCGGCGCGGAGGTCGTCGTAGGCGGATTTGAACTGGACGGCTCCCGGAAGGGAGCCCGAAGAAGAGGCTTCTTCCTTCAGCAGGGAGTCGCGGATGCTCTTCGCGGACTGCTCCACCTGCTCGCGCTGCGTCTTCCACAGCCACTTCACCCTGGGGACGACGTCCACAAGGCCGGGGTACTTTCCGCCCCCTCTTTTCGGGAGATAGGTCGAGGCGAAGAAGGGCAACCCCTGCGGGGTGATGAAGGCGTTGAGCGGCCAGCCGCCGTTGCCGTTCATCATCTGGCAGACGGCCATAAAGGCGCCGTCGACGTCGGGACGCTCCTCGCGGTCGACCTTCACCGGGACGCAGGCGTCGTTGAGGAGGCTGGCGACCTCGCCGTCGCCGAACGACTCGCGCTCCATGACGTGGCACCAGTGGCAGGTGGCGTACCCGATGGAGACGAAGAGCGGTTTGTCCTCCGTCCTGGCTTTCGCGAAGGCCTCCTCTCCCCAGGGGTACCAATCGACGGGGTTCTCCGCGTGCTGGAGCAGGTAGGGGGATTTTTCCTTCGCGAGGCGGTTCCGCGCGTTAGTCACCTCGTCCGCCCTCCGTTCCGAAGAGGGGGAGAATCTCTTCCACGGCGTCGTAGACCTTCCACGCGCCCGCGGCGCGAAGGGCTTCGGGCGTGAAGTTGCCGGTGGTCAGTCCGACCGAACGGATTCCGGCGTCTTTGGCGGCGGTCATGTCGTCGGCGGTGTCGCCGACGTAGAGGGTGGTCGCGGGCGTTCCGCCGAGGTCGGTCATCCCCTTGAGGAGCATATCGGGGGCGGGCTTGCCCTTCTCCACATCGTCCATCCCCACCACGGAGCCGAAGTAGCTCTCCAGTCCGACGGCCTTCAAGGGGCCTCCGGGTCGCTGGCGGTTGGAGGCGATGCCGAGGGCGACGCCGCGAGCCGCGAGCGTTTCGAGCACCCGCTTCGTCCCGGAGAAGGGAAAGATTCCGGCGAACTCCTGCTGGACGAACATCTCGCGGAAGTCGGCGAGCCAGCGCTCGTCGAACCTTCCCCAGACCTTCATCCATGAGTCGCGGATCGGCAGGCCGACGACGGCGAGCACGTCCTCCCGCGTGACTTTGGTGAGCCCCTCCCGCTCGGCGACCATGTTCATCGTGTCCCGTATGGCGTAGCTGCTGTCCACAAGGGTCATATCGAAGTCGAAGATGACGCATGAAAACATCGAATCCACTCCTTTTCTCGAATCGTCCAGGGAAATGGTACTCCATGCGCCGGAGAAAAGCAAAGGAGAGACTCCGAGACACGGGAAGGTCCGTCCGGACCAAAAAGAGGTTTTTGCTCTTCTTGACTTTCCCCGGGTTCCCCGTATAGTATCGAACCACAATCCGACTTTGAAAGGTTCTCGGGAAGTCCGGTGAAACGCCGGCGCGGACCCGCCACTGTAAGTCAGACGAACCGGCTGCGCCCACTGGATTTTTCCGGGAAGGGGCCGGGGAGGATGAAGACGAGCCAGGAGACCGGCCTTTCGAAGAGGTGCATGTACCCGCGAGGATTCGGGCCGACGTGCGAAGAACGCGCCGTCTTTTCAGATAGAGAAGACGTGCGTCTTCGTGTGCGTATTCAGGGCCGTCCCTTGCGGGGCGGCTCTTTTTTGTCGGAAATACGGTTCCGGAGGATGATTGCAATGAACGAAAGGCCCGCTCTCGAAAGACTCTTTTCTCCTCGCAGTATCGCCGTGATCGGCGCTTCGGCCGATCTCGACAAACTCACCGGGCGCACGGTGAAAGCGCTGCTGGATTTCGGGTACGAGGGGCGAGTGTACCCCGTGAACCCGAAATACGATGCGGTCGGCGGACTCCCCGCCCTGAAAGACGCCGCCGAGATTCCCGAGGGAACGGATGTGGCGGTCTTGAGCATTCCCGCCCGTCTCATCCCGGAAACACTCGAAAAATGCGGGCGACGGAAGATTCCGTTCGCCGTCGTTTACTCATCGGGGTTCGCCGAAACGGGCGATACGTCGCTTCAAGAGGAGATCGTCTCCGTCGCCCGCAGGGAACGCATTCGGGTTCTCGGACCGAACTGCCAGGGATTCGCCAATTTCGCCGAAAACATTCCCGTGACGTTTTCAGGCGCTTTGTATAACGCTCCCAAGCCGAAGACGGGGAACGTCGCCTTCGTCTCGCAAAGCGGCGCCTTCGGTTTTTCGTCCTTCGGGGTGGGGCTGGACCACGGCGTTCGATACCGGTACGTCGTCACCACGGGCAACCAATGCGACCTCGACGCGGTGGAGTGCGCCGAGCATCTGATCCTGGATCCCGAGGTCCGCCTGCTGATGATGTATATCGAAGGGCTCCGCGACGGCGAAGCGTTTTTGAACCTCGTCAAAAACGCCCGAGAGCGCGACGTCGCGGTGGCGATACTCAAGGCGGGAAGATCGCCGTCCGCCAAAGAAGCCGCGAAAAGCCACACCGCGGCGCTCACCGGAGACGAACGAGTGTGGAAAGCCGTATTCGATCAGTACGGAGTCATTCCCATGGAGGATATCGACGACATCATCGGAATCGGTCAGCTCTTCGGAAGCGAGAAAAGAAGATTCGAAGGAAGAACCGCGATATTGACCACGTCGGGAGGAGCGGGCATCGTCATGGCGGACAGCTTGAACGATCAGGGGTTGTCCGTCCCCGAGTTCGCCCCCCGCACGAAAGAGATCGTAGCCGCTTCGATTCCCGCGTTCGGCGCCTCGAGAAATCCGGTGGACATGACGGTGCAGATTTCGGAGACGCCGGAGGACTTTCAAAAAGTTCTTTCGGGAGTCTTGAACGATCCCGACATAGACGGGGTGGTCACATCGCTCTCCATGATAGTGGGAAACGCGGGAAACGTCATGGCGAACGAGACTGTCAAGAGCTTCCGCACGTCGTCGAAGCCGCAGGCGGTCGTATGGATGATCGACCGGCTCCACGGAGGAGAATTCATCGACTCCTTGAAAGAAACGGGGGTTCCTGTCTTTCAGAGCTTCCGCCAGTGCGCTCGCGGGTTGAAGGCGCTGAAACGCTGGGGAGATTTTCTCGCCCCCGAAAGAGCGGCGACCGACGGTTATTCTCCCGCTCTCGACCGTTGGAAGGCCCCTCTTACCGAATACGACGCGAAACAGCTTCTTGCCGCGTACGGCATCCCGACGACAAAAGAATTCCTCTGCCGCGATATGGAAGAGGTCTTCGACGCGGCGGACACACTCGGCTTTCCCGTCGCGGTGAAGGGAATGGCGTCTTCGATCATGCACAAAACGGAGGCGGGGGTCGTCGCGCTCGATATCCGCAACTACGAAGAGCTTCGGCACGCCGTCAAAAAGGTGCGGTCGAATATCGCATCGCTTGTTTCTCCCGAGGAGATGCAGGGCTTCCTCGTCTCCGAGATGGTCAAAGGCGGATTCGAATGCATCGTCGGCGTGAAACGGGATCCGGTCTTCGGCCCCGTCGTGGCGGTGGGTCTCGGTGGAATCTACGTGGAGGTGCTGGGCGACGTCTCGTTGCGTCATGCGCCCATCAAGGAAGACGAAGCCCTTCGGATGATCCGCGAACTGAAAGGGTACCCTTTCCTTTCGGGCGCGCGCGGCAGAAAACCGAGGGATATCACCGCTTTGGCCAAAGTGGTCAGTCGCGTCTCCATGCTGGCCGAAGTGGAAAAAAACCTTGCGGAACTGGACATCAATCCGGTGTTCGTGATGGAAGAAGGGAAAGGGGTCGTCGCAGCGGACGCCCTGGTGGTGCGCAAAGAGAAAGTATCGTCTCTCGAACGCGATCACTAGACAAACGAACGAAAAGACATAAAAGGTTTCGTGTCCGTGTGTTCCTTCTTCCGGAGGAGAAGAAGAGCGCTTCTCCTCCGGCTATACACTATCTACCCTTTGAGCACCTTCAGGTTTCCCCGGAGCGCCCGTTCGGGGAGCAGATCCGCGAGCGCCTTCTCGTAGTGCGCGAGGCCGACGCCGGGGATCAGCTTTTCTTTGGCCGCGACGGAGAGCAGCGCGACGTTCTGCATCCGCACGTCCGGCAGCTCCGTCCGCACGGGGACGACGCGCACGTCGAGACGGGCGCAAACCGCGGCCACGTCCTCCGCGGAGGTCTCCTTCTCCGTGCCGAGGCGGACGGAGAGCGGCTGCCAGCATGTGTCGTAGTAGAGCAGCATCCCGCCTGGCGCGGCGAACAGCTCCACGGCACGCAGCGCCTCGGTGCGTTCGAGGGCGAGCACGAGCGCGGCGCTCCCCTTGCGGACCAGCGGCGTCGTCAGCGGCCCGATGCGGACGAACGACTCGACCATGCCGCCCCGCTGGGCGAGGCCGTGCGTGTCCACGCCGCAGACCGCGAGCCCCGCGTAGTCGGCGGCCCGGATGATCGCCTCGCTCAACAGGCCGATCCCCTGGCCCCCGACGCCCGACATATAGATATCGAAACGGCTCATGCCTTCCCGCCCCCTTCCTGAACTTTCTTCACGCCGATCGCCTTCGCCGGACAGGTCTGGATGCAGGAGCCGTCGCCGATGCACAGCTCCGTACTCACGACGACGCGTCCCTCTTCATCCCGCTGGAACGAGGGACAGGCGAAGGACTCGACGCAGACGTGGAGCTTGTCGCACTTCTCCTGGTCGATGTTCACCGACTTGCGCACGTATCCGGGGGCGCGTTGCTGTTCGCGCGTGTACTTCAGCATGCACGGGTGCCGGGCGATGACGACCGAGAAGCCCTCCTCCGCGACGGCCTCCCTCACCATTTGGATCAGTTTCGCCTGGCTGTAGGTGTCCACCTCGCGGATGCTCTTCACTCCGAGCCCTTCGAGGACGGAGCGCACGGGGATGGCTTCGGCGGGGCCGTTGGCGTTGCCCCCCGAGCCCGCGTGGTCCTGGTGCCCCGTCATGGCGGTGGTGCCGTTCTCCATCAGGACGAGCACGAGGTTGTGGTTGTTGAAGACCGCGTTGACGATGCCGGGGAGTCCGGCGTGGAAGAATGTGGAGTCGCCGAGGAAGGCGACGACCTTGCGTGTCGTGTTGAAGAGCGAGAGCCCGGCGGCCGTCCCGGTGGAGTGCCCCATCGAGAGGAGCACTTCGCCCATGTTGTAGGGCGGGAAAAAGCCGAGCGTGTGGCAACCGATGTCCGCGACGGTGATGTCCTTTTTCGAGAGCGCCTGCTTGACGGCGTGGAAAGCCGAGCGGTGCCCGCATCCGGGGCACATCTGCGGCGGCCGGGGGGCGAGGGAGGAGGCGCGCTCCGCGCTTTTGCGCGGGACGAGGGAGGGCCACGTCTTCGCAAGCACCTCCGCCACCTTGTCGGGAGTGTACTCCCCTATCCAGTCCTCGGGGCCGGTCTTGCCGACGACGACGGTGCGTATGCCGAGGTCGAAGGCCAGCGCCTTGATCTCGCGTTCGAGCACGTCGTCCAGCTCTTCGAGCACCTTCACGGAGGCGTGGGAGCGCAGAAAGTCGGCCACGAGCCCCTTCGGGAGAGGGTGGACCACGCCGAGCTTGAGAATATCCGGCTTTTCCGCCGCGTCCTCCAGCACGTCGACCAGCGAGCGGAAGGGCAGCCCCGCCGTGATGATTCCCTTCGACGGGTCGTTCCCCTTGCGCAGTTCGTGGAGCGGCGAGCCGTCGATCTCCTGCGCGACTTCGGCCAGGCGGGCGATCGCACGGCGCTTCATGTCGAGCGCGCGCGAGGTGAGCGGGATGGAGGGGCCGGCGGAGGAGTCGAACGCGGGAACGGTCCCGATCGGACGGGGCGTCCACCCGGCGAAGGCGACCTTCTCCTTGCCGTGACAGACGTGCGTGGTCATGCGGAGGATGACGGGCATCTTCCGCTTTCTGGAGAGCTTCATCGCCTCAAGGTAGAACGCGTAGGCCTCCGCGGGCGACGCTGGTTCGAGCACGGGGATGTAGGCGAGACGGGCGATGTGGCGGTTGTCCTGCTCGTTCTGCGAGGAGTTCGCGCCGGGGTCGTCGCCGAGAATGGCGACCAGGCCGCCGCCCAGCTCCAGCAGCGAGAGCTGGACGAAAGAGTCGGCCGCGACGTTGAGGCCGACGCTCTTGAAGAAGACGCACGAGGGGTGCCCGTTGAGCGACGCGCCGCACGCGACCTCGGTGGCCACCTTCTCGTTGGTAGAGAACTCGAAGTAGTAGGGGCGGCGCTCTTTGGGAACGCTCATGAGCGCTGCCCCGATCTCCGGCGTGGGGGAGCCTGGGTAGGAGGCGACGACCTCCGTCCCGGACTCGATCATCGCGCGGGCCAGCGCGGTGTTCCCGAGGACGATCTCGCTGAACGGCCCTGTGTTCAGCAGCATGTCGCCAAGACTTTTCATGTGAGGACCTCCTTTGTTTACCGGTCGGGCAGGAGAGCCGTCCTGCAGATGAAAACATCCTTTCCGCGATAGGTGAAGTGCTCAACGTGAACTTTGTTGTCGGTGAACTTCATCTTCTCGGGCACAAGAATGGTCACCTTACCGGATTCGTCTTTCAGCGGAAGGTATTCATCGGGGTCGAGGGGATCGCCGTTCTCCACGAGAGCGGATGGTTTTTCCCCTCAGGTATTTCGGTAGACGCCCCATTCGATGTAGAGCACCCCTTCCATCGCCGACAACTTTTCGAGCGCGTTCTGCTCCAGCGTCAACCGAAGCTCCTGCGACGACGCCGGAAGCGCGAACAACGCTATAAGGAGCGCTGCTCCCAGCAGTACGACACGCTTCTTCATAAACATTCTCTTCCTCCTCTCCAGCATGGAACAGTTTCTTTTCGAGAATTGTATCACGGACCGCGCGGTGAGTGCTACACTTATCGCGAGTCGCGAAACGATTGTACGAGGAGGCGTTCCCCCTGAAACTGCACACCTACCGCACACCCCGAAGCCTTGCCGGACCGCTGCGCGAAGAGGCCGCGCGCGGCGACGCGGTGTTTCTGACGCCGTCGAACAGAGACCGGCCGCTGCTGCTGGAGATGCTCTTCCTCCCCGACTCGATCTCCTTCCCGGAGCGGAAGCCGAAGGTGTGGATATGGGACGACCTCTACCGTGCGCTCGCCGAGGCTCTCGGCGTGAAGCCCCGCGTGCAGATCGACCCGCCCGACCACTGGCTGCTCGTCCGGCACATCGTCCGCCGGCTTCGGGACCGATGCGCCGACGCGCTTCCCGCCGGAACGGCCTCTCCGCGCTTTTTGGAGCTCGCGGGGCAGTCCATCCGCGAGCTGCTCAGGGAAGACGTGCCGAGGGAGGAACTGGCGAAGGCGCTGGGGTGCGGCGGCTGCGCTCCGGGTGCGCGGTGCGAACGCCTGGGCGCCGAGCATACAGCCTCCCGGAGCGGGCGTGCGAGCGACGCGGGAAGCGCGCTTCTTTGCGCGCTCTACGGCGACTACATCGCTCTCCTCGAAGAACGCGGCCTCGCCGACAGCGCGCAGATCCCCTCGCTGGGAGCGGCGCTGCTGGAGGCTTTCCCGCGGGAGGGGGCCGGATGGGCAAGCGGTTTGAAGCTGCGCGCCGCAGGATTCCTGAGCTTCGCCTCGGGACAGATGGCGTTTCTGCGTTCGCTGTGCGCTGCGGGAGCGGACTTGGAGCTGTGGGTTCCCGAGTGCGGCGAAGGAGACTTCTACACCGCGGCGCAGCAGTTCCCCGAGGCCGAGATTTTCCGCTGTTCCGGCGAAGGCGAAACCGCGCCCCTCTGCGTCTCCATGGCGGCGGGCGACCTCCGCCTCTCGACGGACACGCTGGCTCGCGAGCTTTTCCTCTGGCCCGCGGGCGAGGGGTACCTTTCCGCGGCGAGCGGACTTTCGTTTCCCGGATGGGAACACATCGCCCTCTGCGCGGAGAGCGAGGAGCTGGACTCCCTCGTCGAGAGCTTCACCCGGTACGGCATTCCCTTCTCGCTGCGCGAGGGAGCGACGGTGTCCGAAACGGCGCTCTGGAAGGGCGCGCTCCGGTCGCTCGACCTGTCCGCGGACGGGTGGCCTTCGGTGGAGACGGCGAACTTTCTCTCCTCGCTGCTCTTCGCCCCGTTCGACTTTCCTCGGAGGGCGTTCGGGAACGCGCTGCCTTCGGGCAGGAAAGGGTGGACGGACTTCCTGGAAGGATTCCCGCCCGAGGCCGGGAGCGAAGCATTCCGCCGTGCGACGGCCTTCGCCGACGTCGTGCAGCGCGGCGGGCGTCCGGAGGATCTTCTGTCGGCCTTCGCACGCCTCGCGCCCTCGCGCGCGGAGCTGAAGCGGCTCGTCGAACGGGCGGCGCGCTTCCCCCGCCTCGACGGACATATCCGCGAAGTTTCACTCGCCGTCCAGGAGGCGAACGAAAAGGAGCGCTCTCTGCGCGAACTGCGCAGAGACCTTGGCGAGGCCGGAAGCGCGCGTCTCTCCTTCGACGAGGCGACGGCGTTCCTCGGGCAGTGGGCGGAGACGGCGTCGATCTGGATGCCGTCTCCCGTCTCTCCGACGGTGGCCCTTCACCCCGGCACGCCCCCCTCGCTCGTCGGCGCCTCCGTGTGGGTTCTTCCGGGGATGACGGCGAAGCGGTGGCCCGGACAGGTGCACGAGTCCCCTCTTCTGAGCGACGAACGGAAGGAGTTCCTGCACGAAAGCCTGGAACTCGGAAGGAGCCACCTTCCGCTGGTGCCGGAGAAACGGAGCCAGCGCGAGGCGCTCTTCCGCCGGCTTGCGGCCTGCGGCGAGAGCCTCTGCATTCTGCTGCGCCCTCTGGCCGACGACGGCGGCCGTCCGCTTCCCGAATCCCCTTTCATCGACGTCGCCTGCTCATCCGCTCGTCCGTGGCTGCGCTCTTCCGGGGCGGAGCCGCTGAAACGGTCGCTCGGCGAGATCCTGGCCCCCGAGGAGTATCCGACGGCGGAGGGCGTGGAGACGCGCCGGCGCTCGTGGGCGACGACCGGCGCGGTCAGGGGCAGTCTGCACGATATTCCCCTCCTCCCCCCGAAGGAGAAGGTGTTTTCACTGAGCGACCTGGATACGTACGTTTCATGCCCCTTCCGCTACTACTGCGCCCGTACGGCGTCGCTGGAGACGCCCCCCGAGGAGCTGCACCGGTTCGACCTCGCGGGAAGCGCGCTCCATCTGCTCTGGCAGAGAGTATGGGAAAAACACCTGTCGACGGGGGAACAGCTTGACTTTTTGGTCGATGCGCTCTTCGACGAGGCGATGGACGAGAAGTACGCCCGCCTCGTGGCGAACGCGAACCTCAAGCGCGACCGGAAGGAGCTGCTGCGCCGCGCAGTGCGCCTGGCGCGCGTGCAGCAGGCGATGGAGGACGGCGGACTGGCCTCCGGGAGGCTGGAGCAGAAGCGCGAGTATGCGCTTCCGGAGTTCGGGAGAAGAGGGGTACGCTTCAAGGGGCGCTGCGACCGGGTCGACTTTTTGAAGGACGGCACGGCGGCCATCTTCGACTACAAGAGCGGGCCGTCGGCGAGCTATAAAGAAAGCCTTCAGCTCGCAGCTTACGGGATCGCCCTCGCCGCCGGCGGCGTCCGGACTGTCGCGTCGGCGTTCCTCTGCCTTGCGGACGGCAAGGAGAAGGGAGCCTCCGCGGAGGGCGCGCCGTCCGTCTTCGCGTCGTTCGCGACGCCGCTCGCGCCGCTCGAGTCGGACGCGGAGGAGGCGCTCGAACGGGTGGCGGAGTCCTTCTCCACGGGGCTCTTCCCCCCGTTGTACGAATCGAAAAGCTGCCGCTACTGCGCCTATTCGTCGCTCTGCCGGAGGCGCGACTTCCGCAGCGCGGAATCCGACGAGGAGGGTGAAGAAAATGGCGCTCGCTGATCTGTTGGCGCGTCTGAAGGCGCATATCGCGTCGGAAGGAGCTCTCCTTCCGGCCCAGGAGGAGGCCGTCTTCTCGGACGCCGCGCTGACCCTCGTCGGCGCGGGCGCGGGAACGGGGAAGACGCACACGCTTTCGTGGCGCTTCATCGGAGCGCTGCTTCGCGAGGAGACGCGCCCCAAGGACATCCTGACGCTCACCTTCACCGACAAGGCTGCCAACGAAATGCGGGAGCGCATCGGCCGGCTCTTCGCCGCGTTGCGCCCCGTGCTCGACCCCGGCGGAACCGAGCTGGCCTCCATCGCCGCGGAGCTGCAGGAGGCGCAGATTTCCACCATCCACGCCTTCGCGCTGAACATCGTCCGCGAGGAGGCGCTCTTCCTCCCCTCGGGGCTCGGCGCGCGCCCGGTATCGCCCCCCGAGGCGGAGCTCTTCACGGCAAGGGCGGAAAAGGCGCTGGACACGCTGGATTTCGGCTGGTTCACACGAAATCTTCCGCAAGGGAGGAACTCGGGCGACTTTCTGGACACGAGCGCCGAGGAGGACCTTGCCGACGCGGTGACCGAGTACTCCCCCGAGGCGGCGGTGTCGTTCGCGCTCTCGCTGGCCGACCTGCTGGAGAGCCGGGGCGAGTCCCCGGAAAAGCTGCTGAAACGCGCGGACGACCCGCACTACTTCGACGCGGTGAAGGAGCGTATTCGCGACATCTGCCTTCCTCTCTGCCGCGAGGTCGCCGGGGCCTGGGCGGATGTCTTCGCGCAGCTTCCGTCTTCTCTGCCGGGGAAGAGCGCGTTCAACGAGCGGCTCGACGCCCTGCGGAAGGACTGGCCCGCGGACGCTCTGCCGCCCGAAGAGCCGGAGGGGCTGCTCGCCTTCGCGACGCGGCTTTTTGACGGCATCCTCGGCAATCTCAAGGGAGCGACGACGAGCGGGAGCGGGAAGCTGGCTCAGGAGACGCTCGGCTGCTCCTTTGCGGAGCACCGGGAGCGCTTCGGCACGCTCTGGACGGGATTGCGCTTCCTGTCGCAGGAACCGCCGGAGTTCGACGTCCGTCTGCGCTCCGTGCTGCTGCGGACTTCCGCCATGATATGGGAGACCTACAGGGAGTTCCGCCGCAGACGGGGGCTGCTGTCGTACGACGACATGATCCGCCTGGCCGCCGAAATCGCCGCGTCCGAAGACCCGGCGCGCTCCGTGCGCACGTTCCGCGAGATTCTCGTGGACGAGTATCAGGATACGAATCCGCTGCAGGACCGTCTGATCGACTCCGTCGCCGCCGAAGGGTGCAGGCGCTTTCTCGTAGGCGATCCGAAGCAGTCGATCTACCGCTTCCGCCACGCCGACCCGACGCTCTTTGGAGAGCGTATCGCCTCGCCGTCGGCGCAGACCCGCTACATTCCGCTGCAAACGAGCTTCCGCACCCGCCCCGCGCTGTTGAAGGAGATCAACGGGCTCTTCGGCGACATCTGGCGGAACGGCATCGCCTCCACGCTTCCCACACCCTACGAGGAGCTGCTCTTCCCGGAGAATCCGGAGATGCGGGAACTCCGGGAGGAGACGTCCCTCCCCCCGCTCCTTCCGATCTTCCGCCGTCAACGGGAAAACGAACCGATCGCGGAGACGCGCAAACGGGTGGCGCACGCACTCGGAGAGAAGCTGTTGGAGCTGCACGGGCAGCCCGTCTGGAGCAAAGAGAATAAACAGATGCGTCCTGCGGAGTGGCGCGACATCGCCATTCTCGTGCCGTCGCGCTCCTCCTTCGCCGCGCTCGAGGAGACGCTGCACCCTCTTTTCGGCATCCCCGTCGCCTTCGAGAAGGGAAAACGCTACTTCGACAGGGGGGAGATCGGCGATCTGACGACCGCCATCCGGATGCTCGCCTTCCCGGACGACAGGGCGGCGGCGCTCGGTTTCCTGGCTTCCCCCTTCTCCGGGCTGTCCATGGAACAGTTCGCCCGGTTCCTCGGGCCCGAGGCCCCGGCGCTTGCCGAGGTCTTTCCGGAAACGGCGGCCGGGATCGAGGAGCTGCGGAGCGTCGCGCGATACTCCGGTCTCTTCTCGGCGCTGGTGCTGCTGCTGAAAGACCAGTCGTTCCTGGGGGCGTACCCGCTGTGGAACAGGAAGAGCGCGCTGGCCAACCTCTGGAAGGGGCTCGACCTCGTCCGGGAGTACGAGAACGTCTTCGGCAACGACCCGGCGGGGTGCGCCGCCTACGTCGCCCGCATGGCGGGGCGCAAGGGGGCAGGCGAAGAGAGCACGCCCCTCGGCGAAGAGGAGGACGTGGTCCGCGTGCTCACCGTCCACAGCGCGAAGGGGCTGGAATTCCCGATCACGGTGGTAATGGACCTGAACAACACGCCGGGAGGCGGCGGAGGACGGGGGGCGCTCGTTCCCTCCGCGCTGATGGGCGCGGGGGCTTCGCGACACCCCGAGGCGTGGAGCGAGAAGAGCCTCTCCGAGACGGGAAAGATCGCTCGTTATTTGGAGGACGCCGAAGTCGGGGAGGAGTGGGAACGCCTTTTCTACGTGGCGGCGACGAGGGCGAAGGACTGCCTCGTCCTCTGCTCTCCCTGCGGAATGAAAGAGAACCTCCCCTCGCCCGTTTCCGGATCGTGGCTCTCGCTGCTGCGTCCCGAGATCCCGGAGGACGAAACGGAACGAACGACTCCCCGGCGAACGCCCCGGGAGCGCGAGGAACGGAAGCAGGGGAATTCCGTTCCGCCTCCGGCTGCGGGACCTCGATCCGTGGAGCGGATGAGCGCCACGTCCTACTCGCTCTTCCGCTACTGCCCCGCCGCGTGGCGGATGAAGTTCCGCCAGGGAATCGAGATGACCTGGGAGCTCCCCTCCTCCGAGGAGGCCGGGGGGGCGGACCTCGGCTCGCTGGCGCACTGGGTCCTCTCGCGCTGGAACTTCCGTGCCGGCTCGCTTGCCGACCTTCTCGACGAGCAGCACCCGCGTCTGCCGCAGGGGCTTCGCCCCGCGTGGCGCGACGAACGGGGAAGAAACGCTCTGAAAGGCTGGCGGGAGCGCTTCG
>WPCG01111534.1_pt1 | contig 14227 bp, 6 predicted proteins | sample 5403311 | NCBI WGS metagenome assembly WPCG01 (sample SAMN12869467, study PRJNA574797) | sludge metagenome | isolation source: wastewater treatment of Control | place: China:Beijing | collected 2019-05-17 | reverse complement strand
GGCGGCACGCGAGTTCGTCTCCTGCCCGATGAGCAATCGCGTCATCGGCGGCACGATGAGCATCCGTGACCTTACCCGGCGCTACGACAGCCTCGCCAGCCGTCACGGGGTGCGCGTGATCAACGACACCGTCACCGCCATCGACCCGGCTACCCGCCAGATCACCCTGGCCGGCGGCAGTGCGCTGCCGTACGATCGCCTGGTCATCGCGCCCGGCATCGCCTTCGACTATGCGGCCCTGCCCGGGTTGAACAGCGCCGCAGCGCAGGAGCGCGTTCCCCATGCCTGGAAGGCCGGCTCGCAGACCCACGAACTGCGTCGGCGCATCGGCGCCATGCCGCAGGGCGGCGTATTCGCCATGCACATCCCCAAGGCGCCCTTGCGCTGCCCGCCGGGGCCCTATGAGCGCGCCTGCCTGGTCGCCAGTGCCCTGCGGCGCAGCAACCCCACCGCCAAGGTGCTGGTGTTCGATGCCAATCCGGGCATCCTCGCCAAGCGCGAACTGTTCGCCGACGCCTTTGCCAACCGCTACAAGGGCATGATCGAGTACGTCCCCAATGCCGGCTTCGAAGCCATCGACGCTGCCAGCGGAGAGCTGAGCTTCGACGTGCACGGCAAGGTACGCGCCGACGTCTGGAACGTCATTCCCCCGCAGCGTGCCGGCGAACTCGCCCTGCAGGCCGGTCTCGGCGGTGGCCAGGGATGGTGCGAGGTCGATTTCCTCTCCTACGAGTCGCGCCTCGTGCCCGCCGTGCATGTGATCGGCGATGCCATCGCCTCCGCCCCCGGCACGCCCAAGTCGGCGCACATGGCCAACCAGCAGGCCAAGGTCTGCGCGGCGGCCATTGCGGCGCATTTTGCCGGGCGGGCGGTGAACCCTGAACCGATCATCGCCAATACCTGCTACAGCTTCGTCAGCGACAAGGAAGCCATCCACATCGCCGGCGTCTATCGCTATGACGACGGCCAGCGCACCATGGTCGCGGTGCCCGGCGCCGGCGGGCTCTCAGCGCGCGCCAGCGGCGAGGAGGCCTTCATGGCGGTGGCGTGGAGCTTCAACATCCTCAACGACACGCTGGGGATGATCTGAACCGGGGTGCGGGCTAGCTGTTGCGGGCGGCCAGCGAGGCGATGAATACTTCCGCCGGTGCCGGGCGCCCGTACAGATAGCCCTGGTAGAGCATCTCCGCACGCGCGGCGAGGAAGTCGGCGTGAGCCTGCGTTTCCACCCCTTCGGCAACGACGCTAAGGCGCAGGTGCGCGGCCATTGCCAGAATGGTGTCCACCAGCGCAGCGTCGCTGGGATCCTCGGGGGCGTCCTGAATGAAGCTGCGGTCGATCTTCAGCTCGTTGATGGGCAGGCGCTTCAGATAGGCCAGCGACGAGTAGCCGGTGCCGAAATCGTCGATGGAGAAGTGAATGCCCAGCGCACTCAGTTCGGACATCGTCGCGGCGGTCTGGTGCACCTTGTCGATCACCAGCCCTTCGGTAACCTCCAGGGTCAGGCGGCTGGGATCGGCACCGGTTTCGGTGAGGATGTCGCGCACTCTGCCGACGAAGCCGGCATGGTGGAACTGGCGCGGGCTGACGTTGATGGAGATGCGCAGTGAGCTTGCGGCGATCTCCGGATGGGTGAGCAGGGCACAGCCGCGGCGCAGCACCCAGTCGCCGAGTTCGACGATCAGGCCGGTTTCCTCGGCGATGGGAATGAAGCTTGCCGGTGGTACCAGGCCGCGTCGCGGGTGGTGCCAGCGCAACAGCACCTCGGCCCCGCGGATGGCGCCGCGTGCATCGACCTGGGCCTGCAGGAAGAGGCGCAGTTCCTCCTGCTCGACGGCGCGCCGCAGCTCGCTTTCGAGCATGAAGCGCATTTCCGCGCGGGCCTGCATCTCCGGCTCGAAGAAGCGCACCACGTTGCGGCCTGCGGCCTTGGCCTGGTACATCGCCGTATCGGCCTGCTTGAGCAGTTCGGAGACATTGCCGCCGCCGCTGGGCGGGAAAATCGCCACGCCGATGCTGGCGCCGATGGAGAGTGACTCGCCGGCGAGCACGAAGGGCTGGGCGAGCCCTTCACGCAGTTTCTCGGCAACGCTGCGCGCCATGTCGGCAGCGAGCTGTTCGAGTGGGGAGATTTCCGGCAGCAGGAGGACAAACTCGTCGCCGCCGAAGCGCGACAGGGTGTCGCTCTCGCGCAGGTCGCGCTGCAGGCGTTCGGCGATGGCCTTCAGCAGGCGGTCGCCCATCTCGTGCCCGCGGGCGTCGTTGAGGGTCTTGAAGTAATCCAGATCGATCAGCAGCAAGGCGCCGAAGTGACCTGAGCGGCGCGCCACCGCCAGAGCGTGTTCGAGGCGGTCGAGGAGCAGGCGACGGTTGGGCAGCCCGGTCAGCGAGTCGAAGTAGGCCAGGCGGGCGATCTCGGATTCTGCGTGGCGGCGGTCGGTGACGTCGCGGCCGATGCTCACCAGACCCTTGCGGCTGCCGTCGGGATTGAACAGGGGTACCTTGATGGTATCGACCACCATGGTCTGGCCGTTGACGGTAGGGATGTGTTCCTCGGTGCGCAGCGCGCCGCGTTGCGCCCACGCCGGCTCGTCGGGCAGCTCGTGGCCGAGCAGGGCACGCCGCGAGGCGCCCTGGCTGAAGGCCAGTTCCGCGTCGCTGCGGCCGCGGAAATCCACCCCCTGCAGACCGAACAGCTCGACGGTGTAGCGGTTGGCCTGCTGCCAGCGTCCCTGGCCATCCTTGAAGCGGACAATGTCGGGGAGGGCGTCGAGCAGGGTGGCGAGCTCCTCTTCGCGATGGGCGAGGCGGTTGTTGGTGCGCCGGCGGCTGAGGACGTTGGTGATCAGCAGCACGATGAGCAGCAACTGCACGAGGAGGGCGGCGATCATCAGGGTGCGCACGCGCTCTTCGGCCGCACCGACCTCGCGGGTACGCTGGTCCACGAGCTCTTCCAGCCTGTCCTTGTAGGCCAGCAACTCGGCTTCGCCGATGGTCTTGTCGGTGACGTCATGGATGATGGAGAACAGCACCTGGCGGCCATCTTCCAGCCGCACTGGCGAGGAGTACACCTCTACGGTGCGGATCCCGCCCCCCGCGACACGGTGCGGGAAGATGAAGTAGTTGCGTTCCTCGCGCTGTGCGCGGGCGCGCTCGGCAGCGACCTCGTCGGCGCCCAGGGTATTGAACTCATCGATGCTGCGCCCGATCAGCTCACCACCGGGGAGGCCGTAGAAGCGCCCGGCAGCGGCGTTGGCGTCGATGATGCGGCCGCTGGCCGGATCGATGAACAGCATCACCGCGGTGTGCTGAAGGAACAGGCTGGAGAGCAGGTCCTTGCGCGCCAGCGCAGCGGAGGCGGTCAACACTGCGGTGAAGGTCAGCACGCCGGCGAGGACGAGCAGGCGGGCGCGGGCGGCGGGGGTGGGCAGACGCAGGGCTGAAAGGAAGGTTGAGGCGCGCAGTTTGGGACTCGCTGAAGCATGCCGCAGACGGAATTGCCGCGGCGTTGTGTGGCTATTTCGATAGTAATAGTACTGGAAGCCTTGCCGGCGTGCATGGCTACGTCTGCCCGGCCCGAGCACTGGTTCACGATAGCCTAGGAAAGAGGCTTGGCGCACTGGACCGTGGTCGTATTGACGGAGCAGCCGCGCCCGTGGTTCCGGAGCTCAGCGCTGGTGCGCCGCCAGTTCGAGGGTGGCGGCGTGGATGGCGACGGTGTCGTCGATGTTGCGGGCGTAGCCGCCGGCCATCGCGATGGCCAGGGCGCTGCCGCGCCTGCGGCAGGCGTCGAGCACGCGGCGGTCGCGTTCGGCAGTCCCGCCCTGCGGAGCGCCAGCCGCCCGAGACGGTCGTCGGCATAGGGGTCGGCGCCGGCGAGATAGATCACCAGATCGGGGGCGAAGCCGTCGAAGACCGCCTCCAGGCCGCGGTCGAGGGCGGCGAGGTAGGGTGCGTCGGTGGTGCCGTCGGGCAGCTCGATGTCGAGGTCGCTGTGCGCCTTGCGGAAAGGGAAGTTCTTCGCGCCGTGGATGCTGAAGGTGAAGGTCGCCGGATGGCCGGCGAGGATGGTGGCGGTACCGTCACCCTGGTGAACATCGCAATCGACCACCGCGATGCGCTGCGCGAGCCCTTCGGCGAGCATCGCCAGTGCTGCGACTGCGGCGTCGTTGAAGACGCAGAAGCCGGAGCCGAAATCGCGATGGGCGTGATGGGTGCCACCGGCCAGGCTGGCTGCACAGCCATCCTCCAGCGCGGCCCGGCAGGCTGCCAGGGTGGCGCCGGCGGAGCGCCGCGAACGCTCCACCATCGCCGCCGACCACGGGAAACCGATGCGCCGCAGTGCCGCAGCGTCGAGGCTGCCCTCGCACACCTGCCTCACATAGCTGGCGTCGTGGGCACGCAGCAGGGCGGCATCGTCGGCCGCCGCCGGTTCGCGCAGGGCCTCAGGGGCAAACAGCGGACTGCTGGCGATGCGCATGCGCAGGCGGGCGTACTTCTCCATCGGGAAGCGATGCCCGGGCGGCAGCGGGAGGACGAAATGGTCGGTGTGGAAGAGCTTCATCGCCACGCGGGCGTTGCCGTCAGGGGTCTTCAGGCCGGCTGCAGGCCGGGCAGTTCGGCACTGCCGTAGAGGGTGTGGAACTCGTCCTCGGGAACCACCGTGACGGCGATCTCCGGCTCGTGCTCGCCGCCACCGAGAATGACTCCGCGCAGCGGCGAGACGTCGGCGAAATCGTGCCCCCAGCCGATGGTGATGTGTTCGAGGTCGGGCATCAGCGCATTGGTGGGATCGAAATCCACCCAGCCATGGCCGGGGCAATACACCGCCACCCAGGCGTGGGTGGCATCGGCGCCGACCAGGCGGGCCTTGCCCGGCGGCGGCCGGGTGAGCAGATAGCCGCTGACGTAGCGCGCCGGCAGGCCCAGCGAGCGCAGGCAGGAGAGCATGAAGTGGGCAAAATCCTGGCACACCCCGCGGCGGTGCTCGAAGACTTCGGTGACCGGCGTGGACACGTCGGTGGCTTCGGGGTCGAAGGTGAACTCGTCGAAGATGCGCCGCATCAGGCGGTTTACCCCCACCAGCAGCGGCGCGCCGGCGGCAAAGTCAGCGGCGGCGTAGTCGGCGAACTCGCGCTTGACGCGGACGTGGCGGGATTCGAAGAGATAGCCGCAGGCCTCCAGCCGGGCCTCGTCGAAACCGCGTCCGGCACGGTACTCGAGCATCTCGCGGACTGTCTCCCAGGGTGGCGAATCGGCCAGTGCGGGGAGGTCGCGCTGCCTGAGCTCGACCCAGCTCTCGGCGCGGATGAAGAGGGCGTCGTGGTCGCGTTCGAAGTGCAGGGTCTCGACGAGGTTGCCGAGGCCATCGACGAAGGCCTGCCGGCGTGCCGGTTCGGGGGCGATGTCGAGGCGATGCGCGCAGGTGTGCTGCCAGGGCAGCTCGCGCGGGGTGAGGCGCAGCAGCTGGCGCGATTCGCCGACCGGCTGGTCGTAGCGGTAACGGGTGTCGTGACGGATGTGATAGCGCACGATGGCAGGTACGGCCTGGTTCACGCCACCCTCCGCAGATGCATGGGACGCACGGTATGGATGAAGAAGCGCCGGTGCACCTCTTCGGAGAGGTTGCCGGCGGCATCCTCGGCTTCGGCCAGCAGGGTGCGCAGGGTGCGCACGGCCAGTTCGCAGTCCTCGGCTTCGAAACGGGTGAGGTCGAAGTCGGCAAGGCGGCGGGCGAGCGGGTCTATCATCAGTGAAGGGTAGGGGTGGCCGAGATCGCGCGCGGTGCGGGCCAGTTCGTTCTGCAGGGCTTCGACCTGGAAAGCCACCGAATGCGGGTTGCTGCCGTCGAACACGAGCAGGTGGGCGAGGGGCAGCAGTTCCGGTACGCGGCGGTAGCGCGCACGGTAGGTGACGATGGAGTTGGCCGCTTCGAGCAGCCATTCGAACATCCGCTCGCGCTCGCGCACGCCCTCCGCCAGCGGGCGCATGATCAGCGTGGACAGGCCGTACAGGCGTTCGATGCGGCGGCCGAGGATGAGGAAGCGCCAGCCCTCGTCACGGGTCATGTCGTCGAAGGCGAAGCCGGCCAGCGAGATGCACGACAGCATCACCTGATCGAGCGCCGAAAGGGCCTGGTCCACAGTTGCCACCGGGCGTGAGAGCAGTTGCTCGAGGTGGTTGAGGGCGTGCCAGTTGTCCGAGGACAGGCGCTCCTTGACGTGCCCGGCAGCATAGGCCAATGCACGCAGGTTGGCGGCCACAGAACCGGGCTGATCGGCGTCGACGAGGGCGGCGGTAAGGGCCTCTTCGAGCGGACGCGGGTCTTCCTTGCCGTCCTCGTCGGGCGGCAGCACGCCGCTGCGGCGGGCAGCGTCGAGGAGCCCGGAGAGACGCAGCTCCGTTTCCGGGTCGGAACTCGACACACGCACCAGCGCGGCGCGCAGCAGGCGTGCACTGGCTTCGCAGCGCTCGGCGTAACGCCCCATCCAGAACAGGTTCTCGCCGACGCGGGAGGGGATGTCGGCGCCGCCGCACACCAGGTCGATCACCCCCAGGCGGCGCTTCAGCAGGCTGGTGCGCACCACCGGTGCTTCGGCACGCACCCAGGTGTCCTTGGAGAGGCCGCCGCGCTGCATGGAGATCACCTCCATGCCGGCGCGCGGCGCCACACGGCCGAGGGCGCCGGGCATCACCGTGTAGCCGTCGGGAGTGGCCGCGGCGAAGACCCGCATGCCGACCGAGCGCGGCATCAGCTTGCGGTTCCACACCGGCGCCTGCGACAGGCGCACCCATTCCTGGCCAACGTAGGCATGGGGCTGGGCGACGATGCGCTCGATCATGCGACGGCGCGAGTCGCCCTTCAGCTCGTGGCCGAATACCGCCTCCATGCGCATCGACGAGAAGGCCGGCTTGATCACCAGGTCGTCGAGGTGTTCGAGGACGTATTCGAGCGCCGGTTCTTCGCCGCACCACCACGTTGCCACCGACGGCATCAGCAGCGCTTCGCCGAGCAGGCGCTCGCAGATTGCCGGCAGGAAACCGAGCAGGGCGGCCGATTCGAGCACGCCGCTGCCGAGCTGGTTGGCCATCAGCACGCGCCCGGCACGGATCGCCCCCATCAGCCCGGGAATGCCCAGGGCCGAATCGGCGCGCAACTCCAGCGGATCGCAGAAGTCGTCGTCCAGCCGGCGCAGGATCGCGTGAACGCGGCGCAGACCGCGCAGGGTCTTGAGATAGACGGTGTCGTCGCGGACGGTGAGATCCTGCCCCTCGACGAGCGGGAAACCGAGGTAGCGGGCAAGAAAGGCGTGCTCGAAGTAGGTCTCGTTGTATGGTCCGGGGGTGAGCAGTACCGCCAGCGGCGCTTCGCCGTCGTGCGGTGCCAGGCGCGCGAGGCTGTCCTGGATGGCACGGAAGAAGCTCGCCAGCGGCTGCACGTGCAGCTCGCGGAAGGCATCGGGAAAGGTACGCGAGACGATGATGCGGTTCTGCAGCGCGTAGCCGGCCCCCGAAGGGCCCTGGGTGCGGTCGGCGATTGCCCACCACTTGCCGTCCGGGGCGCGGGCGAGATCCACCGCGTAGCTGTGCAGCCAGATTCCCGCCGGCGGCAGCACGCCCTGGCATGGCCACTTGTAGCCGTGCTGGCCGAATACCAGCGCCGGCGGCAGCAGGCCCTCGGTGAGCAGGCTGCGGGCGCCGTAGAGGTCGGCGAGAATGGCGTTGAGCAGGCGCGCGCGCTGCGCGACAGCGTTACCGAGTCCCTCCCATTCCTCGCTGCCGACGATGAGCGGCAGCATGTCGAGTTCCCATGGGCGCTTGGTGCCCTTGGGGTCGGTGTACACGTTGTAGGTGACGCCGTCGGCTTCGATGGCGCCGCGCACGAAATCCGCGCGGTGGCCGAGGATGGATTCCGGGAAGCGCGCCAGACGCTCGGCGAAGGGCTGCCAGTGCGGCCGCGGCTGGCCGGGCGCGGCCAGCATTTCGTCGTAGCGGTCGGCGGCGTGCGGATAGCTTGCGATGAGGCCGGGAGGCATGAGCGGGCGGGATCCACCAAAAGTAATGCCGCTCCGCGGAGCGGCGGAACGGCGTCAGGACTGCCGCAAGTCTAGCGTGAACGGAAACTCGGGGTTTATCCGGGCTTCCCCTGCGTGCAGCCCGCCGGGGGTGTGCCCCATGCGGAAGAAGCGCGCCAGGCGGCGGCTTTCGGCCTCGAAGGCGTTCACCGGGAAGGTGTCGAAGTTGCGCCCTCCGGGGTGCGCCACATGGTACTGGCAGCCACCCAGGCTGCGGTCGTTCCAAGTGTCGACGAGGTCGAACACCAGCGGGCTGTCCACGCCGATGGTCGGATGCAGGCAGGACGGCGGCTGCCAGGCGCGGTAGCGTACCCCGGCGACGAACTCGCCGACTGTGCCGGTGGATACCAGCGGTACGGTCTCGCCGTTGCAGGTGACGCGGTAGCGCGCCGGCGGCGCCCCGCTGAGCTTGACCTGCAGGCGCTCGACGGAGGAATCGACATAGCGCACGGTGCCGCCGATGGCGCCTTCCTCGCCCATCACATGCCAGGGTTCAAGCGCGGCGCGCAGCTCCAGGGTCATGCCCTTGACAGCGAAGTCGCCGTACTTGGGGAAGCGGAATTCCTGGTGCGGGGCGAACCATTCGGCGCGCACCGGGTAGCCGGCGCGCTGCAGGTCGTCGATGACGTCGCAGAAGTCCTGCCAGACGAAGTGCGGCAGCAGGAAGCGGTCGTGCAGTTCGGTGCCCCAGCGCACCAGTTGTGGCGGCTCGTAGGGTGTCTTCCAGAAGCGTGCCACCAGCGCGCGCAGCAGCAGCTGCTGGGTGAGGCTCATGCGTGCGTGCGGGGGCATCTCGAAGGCGCGCAGTTCGAGCAGGCCAAGACGCCCGGTGGGTCCGTCGGGCGAATACAGCTTGTCGACGCAGAATTCGGCACGATGGGTATTGCCGGTGACGTCGATGAGCAGGTTGCGCAGCAGACGGTCCACCATCCACGGCGGGCAGCCGTTCGTCCCCTGGGCGCAGATGCGCTCCATCTCGCGGAAGGCCAGCTCGATCTCGTACACCGAATCGTTGCGTGCCTCATCGATGCGCGGGGCCTGCGAGGTGGGGCCGATGAACATCCCCGAGAACAGGTAGGACAAGGAGGGGTGGTTGTGCCAGTAGGCGATCAGGCTCTTCAGCAGGTCGGGGCGGCGCAGGAAAGGCGAATCGGCCGGCGTGGCGCCGCCGAGCACGAAGTGGTTGCCGCCGCCGGTGCCGGTGTGGCGGCCGTCGAGCATGAACTTCTCGGTGCTCAGGCGCGAATAGTGGGCCGCGTCATACAGATGGGTGGTCTGGTCGACGAGTTCGTCCCACGACGACGCCGGATGGATGTTCACCTCGACGACCCCGGGGTCGGGGGTGATGCGGAAGTGCGCCAGGCGCGGATCACGCGGCGGCTCGTAGCCTTCCAGCAGCACCGGCTGGCCGAACTCGGCGGCGGTGGCCTCGATGGCGGCGACCAGTTCAAGGTAGTCCTCCAGGCGTGCCAGCGGCGGCATGAACAGATACAGGGTGCCCTCGCGCGCCTCGGCGCACAGCGCCGTGCGGGTGATCGACGCCGCCGACTGCTTGCTGTGTGGCGGCTGAGCGGCCTGTGCAGCAGAGGTGGCGGCTGTCTGCCCCCGTCCGCCACGCGCAGCGGCGGTGCTTGCCGCCGGGGCGCGTACCTCGCCGGTGACGAACTGGCGGCGCAGCGCGGCATGCGGAGCCAGCGCGGGGTAGTGGTCGAAGGGATCGGGTTGATGGATCCATGGGTAATCGCCCTCGGCCACCCAGGGCTGCGAGTCGAGCGGCAGGCGGTAGCCCAGCGCCGAGTCGCCCGGTATCAGGTAGCAGCGCTCGCTGCGCAGGAACCATGCCCCGCTCTGCCAGGCCGCGCCGTCGGCGCTGCGGGCCAGCGGCAGGACGTGGCCGATGACGCTGTCCAGCCCGCGGCTGAACACCTGCGCCAGCCGGGCGCGCTCCAGCGGGTCGTCGAGGCGGGCGTCGAAGGGGTCGACGTTGACCGGCAGGCGGCGCTCGCGCCAGAGGTAGTAGAAGGCATCCTCATAGGCCGGGAAGACATGCTGGGCATCCACCTGCAGGCGCTGGGCGAGCGTGCGCAGGAACTGCCCGGCGATCTTCTCGTCGGCGCCGCCGCTGCCATGTTCGTCGGCGATCAGCAGGGCGTCCTCCCAGAGCGGTTCACCGTCCTTGCGCCAGAAGCAGTTCAGCGACCAGCGTGGCAGCTGTTCGCCGGGGTACCACTTGCCCTGGCCGAAATGCACCAGCCCGCGCGGCGCGTACTTCTGCCGCAGGCGGTGGAAAAGCTCGGCGGAAAGGCGTTTCTTGTCGGGGCCGAGGGCCGCGGTGTTCCATTCCGCGCCGTCGGGGTCGTCCACCGACACGAAGGTCGGCTCGCCACCCTGGGTGAGGCGTACGTCATTGACCTGCAGTTCGGCGTCGATGGCGTGGCCGAGGGCCTCGATCTCCATCCACTGCGCCTCGGTGTAGGGCTTGGTGACGCGCGGCGCCTCCCAGATGCGGGTGACCTTCATGTGGTGCTCGAAATCGACCTCGCATTCGTCGAGCACCCCGGTGACCGGCGCCGCCGAACCGGGCTCGGGGGTGCACGACAAGGGAATGTGTCCTTCGCCGGCGAACAGACCGGAGGTGGGGTCGAGGCCGATCCAGCCCGCCCCGGGCAGATATACCTCGCACCAGGCGTGCAGGTCGGTGAAGTCGGCCTCCGGGCCGGAGGGACCGTCGAGCGATTTGACGTCCGCGGTGAGCTGGATCAGATAGCCGGACACGAAGCGTGCGGCCAGGCCCAGATGGCGCGCCAGCTGCACCAGCAGCCAGGCGGAGTCGCGGCAGGAGCCGGACTGCTTATCCAGCGTCTCCTCGGGCGTCTGCACGCCCGGTTCGAGGCGGATCAGGTAACGGATGTGCTCGTAGAGTTCGCGGTTCAGATCGACCAGGAAGTTCACGCTCTGCTTCTTGTCGCGCGGCACGGCATCGAGGTAGGCCTTGAACTTCGGGGTCAGCGGCAGGGTCTTGAAGTAGGGTGCGAGCTCCTCGCGCTGCCAGGCCTCGTACTCGAAGGGAAAGTTCTCCGCATGCGGTTCGAGGAAGAAATCAAAGGGGTTGATCACCGCCATTTCGGCAACCAGATCGACCTCGATGTCGAAATGCGTGGTCTGCTCCGGAAACACCAGGCGGGCCAGATAGTTGGACTGCGGGTCCTGCTGCCAGTTGATGAAGTGCCCTGCGGGCTGCACCTTCAGCGAGTACGACAGGATGCGCGTGCGGCTGTGCGGCGCCGGACGCAGGCGGACGATCTGCGGGCCAAGATTGATCGGGCGGTCGTAGCGGTAGCGGGTGAGGTGATGCAGGGCTACATGGATCGACATGGATGCTTCCTTTGCGGAAAGGGTTGTGCGCTGATCAGCAATTCCCGCGCCATGCCGTGGCACGGCTCATTGCCAACGGGATCCGTACGCGGCCGGCGATGGCGCGCACCGCAAGCGTGCATGCCCCGCACTGGTGCGCACCAGGATGGCCTGTGCGCGCCCTGCCTGCCGTGGTGTAATAAGGCACTCCAGCAGAGCAACATTACAACAGGTAGAAGAACATGAGCGTCATCGACCGTGCGCGCGCCAGCCACCAGAAGCTGACCGCCATCCGCCGCGACATCCACGCCCACCCCGAGCTCGCCTTTGCCGAGCACCGCACCGCCGCGCTGGTTGCCGATCACCTGCAGGCGCTGGGTATCGAAACGCATCGCGGCATCGGCCGCACCGGTGTGGTCGGTGTCATCCGTCGTGGCAAGGGCCTGCGCGCCATCGGCCTGCGTGCCGACATGGACGCGCTGCCCATCCAGGAGCGCAACGACTTCGCCCACAGGTCGCGCCACGCCGGCTGCATGCACGCCTGCGGGCATGACGGCCACACCACCATGCTGCTCGGTGCCGCCGAGCTGCTCGCGGCCAGCGACGACTTCGACGGCACCGTATACCTGATCTTCCAGCCCGCCGAGGAAGGCGAGGGCGGAGCGCGGGCGATGATCGAGGATGGCCTTTTCGAGCGCTTCCCGATGGAGGCGGTGTTCGGCATGCACAACTGGCCGGGGATGGCGCTGGGGCGCTTTGCCGTACACGCCGGCCCGGTGATGGCCAGCGCCGACCGCTTTGACATCGACATCATCGGCCACGGCGGCCATGCCGCCATGCCCCACCTCGGGCGCGACCCGGTGGCCGCCGGCGCCGCGCTGGTGCAGGCGGTGCAGACCATCGTCGCGCGCACCCTCGATCCGCTCGATGCCGCAGTGGTCTCGGTGACCCAGTTCCACGCCGGGGATGCCTACAACGTCATTCCCGAGCGTGCGCAGCTGAGCGGTACCGTGCGCGCCTTTTCCACCACCGTGCAGGACTGCGTCGAGCGCCGCCTGGGCGAACTGACCGCCGGCATCGCCGCTGCCTTCGGCGTACACATCGAGCTCAGCTACCGCCGCGGCTATCCGCCGACCATCAACAGCGTTGCCGAAGCCGCGCTGTGCGCCGCAGTGGCGCGCCGGGTGGCCGGCGAGGAGGCAGTGGACACCGCCGCGCGCGCCAGCATGGGCGCCGAGGATTTCGCCTATTTCCTGCAGAAGAAGCCGGGCTGCTATGTGTGGATCGGCAACGGCCCGGGGGAGGGAGGATGCACGCTGCACAACCCGGCCTACGACTTCAACGACGAAGCCATCCCGCTCGGCGTCAGCTACTGGGTGGAGCTGGTGCGCGAGATACTCGGACGCGCGCCGCGCTGAACACTACCGCAGGAACCATCGCGACGCGCGACGACTCGGAATCGCACCGCCGACAACAGGACTGAGCCATGCCCGCCTTTTTCCGACTCGCCCTGCGCATGATGCTGCGCGACCTGCGCGCCGGCGAGCTGCACCTGCTCGGGCTGGCCATCCTGATTGCGGTGGCCAGCCTCACCAGCGTCGGCTTTCTTGCCGATCGCGTCGCCCGCGGCCTCGATCGCGAGGCCAACCAGCTGCTTGGCGGCGATCTGCTGCTGCGTGCCGACCACCCGTGGGCCGACGAATTCACCGCCGAGGCGCAGCGCCGTGGACTGAGCAGTGCACGTACGGTGCTGTTCACCAGCATGGCAAGCACCGAGGAGGGGGCCGCGCTGGCCGGGGTCAAGGCTGTCGACGCCGGCTACCCCCTGCGCGGCGCGATCCGTATTGCCCCTGGCCCCAACCAGCCCGACGCCGAAGCGGGGCGGGTGCCCGAGCGCGGCGAACTGTGGCTGGACGAGCGCCTGTTCGCCGAACTGGGCGTGCAAGTTGGCGACCTCGTCGGCCTTGGCCTGGTCGAATTCCGCGTCGGCGCCATGATCAGCTTCGAGGCCGATCGCGGGGCCAACTTCTTCAGCGTGCTGCCGCGCGCCCTGTTCAACACCGCCGACCTCGACGCCACCGGCCTCCTTGTCGAGGGCAGTCGCGCCACCTGGCGCCTGCACCTCGCGGGCAGCCCTGCTGCGGTGGACGACTACGAGCGCTGGGCGCGCACGCGCCTGGGGCGCGGGCAGGCCGTGGAAACCATCGCCAACGCCCGTCCCGAGGTGCGTGCGGCACTCGACCAGGCGCAACGCTTCCTGCGCCTTGCCGCACTGCTCGCAGTGATTCTTGCCGCGGTCGCCGTGGGGTTGTCGTCGCGCCGCTTCATGCAGCGCCATCTCGATGGTTGCGCCGTGATGCGCTGCCTGGGGGCGGCCCAGGGGCAGGTGCTGCGCCTGTTCATCAGCGAGTTCGTCATCTTCGCCAGCCTCGCCGCGCTGGCCGGCGCCGCGCTGGGCTGGCTCACCCAGTTCGCGCTGGCCGCCATCGTCGCCGACGTCGTCGCGACCTCGCTGCCGGCCCCCTCGCTACTGCCTCTGGCGCACGGCCTGGCCGTCGGGCTGGTGCTGCTGGTGGGCTTTTCCCTGCCGCAACTGCTGCGCCTCGGGCGGGTACCGACGCTGCGTGTGCTGCGCCGCGAACTCGGTGCGGTGGAGCCCGTCGCCGGTCTTGCCTGGGGTGCGGGAGCGCTGGCGCTGCTTGCGGTGATCTTCTGGATTGCCGCCGATCTGCGCCTCGGCGCCATGGTCGCCGGCGGCTTCACGCTGGCGCTGGGCCTCTTCGCGCTCGCCGCGCGCG
>WPCG01140854.1_pt1 | contig 14236 bp, 10 predicted proteins | sample 5403311 | NCBI WGS metagenome assembly WPCG01 (sample SAMN12869467, study PRJNA574797) | sludge metagenome | isolation source: wastewater treatment of Control | place: China:Beijing | collected 2019-05-17 | reverse complement strand
CGTCGGCGACGGCACGCTCGACCAGGAAGGCAAGGGAACGCTCTCGTTCTCGGGTCCTGAAGGATGGCTTCCGCCCGCCTCAATCAACCTCTCATTCTTCGTCAAGGTAATGGAAGAGAGCGGACGATGGGTTCCGACCTCCGTAAAACTTCCCTTCCACCCCTACCCGGTCTATCTGGGCATCGAAAAACCTCAGGGAGACGTCCCCCCCGGAAAGGAAATCTCGGTTCGCGTTGCGGCCGTAACGCCGGACGGAGAAGCGTCCGATCTTGAAATCGCGGTTGCGGAGGTATTTCTTGTTCAGCGTCACTACAACCTCGTCCGCACGGGCAACCAGACGAGAATGCAGATGCAGCGGGAGCTTGTTCCGCACGCTCAAGGCGCCGTGGAATTCGCGGACGGTATCGGTTCTTTCTCCTTCACGCCGAAGATCGACGGCGAGTACGTCGTCAAAATCTCCGACGAAACGTCCAACAGCATGGCGTCGACGACACTGTACGCATGGACTCCCTACGGCGGCGGCGCAAGCGGATCCACACTGCTCGACCGCGTTGTGGTCGCCGCGGACAAGAAGAGCTATGAACCGGGAGAGAAGGCGACCGTCACGCTCCGAAGCCCCTTCGAGGGGAATCTTTTGGTCACCGTCGAGACGAACAGGGAACTTTTCCGGAAGGTCGTCTCACTGAAAAAAGGCGAGGTGAATCTTCAGATTCCGGTCACCGACGACATGATTCCGAACGCCTATATAACGGCTTCCGTGATCCGTCCTGTCGTCGAGGGAGCGGAGTGGGGAAACCACCGGGCGATCGGCACGCTCTCGATCCCTGTGGAGCGCGAAGAATACCGTCTCGACATCGCCCTTCTGAGCCCCGAACGCACGCTCCCCGATGAACCGCTGAAGGTGCGCGGCACGCTGACCGACGGTTCCGGAGCGCCCCGTAAGGGCGAAGTGGTTCTTTTCCTTGTGGACGAGGGAATCCTCTCGCTTACGGGGTACAGAACGCCGGACCCGTGGGCCTTCTTCATGGCGAAACGTGCGCAGGGAGTCTCGGTCTACGACCTGTACGACCAGCTGCTCCCGCTGGAATCAAGGGAGACGCCGCTCCTCAAAGCGGGAGGCGGCGCAGGCGAGGAAGCCATGGCGGCACTTCGCGCGGGAATGTCCCCGGTCTCCGCGCGGACGTTCAGGATGCTCTCGCTCTTCCTCGGGAGCGTCCCGACCGATGAAAACGGCTCTTTCGAGGCGACGTTCGACGTGCCCGAGTTCAGCGGCAAAGGACGCCTCATGGCCGTCGCCTCCGCCGGGAAGTCGTTCGGCAAGGGCGAGAAGTTCGTCGGCATAGCGCGCGACATCACCACGGAGCTCTCGTTGCCGCGCGCCGTCTCCCCCGGAGACACCTTCCACGCTCCTCTGAAGCTCTTCTCCTCCGCGTCCGGCGAGAAGCAGGTCTCGGTGAAGGTGGGGATCGACGGTCCCCTTGCGTTCACAGGAAAGAAAGAATTCGTTGCAAACCTGGCCTCCGGAGGGGAAGCGCTTTTCAGTGTTCCTTTCAAGGCCGGCGACGAAGCGGGAACAACGTACCTGACGGTCGAAACACAGTGGGAAGACGGCTCTTTCACACAGAATCTCGATCTGCCGGTGCGTCCGGCCTTCCCGAGAATCGCGCTCTCCGGTTCGGGCGTGGTACGCGGCGGAGGACAGGGATCGATAGCGATTCCAAGGGACTGGTTCCCCGGAACCGAGGAGGGGCGCCTTCTGCTCTCCGATCTTCCGATGCTCGATCTCGCGGGCGCGGCCTCCTTCCTTTTGCAGTATCCCTACGGGTGCCTGGAACAGACGGTTTCGGGCGCATGGCCGCTCCTCGTCCTCGGCGATCTCGTCAGGGATCTGGACCCGCTTCTCGTGAACGAGGAGGAGCGGAAAGCGGCGCTCGCGCTCAGAATCCGCCAGCTTTCCGCGATGCAGCTCTACTCGGGCGGTTTCGCCATGTGGCCGGGGAGCTCGATTCCCTCGATGTGGGGCTCTCTGTACGCCGCACACTTCCTCGTAGAAGCCAAAAAGGGCGGCGTTCCCGTTCCCGACGACCTTCTCGACAACGCCCTCGCCAACGTCAGAAGTATGCTTCCCCTTGCCCCGGCAAACGACGGCGACGCGGCGTACCGGGAGAACATGACCCTGAAAGCCTACGCGGCGTACATCCTCGCTCTCCGCGGCGAACCGCCGCTCGGGTGGATGGCGCACCTGAGCGAACACGCCGATGCGCTCCGCGAGTCAGGAAAGATCTTCCTTTCCGGCGCGTACGCCTTGGCTTCCAAAACATCGGAACCTCTCCGCAAACTCGGGACAGGCGCCCCTTCGCTCCGGGGCGGCGAGTCGACGACCTTCGAGTCCGCGTCGAGGAGCACCGCGCTGAAGCTCCTTATGTGGAGCGAGGTCGATCCTCTCTCGGCGCCCGCCTCCGATCTGGCCCTCAAACTGATCGAAGAAGCCCGCAACAGCACATGGAGGACAACGCAGGACAACGGCATGGCCGTGCTCGCGCTCGGCCGTTGGATGGAGAAGACGCGGGGAGCGCGCAAACCGTTCACCGCGCTTTTGAAGGATACCTCCGGCGCTACGGTCGCCTCGTTCGCCGACGGAAAGCGTGTCTCGCTCGATCTGAAGGAGGTCCCCCAGGGACCGCTGACGCTTTCGCTCGACGGCGAGGGAACCGCTTACTTCGCGTGGACGTCGGCGGGCGTGCCGATGAAGGCGCCGAAACCCTCGAGCAACGGAATCGCGCTCGAACGCACGTGGGCCGGACGGGACGGGAAACCGCTCGCGGAAGGCGCCCCTCTTTCCAGAGGCGACCGGATCACGGCGACGATTACGATGAAGCCCTCCGCAGCCTTGAGCGACCTGGTGGTCGTCGATATGCTGCCGGGCGGCATGGAGATCGAGAATCTCCGGCTCACCGGCGAGGGGACGTCTCCGGACCAGGGCGGTATTCGGGCGGAACTGCGCGATGATCGCCTGATCCTCTTCGTCGACTTTTTAACGAAACCTGTTGAGTACAAATACGTGATCCGCGCCGTTTCCAGGGGGACCTTCACACTGCCGCCCCTTGCGGCGGAGGGAATGTACGCGCCGGATATCTCGGCCGTGGGAACACCGGGGACCGTGGAGATCCGCTGATCATGAAACGCCCCCTCCGCCGCGCCCTCTGCGCGACGCTGTTCGCTCTGCTTCTCGCGGCAGGAGGGGGCCTTCTCTGGAAGGCTTCCCTCCCTTTTCCGATCCAAGAAGTTCTTGAATGGCCGACCTCCCCCGTGCTCCTCGACCGCAGGGGGGAGGTCTTTTCCGTGTTTCTCTCTCCGGAATCCGAATGGTCGGTTCCAGTGCCGCTCGAACAGATGGGCCGATGGCTTCCGTTCGTCGCCGTCGAGGTAGAGGACCGGCGTTTCATGGAACACGCCGGGATCGACTACGCCGCGCTCCTTCGCGCGGCATGGCGGAACGTCGTGACGGGCAGAGTGGTTTCGGGAGCGTCGACGATCACGAGCCAGCTTGTCCGCCTCTCCTTTCCGCGCCCGCGGACGCTGAAGACAAAACTGATCGAATTCACCGTCGCGCAGAAGCTCGAGAAAATGCTCACGAAGGAGGAGATACTGGAACTCTATCTGAACCGCGCTCCGTTCGGCGGTAACATACGGGGCGTCGAAGCGGCCTCCAGAATCTACTTCTCGAAGGGCGCGAAGGAAGTCTCCCTCGGAGAGGCGGCGCTCTTGGTGGGAATGCTCAAGGGACCGAGCCTCTATCGTCCCGACCGGAATCCTGCGGCCGCAAGAAAGCGGCGCGACGCCATACTCGCCTCGCTCTCCGAACGGGGGAAGATCACGGAGGAGCAGTATAGGCTCTCTTTAGCCGAGCGCATTCCCGATACGCGGGGCTCGTTCCCGTCGAAAGCGTTTCATTTCGCCCTCGCCGCTCTCGGTGAACGAAGGGAAGGAGGGGTTCTCGAAACGACGCTCGACCCGACGCTCCAGGCACTTCTCGAAAGGACGCTGGCCGCTGCCCTGGACTCTCTGCCCGAGGAGATCACCGCCGCCGGAGTCGTGATGGACAACGATTCGGGTGATGTTTTGGCCTACGTCGGCAACGGACGACTCGGAAGAGGGATCGCCGGAAGTTGGGTGGACTGCGCCCGCCGCCCGCGCTCTCCGGGTTCCGCGCTCAAACCGTTCGCCTATCTGGCAGCCTTCGAGAAGGGGATTCTCACCCCCGCGTCGCTCCTTGCGGACACGCCGCTCGCCTTCTCAGGACAGGCCCCCCGAAACTTCGACATGACTTACAGAGGACCGGTTTCGGCCAGGACGGCCCTCGCCGACTCGCTCAACGTCCCGGCAGTCAGGGTGCTGCGTTCAGCCGGGCCGGAGATGGTGCTCGATCTTCTTCGCAACGCGGGTTTTCTGAACCTTACGCAAAGCACTGCCCACTACGGAGACTCGCTGATTCTTGGAGGGTGCGAAACGAGCGTCCTCCAGATGGCGGAGGGGTACGTCATGCTGGCGACGCTGGGAATACGGCGCTCGCCGCGATTTCTCCTGAGCGAACCTCCGTTCCACAGAAGACTGGTCTCCGATGGAGCGGCGTTTCTGGTCGCAGATATCCTGAAAGACACGGGTCGGCTCCTCCCCCTGCACGGCAAGCGGATAGAGTTCGGGAGGGAGTGGTTCGCCTTCAAAACAGGCACTTCGTACGGCTACCGCGACGCCTGGACCGCCGCCTATACGCCGCGTAACACCGTCGTCGTCTGGATGGGCAATCCAACGGGGAAGGCGCACCCGGAGCTTGTGGGCTCGCAGGCCGCCGCTCCGGCCATCGTCGAAATTCTCCGCGGCCTTCCCCCTTCCGGGTGGTACGACACGCCTCCGCAGGTTATCACGCGCACGGTGTGCGCCCTTTCGGGACATCCTCTCGCTCCGGCCTGCCCTGTGGGAAGGCTGGACTACGCTCTTGAGGGCGTTTCATCCTCCGTACCGTGTCCGATGCACGTCATCAGAGACGGATCGACACGGACAGTCTGGCCCGCCGAACTGGAAGAGTTCGCTCTGCGCCGCTCGCTGACGCTCCAGCCGGAGCAAAAAACGACGATCGCTTCCCCGCTCCCGGGATCACGGTATATTCTGACGCCGCTCGGAGGGGTCCAGAGGGTGGCATTGAAGGCCGAGGGCGCCAGACTCCCGGTCTATTGGTTCGTGGGAGGAGAATATGCAGGAAAACAGGAGGGAAGCGCCGCGATCTTCTGGACGCTCACAAAAGGAGTGCACACCGTTTCGCTGGTGGACGCCGCCGGAAGAACCGCCGTTTCACGGTTTACCGTCGACGCTCCCGGCGTGAAGGGACCGGACGAGTCCGGCCCTCCTCCGCTTCTTCTCAACCCCGGGGATTGAACGACGATTCTTTTGCGAGCGCTTCGAACAGTTCGCGCTCGCGGTCGCCGAGCTTCTCGGGAACGACGACCTCGACCTTCACGATAAGATCGCCCGCCTGGGCTCCCTTTCTTCTGGGGAGCCCTTTTTCTTTCAAACGAAGCCTTTTCCCTGCCTGAACGCCTGAAGGGAGCTTCATCGTGACCACGCCGTCAAGCGTCGTCACCGGTATGGATGCTCCAAGAGCCGCCTCCCAGGGGGAAACCTTCAACGAAGTGACAAGATCGTACCCCTCGACAGTGAATCTGGGATGGGGCGCCGCATGGATCACGATATGCAGATCGCCGCCCCTGCTTCCCTGCCCTTTGAGCCTGATGCGCGACCCCTCGGTCACGCCCTGGGGAAGATTCACGTTGAGCGTCCTCCGGCTTCTCGAAGGACGCCCGTCCGCGCCCTGCACGACCTGCTCCATAGAGATGGTCTTCGTCCCTCCACGGAGAATATCCTCAAGCGAGAGTTCGAGAGACATCTCCTCGTCGCCGCCACGCCCCTGCGAACGGAAGAGGTCGTCCATCGAAACCCCTCTGCCGCCGGAGGCGAACCCGCCGAAAATCGTCCTGAAGAAGTCGCTGAACCCGCCCCCGTCGCCGCCGAAATCCATGTGCACGCCGCCGCCCCATCCGGGAGGCGGCGAAAAATCCTGCCCCTGCTGCCAGTTCGGGCCGAGAGTATCGTACTTCTGCCGTTTCTCCGGATCCTTGAGCACCTCGTAGGCCTCGTTGATCTCCTTGTAGCGCTCGTCGGAGCCGTTCCCCTTGTTCACATCGGGATGATGCTCCTTCGCGAGCTTCCGGTACGCCTTCCGGATCTCCTCCTGGGACGCCGTCCGGCTTACGCCGAGTATCTCGTAATAGTCCTTGTATGCGACGGCCATGCCCACCACCATGCCTTTCATGCCGAATAAAGTCTAACCAATACTGACCTTTATAGTGTACACGTTTTTCCACCGTTCTCAATATGAACGAATGAAAAATAGTTCCTGAAAAGGGCGTTGTTCGCCTCTTTTCTCTTTTTTTCGTTGCGTTACTGTGTGAGAGACGAACGCAGAGCCGGCAGATCCGCTCCCCTGGCTACGGCGATGATCTCGGCCATCGCGGAGACGGCGATCTCCTCCGGGGTTTCCGCCTTTATCGGCAGCCCTACCGGCTGATAGATCCTGTCTATGTGTCCGACGGAAACTCCCTGCTCAAGCAGCCGTTCACGCACGAAGGCGATCTTCCTCCTGGAGCCGATCATCCCCATGTACGCGGCGGTCATACCTTCGACCAGCTTCACGACGTCGGCGTCAAGGACATGGCCTCGCGTGACGATGATGACGTAGGTATCCCCGTGGAAAGGGGCGACATGGTCGAAGAAGTTCTCCAGCGGGCAGCAGACGGTCCTCCCCCACGGAATGTTCTCCTCGTTGGCGAACTCCGCCCTTTCATCCCAAGTGGTGACTGCGAATCCGGTCATGTCGCCGAGACGGGCGATCGCCTTTCCAACATGGCCCGCCCCGAAGATGACGAGCTCGCGCTTCCTGCCGATGACTTCGAGGTAGATTCCCATGGAACCGCCGCAGGCGGCGCCCTCGAGCGCGGCTTCCGTCGCGGAGAGCGTCTCTCTGTAGAGCATGCTCCCCGTTCCTTTGACGAGAAGTTCGAGGGCTTTTTCGATGACGCGGTGTTCGGTGATACCGCCGCCGACGGTTCCTTCTATCTTCCCCCCCGGAAAGACGATCATGGAGGAGCCCATGCCCCGGGGAGTCGATCCGCTCTCCTCCACCACCATACAGAGCACAGCCTCTTTCCCTTCTTCATAAAGCCTTGCCAGTCTCTTCGAAATTCCGATATCCATTATTCCGCCTCCTCGCTGTATTCGATGACGCCCCCCGCGGCCACTCTGCCGCCTGCGTCGTAGAGCACCAGCCGCTGCCCCGGAGTCGGAGCGAACTGCGGCTCGTGAAAAAAGACCTCGAGTACGTTCTCGTCCATGCGGAGCAAATCGCACGGAAGCGGTTCCCCCCGCGAGCGAGTCTTGCCGAAGAGGAGCGCTCCTTCCTCAGGCGGTACAGAAAAGAGGATATTCACATTGCTCGCGCGGACGCGCCTCCGGAAGGTCTTCTCCCGAGGGCCGACGACGACGGCGTTGCGCCCGGGATCGATCCGCAGCACGTGCAGCCCGTCCCGCGAAGAGATCCCAAGCCCCTTTCTCTGACCTACCGTATAGTTCGCTATCCCCTTGTGCGTTCCAAGCGGTTCGCCGTCCTCGGACACTATCGGTCCCGGCGGAAGCGAACGGCCGTCGAGCAGCCGGCGGTAATCCCCCTCGCCTGCGAAACAGATCTCCATACTCTCGCTCTTCTCCGCCACAGGAAGGGCGGCCTCCCGTGCGAGAGCGCGCACTTCCCCCTTGGAATACCCTCCCAGCGGAAGCAGAAGGCGCGGAAGGCGGCGGCGCGTCACCCCGTAGAGGAAATAGCTCTGATCCTTGGAAGAATCCTTCCCTCTGGAGAGAAAAAAATCTTCTCCCTCCTGTTCTACGCGCGCATAGTGCCCGGTGGCGAGGCGCGCCTCTCCGAACGCATCTTCAAGCTCGTCCCACAGGAGGCCGAACTTCAGCAGCGCGTTGCAATCGGCGCAAGGGTTGGGCGTGCTCCCGCGAAGGTAGCTCTCGACGAACGGCTCGATGACGAGCTGTTCAAACTCTCTTTCGATAAAGGCCGTATAGTGCGGAATCCCCAGCCCGAGAGCCACGGAGGCGGCGTCGCGTCCGCAGCAGCTTCCGGGCGACCCATCCGTTCCGGGAATTTTCATGGTGACGCCCACGACATGCCACCCGGCCTTTTGCAGAAGCCAGGCGGTCACGGAGCTGTCCACGCCGCCGCTCATCAGGACGACGACTGTTCTCTGGCCGAAGGACGGAGATGTGGAGCTGAATCCTGTCGATGGTCGAATCTTCATGAGGATCTTTCCTCCGGGCATTGGAATGTCTTCTCTTCTCATGTAGTATAGAGAAGAACAAAGTTCTTCACAAGGGAGGATCGAGAGCATGCCGCATCACGCCGCGATGAAAAAGATGGAAAGAGTGGAGGCCTTGTTACTTGAGATGGGAAGCGCAGCCGTGGCGTTCTCGGGCGGAGTGGACAGCACGCTCCTCGCCGCAGTCGCGTTCCGTGCCCTTGGAAAGCGGGCCGTGGCCGTCACCGCCGCGTCGCCGACGCTTCCTTCATGGGAGAGCGACGACGCCGAGCATTACGCCGCTTCGATCGGCATTCGTCACGTGAGCATTCCGGTCTCGGAGCTGGAGGAACCGCGCTTTGCCGCAAACGACAAAGACAAGTGCTACTACTGCAAACGATTCCGTTTCGAGCTTCTGCTCAAGTGGGCGAAACAAGAGGGGTTCCGCTGGGTGCTCGACGGATCCAACATCGACGACTTGAACGACTACCGTCCGGGAATGCGCGCTCTCTCCGAGCTTGAGGGAGTTCGGAGCCCGCTTCTCGAAGCCGGGCTGAGCAAGTCGGAGATACGCGTCGTCTCGAAACAGTGGGGGCTTCCATCGTGGCAGAAACCCGCGGCGGCGTGCCTTGCGAGCCGGATCGCCTATGGCGTGCCCATCACCGCCGAGCGCTTGCGTCAGGTAGAACGGGCGGAGGAGATCGTACGCTCCTTCTGTCCCCCCAATACGCAAATCAGGGTTCGTCACCACGGAGCGCTGGCAAGGATCGAAACCCCTCCCTCGGCGCTCGCGCTGCTCGCCTCGCCGGAGACGTCGGCACGGCTCGCGCCCGCCGTGCTCGCCCTCGGATTCTCGTTCGTCGCCCTCGATCTCTCCGGTTATAAAATGGGGAGTCTCAACGCGCTATTCACAGAGGGCTAACCTCTCGGGAACGCTCCATGCCCCGTCTTCGTACACTTCGAGAGCGCAGGTGTCGATGTGGAAAAACAAGAGGGAAGCCGACACCGAGCCTTCGTCCGCCATCTTCTTGAAAAGCGGGTACTGCTCGATACGGCGAAGCTGGCGGAGCCCGGCGGCTTTCCCGGCCTCTTCGGAGTCTTCGCCTTCGAAGAACTCCGCGCCGAGCCAGCGCTTCAAGCCGTCCGTGTCCAGATGGTCGACGTTTTTCGAGGCCTTCACCGCCCCGCAGTCCGTATGCGCGAGCACCACGACATTCTTCACCCCCAGGTGAAGGAGCGCGTAGTCGAGAGCCGCGGCGACCGAGGGTTCGTCAAGCCTGGCGAGGTTCCCGACGTTCCGCAGAACGAAGAGGTCTCCGGGACGAGCGTCGAACAGCTCCTCCGGGACGATTCTGCTGTCCGAACAGGTGATGACGAGCGAATGAGGACGCTGTCCTCCGGCGAGCGCACGGTACTCGCCGAGGTCGGCGGAGGAGAAAAAACGGGCGTATCCATCGAGAATCCGGTGCATGGCGAACAAACTTCCTTTCACATGAAATCGAATGAGGCGAACACACGTGTGTCGCGAGCGTGTTCATCCAACCGAGCATTATGCTCCCGAAAAGAACACATTTCAAGCCCCTTTGCCCTGGATCACTCCGCGGGGATGAAGGTCAACGCGGCGGAGTTGATGCAGTAGCGAAGCCCCGTGGGGGGCGGACCGTCCGTAAAAAGATGCCCCAAGTGCGCGTCGCACCGCGCGCAAAGAACTTCCGTGCGGATCATCCCGAAGGAGACATCGCGCTTCTCCGCGAGGGGCGCTCCATCGATCATCGCCCAGTAGCTCGGCCATCCGGAGCCGGAATCGTACTTGGCTTCCGAGGAGAAGAGATGCGCGCCGCAACAGACGCAGGCGTACACCCCTTTTTCATGGTGGTCCCAGTACGCCCCGGTGAACGCGAGCTCCGTCCCCTTTTTTCTGGTGATCTCGAACTGCTCCGGGGTGAGGATCGCCCTCCATTCCTCCTCGGTCTTCTCCACTCTCTCCGGAGCGGCCGCCTGCGCGCGGACGGCGAAAAGAAGCGCCGTACAGGCGCAGAGAACGAAAAGTGTCAGTCTCATGCGTTTCCCTCCTTTACAGGCTGCGGACGAACTCCATGAACTCCCTGATTTCGGCGGCGTTCGTCCACGGAATGTTGAACCGTCTGCGCAACACCATTCCATGATCCCCCTTCGAGAGCACCGCGCAGCTGAAGTCGTTGTCAGAGAGGACGAGGTCGAACTTGAAACATGTCTCGTACTGATCGTCGAGCGCCAAGATCTTCTCCTCGTCGGTTCTGTAGAGGGATAAGCCTCTCTCCTTCATGTTGTTCACGATGAAATCAGTGATAATACTGGAAATATGCTCCATTGCACACATCCTCCCTTCCCCCTCGCACCGGGGCGATTTATACTATTGTACGCTCTGAGCGCGAAAAGATCATGGGGGAAGCTGCGCACTCCACCCAATCATGATGCGGAGGAAAATTTTTCAAGCATCCGCCCGGATGCTTGATTGGTCGGGAAACCCGAAAATATACCCCCATGCAGTATGCTGTGCTATAATAGCGGGCAATTCAACGATGGAGGGATCGCAATGAAACGGCAGAATCTGCGGAAAGCGTTATTGGTCATTTTCGTGCTCTCGCTCCCGGTGACGATGTTCTACCTCTCCCCGCTTCTGACGCTGCAGGGAGCTTGGAAGGGCATCGTGACGTCGAGCCTGATCTTCGTGGCGGTATCGGCTGTTCTCGCCTTTTTCGCCGGAAGGGTGTTCTGCGGTTGGATCTGCCCTGGGGGCGCGGTGCAGGAAGTGCTCTTTCCGGCGAACGACAGGAGGGTCCCGGGCGGGAAATACGACCTCATCAAGTACGGCGTCGCCGCCGTCTGGCTCGCTTTCCTCGTCGCCTTTTTTGTGCGCGCGGGGGGTGTTCTCTCCGTACACCCTCTCTACGGCATCGAAAGCGGTGTCTCTCTGGCGACGCCGGTATCGTACGTCATGTTCTACGTCGCGATGGGCGGCATGGTCGTCCTTTCCCTCGCCGTGGGGCGACGCCCGTTCTGCCACTACGGCTGCATGCTCGCTCCTTTCATGATCGCGGGGAAGTACGCGGCGAAAACGCTCGGCACGCCCCGCCTGCATCTTGAGGCCGAGAGCGAAAAATGCATCGACTGCAAGCTCTGCACGAAGAACTGCCCTATGAGCCTGGACGTGAACGCGATGGTCCGCTCCTCCGGAATGGACTCCCCGGAGTGCATCTCCTGCGCGGCGTGCGTCGACGTCTGTCCGAAGAAGGTTCTTTCGTTTACATTTTCCTCGTCGCGATCAAAAAAGAGCTGACACGTTACGGGGCGCCCTTCGGAAAAACCCGGCGGACGCCCCGCATGATCTTCTTTTGCTCAGCGGTTCATCGCCTTCGCCCTGCGAAGCACGTTGTACTGCGCGTCGTCGGCCTTCACAAAAGCGTCGATAGAGACCTTTTTCATTACCGCGTCGGACTCTCCGCCTTCTGCTTTCATTCCAAGAAACGTTTCAGCAAGAGCAGAGGCAAACGCCGCATCGACGGAAGCGGGAACGGCGAGCGCGTCCTTCGGGATGTCCTCCGTTCTGGCGAGGATCTCCAGCCGCCGGAGATCCATCGTTTTCGCCGCATCGTCCCAAGCGTCCGTATACGTGGCCCCGCCGTCGACGCTCCCCTCGAAAACGGCCTGGATGACCTTGTCATGGCTTCCGAGGAAAAGAATCTCTCCGAAGAAACGATCCGGATCATACCCTTTCTCCTGCAACAGCAAACGCGGGTAGAGGTAGCCCGAGCCGCTTTTCGGATCGACGAAAGCGAACCGCTTGCCCTTGAGCTGTTCAAGGGCGCCGACGCCGCTCTTCTTATTGGCGATCACAAGCCCCTGGTAGGAAGGACGTCCTTTAACGCAAGGGATGGCAAGAGGGCGCAACGGGTATTTCTCCGCGGCGTCGACGTAGGCGAGAGGACTGAACCACCCAAGATCGACGATGCCTGTCGCAAGCATTTTTCCGAGGCTTTCATAATCAGGGGAAACGAAAAGACGGCTTTTTCTTCCCATCCGCCCGGCAACCTCGGTGAGCAGGGGTCCGAAATTGCCGCGGATTTTCTGCGGATCGGTAAACGGAGTCAGTCCGATCCACAGCTCGTCCGAAGGGCGCTGCAAGGACACGCTTTTTTGCAACGTAAAGAGATCGTCGCCGACCATCCCGATCGAAGTCGAAAACTCTTTTGCCATCGTAACTTCGGCTTCAAGGCTTCTGCCGAGAGCGCCTACATCGGAAAGGACCGTCTTCGTCCCTTCTTGCAGGGATTGCGTTTCTTCCACCGCCTCCGCGATGGAAGTTCGTCCGTCTTCGAGAACCTTGATCAACTCGGAGAACGAGCCGCTGAATCGCATGACGTCTTCGCCCGCCTGACGTGCGCGCGCCAAGGCGTCCTGCGTCTCTTCCCTTCCTGCGGAGAGCGCGTTCTCCGTTTCTTTCAGTCCGTCGACGACATGCCGGATACGATCTCCCATCGTTTCGATAGCTTTCGAGATGGACGCCGCCGTCTCCTGCGTGGACTGAGCCAATTTCCCCACCTCTTGGGCGACGACGTTGAAACCGCGCCCCGCCTCCCCGGCCCTGGCGGCTTCGATGGACGCGTTGAGCGCGAGGAGCCGCGTCTGTTTCGCTATACGATCGATTCGATCCAGAAAGGTTCCGACATCCGCTGTCGAGTGCAAGAGCTCATCGGTCATGCGCGCATGCTCTTCAGAGAGAGTGGAAAGAGCGTTCAACGTTTTTTCCAGGCGCTCCATACCCGTCACCGCGTTCAGCACGCCGTCGCGCGTTTCGGACTCGATTTCTTTCGAAGCCATGGCGATATCGCCCATTGCACTGCAGGATTCGGAAAGGTGCGAGAGTTCCTCGATGATCTTGGAGACCCCCGAGGCGTATCGCTCCATGCTCGACCGGGTCGACGTCGCGCTTTTCCGCATCTCGTCCGCTGCTTTCTCCTGGTGTTTGCCTACCCAGAACATCTGCTGCAACTGCTGCGAAAGAGACTCTACGGCGCCGAGAACGACATCGTCCAGCACGGAGGCGGAATCCCCGCTCTTCATACGAATGTCCACACGAACAACACTCCTTTCTGAAGTCGGTACGAAACGCTCGCTGCTTCTTATGATCGTCGCCTTCTTTTCATCACGAGCTCGGAGTCTATCTAGAAAACGCTCCACAGCGCGAAGAGACCGAAAGCCGCGATGATCGACCCTGAAACTCTGTTCAGCCACCGCAACCTTTCCGTGGTGAACTTCCCACGGAACAGACCAACGCCGCCGCTCAAAAGAAGCCACCAAAGGGCGGAACCCGCGAACACCCCGAGGACAAGGATTCCCGCGGAAGCATAGTTCCCGCTCCCTTCGGCCAGTCCGAGCCCGGCGAAAATGGCGGCGAAAGAGATGATCGTCATCGGATTGGTGAACGTCAGGAAAAAGGTGGAGAGATAGGCTCCGGGAAGACCGCGTCCTTTCGCCTCGGCCGCTTTGTGCGCGGGCTGTGCGATAAACGTCTTGACTGCCAGGTAGAGCAAGAACAATCCTCCGGCAAGGCGAAGCTCCGTCTGCCGGCTGACCAGAAAGTTCGAGAGAAACGTCAGGCCGAAGCCCGCGATGCATCCGTACACCGCGTCCGCACTCGCCGCGCCCAATCCTGACACAAGTCCCGACGCACGCCCTTCGGTCAGCGTGCGTCTGATGCACAAAACTCCGATGGGGCCGACCGGCGCGGCGATCGAAAACCCGATGACAATGCCTCTGATCAGAATCGAGAGATTCATCTTGTT
>WPCG01053457.1_pt1 | contig 14241 bp, 11 predicted proteins | sample 5403311 | NCBI WGS metagenome assembly WPCG01 (sample SAMN12869467, study PRJNA574797) | sludge metagenome | isolation source: wastewater treatment of Control | place: China:Beijing | collected 2019-05-17 | reverse complement strand
TGATTGCTCTGGTACAGTGTAATAAATAGAAAAGCAGAGACAATAATTAATGCCGCAGCATATTTTAATACCCCAAAGTACAACCTTGCCGATGATTGCTCTACTATAAGCCCATCGGCCTGAAGTCTGGAGTGTAATTTTTGCCAAGCCTTATCTGTTTCTACTATATTATGTGTGGAGTTCATATGTGTTTAAAGTGTTGTTCAATCTCTTTTTCTACTGTTTTGATGGCCTTACTAATCTCTGCTTCTATTGTTTTTATTGAGAGGTCATATGTTTGAGCTATTTGTGAATATTTCATTTTCCCAAAACGGTGTAATCTAAATATCTCAGCTCTTCTTTGAGGCATTTTGGAAATACTTTTTATAACCACTCTCTCAAGATCTTTCATCTCCAATATATCTGTTGCAATATTTCTGTTGCCTTCATTTGAGATTAGATGCTCATCTATATTATATTGATCTTTTATTTTGCTCTTTTTTAACTCTTTTATGGAGTTGTTGTAGGTACTTTTGTATAGGTAACTTTTTAGTGAGGTGAATATGTTTATTCTCTCTCTATCTCTCCAAATATTGTAAAAAATATCTTGAACTATATCTTCTGCAATATCTCTCTCTTTTACAATACTTATTGAGAAGAATAAAAGAGGAGAGTACAATTTTTTGAATAGTCTTTCGAACTCATCAATGTCTCCCTCTTTTATCTTTTTTATTGTTAATAGATCGTTAACCATGCAGATATTTAATATTCATTTGCTAAATTAATAAAAATTGATTCTATCTGCAGATATTATGTATAACTATTTACTATTCTCTTTCTTTAATCTATTAACTGCAAGCTCAAGAGACTCTTCTGGCTCAATAATATTATAATCTTCCCAGAAATCTTTGTCATAAAAGTTTTGGACTTTATCTGATAGTGAGTGCTTTGGATTGAACCTATCTCTTACAGGTATTCTTTCGTTGGCAGCAAGAGTTCTAGAATTTGTAATAACGGTCTCTGAAACAACGGTGTAGTTTGTAGAGAACAGCCTTCTTCTCCAATCACACTTAAACCTGATCTCACTTCTTACATAATTTAGTTGCATTCTGCCATCCCTCTCTTTATAGTTTACCAAAAATGATATCTCCTCTGGACGGAATCTCATTGAACTTGGTTTCTTTCTAAGAATTGCCTGAGTAGCTTTATTTCTATCATTCATATCTAGGCTAAACTCGGCCCTGCTAATTGTATAGTTCTCTTTATCTATATATAATTTACCAATATGTAGAGCATAAGGCATTACAACTTGCGGAGTGAACTTAACCACATAGTGTAGTCTGTCGTCTATATTTACCGGCTCAAGAAGAGAGTAGCTATAGTGTGCTAAAGTGTTTTTATCCAAAATAAGATTTGGGTTTTTAACAATATCTAAAAATACTGCAAGATTGGGACCTCCTAAAAGTTTAACCATTAGAGTGTCGCTAGGGTTTGGACTAATGACACGCCTTCCTTTATAAATTTGAATAGCATCACGGCTTGCATCAATATTGTAAGGGGTCTTGTGAATCTCCACGATAGCCTCCGAAACATTTATGTAGTTTCTTCTCTTTTTTATGGTCTCTCTGTAGAACCCTGTTAAATATGTGTTATTGTTGCTGTAGTTATCTTCTACTTTCTCTACAGCCCTCCTAACAATGTTATATGCCTCTGTTGCAAGAACAGTAATCTCTGACAGTAAATTTGGGTGAGGAGTTAAAAATATGGTTAGATCTGTTGTATTGGCATCTATTTGAACAGAAGTGTTGATATAGCCAATATTAGTAACATTTAGAGTGTTGTTTTTGTTAATGTCTTTTACCTTAATTGAGAACTCTCCATTACTATTTGTTATAGTACCAATATTGGTGTTTGCGATGGATATGTTTGCATATTCAAGTGTTTTATTGCTCTTTTTATCCTTTACTACACCTTTGATTGTGATAAAATCCTGGGTTGATTGCTGCCCCCAGACTATTGTTGTTGCAAACATCATAATTGCCGATAGCAACAAGCTGATTGTGAGTGTAAATGTTGTTTTCATAATATAGATATTATATTGTTGTTTCTATATATATGATCTTTTAGAAATGAAAAACCCTATAATTATTTTGGGTAATTTTGTTTGAGTTATAATTTTGTGCCCACTCAATGCTGAAATCGAATGGGGCCTTGCATTTAATATTTGAATTCAGATTATATTATTTTAGGATGTGACATAAATTGTCAATTTTTTTTATAATCTTGCTGATGTTATTATCTTTTTTCAAGACTATAACTTAGAGTAATATTTTTCTAATAAATTTAAATCATAAAAATAGCCAACAATGTCAATACAACAAGTTGATACAGTAAGAGATATGATTTATTTGTCATACTCAAATTTAGCAATGGCTCATACTGCTGTAGATAAGAAACAAGAGAAATACGGAACTATTAACTATATGATTAGATCCAGATTATTTAAAGGACTTAAAACTGGGTCAATGAATATGAGAACAATTTTTGATGATGAGAAGATAAAACTACAAACTGGGACTATCTGTAATTACTGCGGTTCTACACACAAGTTATCTATAGATCATATTTTCCCACAAAAGCTAGGTGGCCAGGATGATGCGGAGAATTTAATTCTTGCTTGTAGAGCTTGTAATAGTTCAAAAGGGAAAAAAGACTTAATGGAATGGATGAATTTTAGAGGTCAATTTTTACCTTTAATGATAATCAGAAGATATTTAAAGCTCACCTTTAATTATTGTAATGAAAATGGGTTGTTAGACAAACAAATTGAGGAATTGAAGGATTTGCAACTACCTTTTAGAATTGATCTTTTGCCGATCAACTTTCCAAAACCTAATGAGCTAATATTAAATATATGTGAAGAGAGAAACACTAAATAATATTCTCTAAAATACTTAATTAAATACTGGGCTATTACCCTTAATGCCAACTCTTCATCAAATTTTAGTACTTTGTACTTTTATAATATGCAGATCTGCATTTACGGAACAATAGGAACAATTGCAATAATAAATGCTGTTCTTCGGAAATTCTATCGTAAATATTGGCAATGTCTATAAATAGTAATGCGCACTGTACACTGTATTTCAAATAATTACTATCTTTATAGATGTAATTGTCATGCGTTTATATATGATATTTATTTTCTTAAATGATAATGCAAATAGAAACTAAAAATAATAATAAAATGTTTATACTTGATAAAGAAAAGAATAGAATTAGTAAAATTAAAAGTTGTACTTTTTCAGATCAGAACTTTAGAGAAAGAGCACATTTACAGGAATGGCTTGAAAATACACCTACAGCTTTTGGAGAGGACGACGAGTTGCTGTTCATTCAAAAGGAGTTTGATGGATTTGATGATACGCGAGAAAGGCTTGATTTGCTAGCAATCGATAAACAGGGAGATCTAGTTGTAATCGAAAATAAGTTAGATGATAGTGGTAGGGATGTCACATGGCAGGTATTAAAATATGCCTCATATTGTTCAAGTTTGTCAAAGCAACAAATTAAGGAGATTTATCAATCATATCTTGACAAAAAAGGTGTTTGTGAAAGTGCAGAAAGTAATATTTCAGATTTTTTAAATGTAGAAGATTTTAAAGAAGTACAATTAAATAAAAATCAGAGGATAATTTTATTGTCAGGTAATTACAGAAAAGAAGTCACTTCTACAGTCCTATGGCTGTTGCAAAATTATAATCTTAAGATTCAATGCTTTAAAGCCACGCTTTTTTCTTTTAATGAGCAAATTTTTCTTAATATAGAACAAATCATTCCTGTCCATGAGGTTGAAGAATATACTATAAAAATGGCGGAAAAAGCACAAGAGGAACAAAATGCACAAGAGGAACAAGTAATAAGGCACAAATTAAGGATTGAGTTTTGGAAGCTATTATTGCAAGAGATAAATGCAAAAACCAATCTTTTTGCAAATGTTAGTCCTTCGAAAGAAAATTGGATTACTGCAGGATCTGGTGTTAGTGGTATTGGATTTGTTTTCTCAATATCTAAAAACTATGCCCGAACTGAAGTGTATATGGGAAGAGGTAGTATCGAAGAGAATAAATTTGTTTTCGACAAATTATTTCAAAAAAAAGATGAGATAGAAAAACACACGGGATCTTTAGATTGGGAGAGACTTGAAAATAAGAAAGCATGTAGAATAAAGCAGGAATTGAGAAATGTGAGTTTATACGAAAAAGATGATTGGCAAAAAATGATTAACTTTCTTACTATGAGTATGATTAAAATGGAAGATGTATTTAAGAGGCCTTTACAGACTATTAATTCGGAATTAAAAACAGAATTTAAAGATTAAATCTCTATGTTAAACATAGTAATGATTATTAAAATAATAGTTTAGATTTATAGTGTCGTAAAGAAAAGTCAGGTATTCAAAGTATTATCTACGTATTGTGATCGCATTTTAAAAATATGGATACTGCTGATTATAAGTATATACTTAGGTTAATAGGCTAATTAACATATCTTTTGAATGTTTTAGTAACTTGTAAAGGAAAGTAGATATATAATGTAATTATGAATTATATAAGAAGTACCTTCTAAGAGATTAGGTTAATACAATAATTAGAATAAAACGAACTAGAGCATTCGTTATAATATATTGTCTATGTAGGTATATTAAGTCATTAATTTTAATTAAATTAGAAGATATTTTTTGTAATATTTACTCAATCTGGTAATCTTTAATCCACTCTATGTAATCTTACTTAATAGTAGTAATAAGAAACTAACTTATGAAGACAGAAAGCCATTCAATAAATGATGTGTTAGCAAAAAATGCAACATCTTTTTTTATTCCTCCTTTTCAAAGAGCCTACGCTTGGGGTAAACCTGAAATAGAGAGATATTTTAATGATCTGATTAGAATTATTTTATCTTATCTGGATCCAAAACAACAAGATAAACTAGAGCACTTTTTTGGAACAATCGTAATAAAAGAAGAAAAAGCAGGTTTTGCAAATAAATCTGTAATAGTAGATGGTCAGCAAAGACTAACTACAACATTAATTTTTCTAATCGCTTTAAGAGATGTTGAGAGTGATTGTAAAAATCAAGAATTTATAAATCAAAATTATCTTACAAATAATTCATCTTCATTTCAAGATAAAATCAAACTTAAACAAGTTACAAAAGATTGGGATGCATACAAAGCTCTTGTAAACAAAGAAAAACAGAAAATACCGGGTGTAATAACCAATGCTTATGAGCATCTTAAAAAATTGATAAAAGGAAAAAATACACATAGTATTGAAATTAATTTTGAGCATTATATCATTGCATTGCAGAAAATGAATGTTGCTGTAATTTTTCTAGATGAAAGACCTTTTAAAGGCGAAGATCCGCAAATAATTTTCGAAACATTAAACTCTTTGGGCAAGCCGCTTAGCTTATCAGATCTTATTAGGAATTTTGTATTACTAAATATGGAAAGTAAAAATCAGTCTGATATTTATGAAAAAATATGGTATCCTAAAATAGAAGAGGTGCTTTCAGAGAATACCTCTAAATTCTTCCGAGATTACTTACAATATAAAACAACAAGTTCTCTTAAGGTTGTAAATGACAATAATACAAAAGAATTGTATCAGCAATTTAAGGATTTTGTAGAAAATAGATTTAAAAGTCATGATACTTTTATTAATGATGCTGTTCGCTATGTAAAATATTACAAGTGGATTATAGTTGAGGTTAATAACGATACAATTTCTGACAGTGATTGCAAAAACAAAGAAATAAAGGAGCTATTACGAAATATCTTTCATGATATAAAAGCTGAAGCGTTTAAGCCTTTTGTATTAGGTTTATTAGAATATCACCAAAATACAATAAATGGGATAAAGTTAAGTGATGAAGTTATTATTGCATCACTCACTGCAATTAGAACTTATTTGATAAGACGTAGGGTACTAGGCTTAACACAAGGTGAAAACAAAAACATTGTTGTATTAAGCAAAAAAATAGAAGATATTGCAAAAGGCAATATTTCAATGTTTGAAATATTAAGTAGTATGTTTTATAGATTAAGATTGCCAAATAATTCTGAAATGAAGTCAGTTCTTTCTTCTATGAATTTCTACGAAAGCCTTAAGCAGTATTCAAAATTCATATTAGGAAAGATTGAAGAACATAACTCAAAAGTATCTGTGGACTTCAGAAATCCAAAAATTACAATTGAACATATTATGCCTCAAAAATTAGATGACAGTTGGAAAAGAGAATTAGGTGACAATTATGAAGTAATTTATAAGACTTATTTACATAATATTGGAAATCTTATTTTAACAGAGTTTAATAGCGAAATGGGTAATAAGTCATTTGAAGAAAAGAAGAGGAAGCTTAATACCTCGTCGCTTTTTTATCGACTTGATATAATAAATAGACATATTTGGGATGAGCAAAGTATTAAGGATCATCAATTTAATATGGTAAATTGGTTTCTTGAAACCTTTCCATTGCCAGAAAAATGTAGAGAAGAAGAAAATTGGAATACTAATACAATTGAAAGTGCATTGTTCTCTCCTCAAGATACTGATGCTGGAGATATTGCAGAAGGTAATAAGCCAGAAGAACTTCATATTTTTAATGACGTAATAAAAGTTAAGTCATGGCAAGAAGTATTTATTAAATTTCTAAAATATTTGAAAGATAAGCCTGAATATGATTTTCTGTATATATTGGATAACCAGCAAAGCATCTTTAAACGGGATGAAACCATTTTAAAATGGAGTTCCCTGAAGGGGTTGATAGACAATAATTTTGAACTCTCAAAACGTTATAAAACATTTGAAGGCAAGGTTTGGCATGCAGTAAAAGAGCTAGATGATGAGTTATTATTCATTCATATTAATATGTCTGCTTCAAATTGTATGTCTAGAATAGCAAGTATAATGGAAAAAATGTACATACCAGATGAATCAATTCAAATTAAATTAAGGATAAAGTGAATAAAATAAAGAGAGAAATAAATACATTTAACCAAATAAAATCCAAAAAGAGAATTAGCGATCATGGAGAAGTTTTTACTAACGAACGTGAAGTAAATGATATGCTTGATTTGGTGAAACAAGAAACGGAACGCATTGACTCCCGTTTCTTAGAACCCGCTTGTGGTAACGGCAACTTTTTAGCAGAAGTTTTGAGACGTAAATTAGCAGTAGTTGACAGCCGATACAGCAAAAGTCAAGTGGAATGGGAACGATATTCTGTAATTGCTGTATCGAGTATTTACGGTGTGGATATTTTGGAAGACAACGCCCAAGAATGCAGAGACCGTTTGCTTGGAATTTATACAGATTGGTATTCCAAAGTATTCAAGCAAGTAAAAAATGAGTGTATTCGTTCTGTTCGATTTTTATTGAGCAGAAATATACTTTGGGGTGACGCTTTAGACTTTACTAATCCCGAGACCAAACAACCAATTGTGTTTTCCGAATGGAGTGCCGTAAACGGCTCTATGCTGAAACGCAGAGATTATATGTTCAAATTTTTAGTGGAGAAAACACACCAGTTTTCATTGTTTAATGACGAAGGCAATGCAGCAACAATTGACGAACCTGTAAAAGATTTTCCGCTTATTCATTTCTTAAAACTTGGCGAAGATGATACAAACGAACTATAACCCCGATGTACTCTCCTGCCTTGCCAATTTGAGCAATGACGAAGTATTTACGCCACCAAATTTGGTAAACGATATTTTGGACTTGCTCCCAGCTGAACTTTGGAGCAACCCCAAGGCCAAGTTTTTAGACCCTGTTTCTAAAAGTGGTGTGTTTTTGCGAGAAATGGCAAAGCGACTGATGAAAGGTTTGGAAACCCAAATACCCGACAAGCAAGAACGCATTAACCACATTTTTAGCCAACAATTGTATGGCATTGCCATTACCGATTTAACCGCCTTGCTTTCTCGCAGAAGCGTATATTGCTCCAAAACTGCTAATGGCAAATACTCCATTTGCGACACCTTTACTGATGAACAAGGAAACATTCGCTACAAACGAATGAAACATACTTGGCAAAGCGGAAAATGCACCTATTGCGGTGCAAGCCAAGAAGTGTACGACCGAGAAGATGCTTTGGAAACGTACGCTTACAATTTTATTCACACAGACAAACCAGAAAAAATATTCAAAATGAAGTTTGACGTTATCGTTGGAAATCCACCATATCAATTGAGTGACGGTAGTGGTAAAGGTGCAGGAGCTGTTCCTATATATCAAAAATTTATTACACAAGCCAAAAAATTAAATCCAAAATACTTGACTATGATTGTACCTTCTAGATGGTTTACTGGGGGCAGAGGTTTGGATGAATTTAGAAATGAAATGTTAAGCGATAAACGGATTAAAACAATTCACGATTTTTTAAATGCTTCAGATTGCTTTCCTGGTGTTGAAATAAAAGGAGGTATATGCTACTTTTTATGGGATAGAGAGTATAACGGAGAGTGCGAAGTGAATACTTATGAAAACAACACTCTTATTTCAACCTCTAAAAGACCTTTGTTAGAAAAAGGATCAGAAGTTTTCATAAGATACAATAATGCAATTCCAATCATTAGGAAAGTAAAGGCACAGAATTTCGAACCATTAAATAAAATTATAAGTTCAGCTAAACCATTTGGTCTTAGAACATATTTTAAGGGAAAAGATTCTGCCTTTAAAGATTCAATAAAAATTTATGCTAATCAACATATTGGTTACATAAAACGTGATGAAGTGCTTCAAAATACTCAATGGATAGACCAACACAAAGTAATAGTACCATATGCCGTTGGAAGTGGGGATAGTAAAACAGATTTAGTCAAGCCAATTTATTCTGAGCCTGGCAGTTGTTGTTCAGAAACTTATATCGTTTTTGGTCCATTTTCTACGAAGAAAAGATGTGAAAATTTAATCAGTTATATAAACACGAAGTTCTTTCATTTTTGTTTAACATTAAAAAAGAACACTCAACACGCAACTAAATCTGCATATGAATTTGTGCCGATACAAAATTTTGATGAACCTTGGTCAGATAAAAAACTTTATAAGAAATACGGTTTAACAGAAGATGAAATTGCTTTCATAGACTCAATGATTCGTCCTATGGACTTAACTCAAAATGAAGATACTGATGAGTAAAAAAGAATTTTTTCCGCCCCGACCGTCCACCAATCCTACCATTTATGCTTACGAATTAGTGGGTGTGGCTACGCACAAGGGTTTGCTCAAAATTGGCTATACCGACCGTGATGCACAAATACGAATCAAAGAGCAGTTAGGCACGGCAGTCATTCAATACAAAATTGTATTTGAAGAATCGGCAATGAAACGTGACGGAAGTTCTTTCACTGACCACGAAGTACACCGATTGTTGAGAGAATGGAAAGTAGTTAACGAAAGCGGAGAATGGTTTAAATGCACCTTAAACGACTTGCGTAGGGCCATTTACCAAATCAAAACAGGCGAAAAAACAGAAGAAAACCGTGTGCTTTCGTTCGGTATGCGACCCGAACAGGAAGCAGCCGTTGACAAGACCATTGCCTACTTCAAGAGTTTCAAAAAGGAAAACAAAGAAAGAACTCCGCACTTCCTATGGAACGCTAAAATGCGTTTCGGTAAAACCTTTGCCAGCTATCAGTTGGCGAAAAAGATGGGTTGGACAAAAATTCTGGTACTTACATTCAAGCCAGCTGTGCAAAGCGCTTGGGAAGAAGATCTAATGACCCACGTTGATTTTGAAGGTTGGCAGTTTATTTCTCGAAATGGATTAACATTTGAAGAAGCCAATCTTAAAAAACCAATCGTTTGTTTTGGTTCGTTTCAGGACTATTTAGGTAAAAACACCAGTACAGGCGGTATTAAAACTAAAAACGAATGGGTACATGCCACCAATTGGGATTGCATCATTTTTGACGAATACCACTACGGAGCTTGGAGAGAAAATGCCAAAGAACTTTTTGAAGCAGAAGGCAAAAAAGAACTGGAATTTGGTGTAGGTGAAGGCATCGATTTCTTTGATGAAGAATCAATTCCAATTACCACTAATCACTATTTGTATTTATCAGGAACGCCATTCCGCGCCATTGCTTCTGGTGAGTTTATTGAAGAACAAATTTTTAACTGGACCTATTCAGATGAACAGCGAGCCAAAGCCGATTGGGACAATAACAAAGGCCTTAATCCTTATGCTTCCCTGCCCCGAATGGTGATGATGACATACCAATTACCTGACTCCATTAGCCAAATAGCAGAATTGGGAGAATTTAACGGCTTTGATTTGAATGTGTTCTTTTCCGCGGAAGGTGAATGCTCTAAAGCGAGATTTAAATACGAGGATGAAGTGCAAAAATGGTTGGATTTGATTCGTGGCTCATTCAGTGAGACCACTGTTGACAACTTGAAAATGGGTGCAAAAAAACCACCGCTTCCTTTTTCACACGCTCCTTTACTCAATGTGTTGAATCACACCTTTTGGTTTTTGCCAACCGTGGCAGCATGTCACGCAATGGCAAATTTGCTCAAAAAACGACAAAATAGATTTTACCACGATTACACAGTAGTAGTGGCAGCAGGCACTCATGCTGGAATTGGAGTTAATGCAATACCTCCTGTTTTAGATTCAATGACCGACAATCCTTTGGAATCAAAGACCATCACACTTTCTTGTGGCAAACTAACCACTGGCGTTTCGATAAAACCGTGGACGGGTATTTTTATGTTGCGCAATTCTTCCAGTCCTGAGACTTATTTTCAAGCGGCATTCCGTGTGCAAACTCCTTGGATAATTAAAAACCCCGACAGCAAATCTCCAAATAAAGAAGAGATTTTAAAAGAAGAATGTTATGTGTTTGACTTTGCTCCAAACAGAGCATTAAGACAAATTGCTGATTATGCTTGCCGACTTAACGTCAATGAATCCAACCCTGAAAAGAACGTAGAAGATTTTATCAACTTCCTGCCTGTATTGGCTTATGACGGAAGCTCTATGAAACAAATTGATGCCGCTGGTATCTTGGACATTGCAATGAGCGGCACAACCGCTACTCTTTTAGCAAGACGTTGGGAAAGTGCTTTGCTTGTAAACGTGGATAACAATACTCTAGCTCGACTGATGGCAAATGAGGAAGCAATGAAAGCCTTGATGAACATAGAAGGCTTCAGAAACTTGAATCAAGACATTGAGACCATAATCAACAAATCTGAATCTGTTACAAAAGCTAAGAAAGAAGCTAACGACCGAAAACTGACAAAGAAAGAGAAAAAAGAACTTTCAGACGAAGAAAAAGAATACAAGAGCCTGAGAAAACAAATCCAAGAAAAGCTAATCAAGTTTGCTACACGTATCCCTGTGTTTATGTATTTAACAGATTACCGTGAAAGAAGTTTGAAAGACGTAATCACACAATTAGAACCTGGCCTTTTCAAAAAAGTAACAGGCTTAACAGTAAAAGACTTTGAATTGCTGGTTAGTCTTGGAGTGTTCAATTCAGCTTTGATGAATGATGCTGTATACAAGTTCAAGCGTTATGAAGATGCAAGTTTGGAATATATAGGTATAAACAAGCATGAAGGACAAGAAGTTGGGCTTTACGATACCGTTTTGAGCAGAAAAGATTATGAAGAAAGTTTTGTTAACGAACCATAGTAGGCTATTATTATTTGTTAGTTTATAATTCCCTTATTTATGTAATTAATTAAACATTCGTATTGTATAATCTAGAGTTAATTAAATGACCAGATATTGACATCAGATAAAACCAATAATTTAAATCTATACTTTTGCAGATAATTATGAACACCAATACACCACAACCAGTGAGAGATGTTACTTTAAAGAGAATAGATATTAATCAAGTAGATCTGCTTACCAAATACAGATTAGAGTACTTGCAAGAGATGCAGGGCAATCTTTCATCAGAGTATAAGGCTCAACTAGAGCAAGATCTCAATAGATATTTTAAAGAGGCTATAGAGAATGATCGGCTTTTTGCATATGTGGCAATGGACGGAGAGCAGGTACTAAGTTTTGGGGCTATGGTTATCAAAAAGATACCAGGAGATGCTAATAAAAGCGTATATCTAGAGGGTGATATTCTTAATATGTACACTTTGCCGCAAGAGCGTAGAAAGGGTTACTCTGCAATTATCTTAAATGAGTTAATTAATGAGGCAAAAAGAATAGGGATAAGTAAAATATCTTTACACACCTCAAAAGATGGGGAGAAGCTATACAGAAAGTTCCAATTTTCGGAGCCACAATACCCTGTTTTGGAGCTGGTGTTATAACTCTGTAATATAAATTACAGCTAAAAAAGGTAACTTTGCATCAAAAAGAGATGGTAGTAGATTTACATATTCAGCATATTGCAAAGGGTTATAAGAGCTTTTCTCCTTCCGATACGCTTGTATATCAAATAGATTACTTTGTATTAACTCTAAACAAGTATAGGAGAGCAAAAGGTAAGAGCATAGATTTTGTTCACGGGGTTGGTAAGGGTGTATTAAGGGCTGAGCTTATTAAGGTTCTAGAGAGTAAATTTCCATCATTTGAATATCAAGATGCTCCCTTTAGTACATACGGATATCAAGGAGCTATTAGAGTAACCATTAGATAATATGAGTTCACAAGGGGTATTAAATATTGCAATAGTTGGTGGAGGTGCTGCTGGATTCTTTGCTGCATGGTCTGTAAAAGAGAGTTACCCACAATATAATGTAACCATAATAGAGAAAAAGAGATATCCTTTATCAAAGGTTAAGATATCTGGTGGGGGCAGGTGCAACTTAACAAATGGTTGCCATAGTGAGCAGACATGGAAAAAGGCCTATCCTAGAGGGTATAATCTCCTAAAAAGACACCTTAATTATTTTGGTGCAGAACAAACCATGGAGTGGTTTCAACGTCAAGGTGTAGCTCTTGTGATTCAGGCCGATAATTGTGTTTTCCCTAAATCTCAAGATTCACATTCTATAGTCTCTACACTAATCAAAAGGGCCAATAGAGATGGCGTGCATATACTAACAAATACAAAGGTTGTTGATGCTATATCATCGGCAGATACAGTTGTTCTTACACTTCAAAACAAAGATGGAGATATATCTTGTCAAACTTTTGACAAAGTAATAGTCACAACGGGAGGAGCTCCAAAACAAGAGCAGCTAGATTGGTTGCAAAAGTTAGGACACAAAATAGTACCACCTGTTCCGTCTCTCTACTCATTTAATATTAGTGATAACACCAACCTTAAATCTTTAATGGGCATTGTTATAGATGATGCTATTGTGTCTATTGAGGGGTTGAATAAGTATAGTTCACAGGGAGCTCTGCTGATAACCCATTGGGGGCTTAGTGGTCCTGCAATATTAAAACTCTCTTCATATGCAGCAAGGGAGATATGCCAAGCAAACTTCAAATTTAATTTAAGAGTTAATTGGTGTGGGCGCTCTAACTTTGATGATATATGTGAAGAGCTGGAGTCTCTATTTATTACCAATGCCAATAAAGCTATCTCCAATATTAAGCTTAATAACCTTTTTTCTCGTGTGTGGGAGTATCTGCTGTTTAGAAGCTCCATAAGCTCAACAAAAAAATGTAAAGAGGTGGGTAAAAAGGAGATTTTTAAACTAGCTACAACCCTCACAAACGATATTTATCAGGTTAATGGCAAAGGAGAGTTTAAAGATGAGTTTGTTACGTGTGGTGGTATATGTAACAGTAATATAGATTTATCCACCTTGAGGAGTAAAATTTGCCCTAATATCTATTTTGCAGGAGAGGTGCTTGATATAGATGCAATTACAGGTGGGTTTAATTTACAGGCAGCTTGGACCACAGGTTATGTTGCCGGGAAATTAAAATAGTCAATAAAATATAAGCAGGAACATGCACTAGTGCTTATTCCTGCTGCAGGGAGTGATGGCCCGAAGGTGCATCTCTCCAACACAAAAGTAATAATTTAATTTTAAATTTGCAAGCAGAGGATATTCGTAACTATCCGAAATAGGCGTATGTATTTGGCCGAATACATACGATATTCACGCGCTAAAGTATAATTAGCTATTCTGGTCCATGCTGGGCCACCATTCTGGCGCATACTGGGCCACCGTTCTGGCGCATACTGGGCCATTTCATAAAATAAAGAAGGAGAGCAAGCTCTCCTCCAGTTACAGTTTTTAAGCACATAGGTTATTTTTG
>WPCG01080810.1_pt1 | contig 14258 bp, 13 predicted proteins | sample 5403311 | NCBI WGS metagenome assembly WPCG01 (sample SAMN12869467, study PRJNA574797) | sludge metagenome | isolation source: wastewater treatment of Control | place: China:Beijing | collected 2019-05-17 | reverse complement strand
GTTGCTTGTGGAACAGCGATGCATGCAGGTCTTGTGGCTAAAAACATGTTTGAGAAGTTTGCCCGAATTCCAGTTGATGTAGAGGTGGCATCGGAGTTTCGTTACAAAAACCCAATCCTAAATCCACGTGATGTTGTCATTGTCATTTCACAATCCGGAGAAACTGCCGATAGCCTTGCGGCTATGAGATTGGCTAAAGCCAATGGCATTAAAACACTGGCTGTTGTCACTGTGGCTGGTTCTTCGATCGCCCGTGAAGCTGATATTGTTCTTATGACGCATGCAGGCATTGAAATTGCAGTGGCTTCCACAAAGGCCTACTTTGTTCAAACGGCTTTAATGAGTGCTCTTGCTCTTGCGGTTGCCAACGAAAAAGGAACTTTAGCTCCTTCTGTTTATCATAGTATGTGTGAAGAGCTTATGAGTACACCGGATTATATTGAGCCATTACTGAAGCAGGCGGATTATGTGCAATACTTAGCCTCTCTCTTCATGTCGGCTAAACATATGTTTTTTATCGGACGTGGCATGGATTATGCTGTTTGTCTTGAGAGTTCACTCAAGCTTAAGGAAATAAGTTATGTTCATTCTGAGGCATACCCTGCTGGCGAGCTCAAACATGGAACTATCTCACTCATTACCGATGAAGTGCCTGTCATTGCAATCGCAACACAACTTCCCCTTTTGGAGAAGACGGTGAGTAATGTTAAGGAAGTAAAAGCACGTGGTGCGCATGTATTACTTCTTAAAAAAGAGAGTTTTCATGTGGCAGATGATGTGGCAGATCACACCGTGAATCTTCCGGATGCACCTGATTGGCAAATGCCTTTCATCAGTATTGTGATCATGCAACTGTTTGCTTACTATACTTCTGTATTAAGAGGTTGCGATGTGGATAAACCTCGCAATCTTGCCAAGTCAGTTACTGTTGAATAAGTTAAAGGCACTCAATATTGAGCGCCTTTTTTAGAAGTTTCGTAGATTCGTACTATGAATGGATTTTTTTATGAGGAAAAAGGCCAATAGAGCACCAAGCGAGCATATCATGGTCAATAATTGAAACCCTCCCAAACTAAACATCCAAGGCCCAATGGCATTTGAGATCACATTTGTCATCGACATAATAAGTGAAAGCATCGTAAGAAATGTGGCACTTTGAGCTGGATACATTCGAGTTCCAAGTGGATATAGTAGTCCCCAGATAAGATCAAATCCGATCCCCAGCATCAATCCCAGAGCAAAATAAAGGGGGATAATTTGGATAGAGAATGAAGCAAAGAAAATCACACTCATAGCAAGACCCGTGTACATTACATTCACTTTACCAATCCGATCACTGACAAACATGATAAGTACGGCAGCAATCATAGATCCTATCGCAATGACACTATACAATTGTCCGATGACTATTGGTGTCATTTTTTGCTGAAATAGGTAAATACTTAGAAAGTTAAAGAAGAAAATTGACGGAATTGATAGAAGTGCAGTAGCACTCATCATGTTGATTGCCACTTTATCCTTAAATAAACTCATACCTTCCTTTAACGTCATATGTTGCGACTCAGATTTAACAGAGGGAGCCAGACATAAAAGTATTGATAGGACCAATGCCGATATACTAAGGAATCGATAGATTACGGAAAAGCTAATAGTTGTGACCAGCCAGGTCCCTAAAAGCGGAGATACAAAAACTGCCAAAGCAAATGCGAATTTGTATAATCCGCTCATCAGTCCCAACTTCCGTTCAGATACCAGTAAAGCAAAATAGGATAAGCTAATACTGATAAGCGTATAAAACCCAATGCCCAGGATGGTTCGTCCCATCACATAGAATAAGATCGAGCTTTGCATACTGACAAGCCAAGTACCTAGTCCAAAGAGAAGTGTACTTACAATAAGCATGCGTTTGATACCAAAACGATCCGCCAGATAACCCAAAAAAGGAGCAAACAATCCAGAAAGTGCATATCCAAGATTCAGATATGTCACCTGATTTTCGGCTACTCCATAAAGCTGAGCCACAATCGGTGCCAATGGCATGATCACATTCATTTCAAATGTAATCAGAAACTGTAGTAGAAGCAAAACAGCAACAGCAACCAAAGTTTGAACGAAGCGACTCATACTTTTTTCACGAAATCTTCAATGGAAACAACCTGACCATCAATCTTCAGACGATGTGCCAGTTGGGCCACAACCGGTTGTTTTAGTGCAGCTTGATGAAGTACATCGAAGTTCCAGAAAATTTCTTCTTTTCTCGCATCACCAACCACGCGTTTATTCGCCATAACAATGATACGTTCGAAATTATCAATCACAAATTCCATATCATGGGTAATGGTGATAATCGTTTTGTTCTGTTTGTGCAGTTCTTCAATAATATATTTCTGACGTTTCAGTCCATCTAAATCCTGACCGGCTGTCGGTTCATCAAGAATGATCATATCCACATCAATCGCAATCACGGATGCAATCGTAACAAACTTACGTAAACTGAATGGTAAGTCATATGGATTCATTTTCAGATATTCTTCAATCTGACACATTTTCGCTGCATACATCACTCGCTCTTCCACAAATTCCGGACTTTTCTTAAAATAACGTAACGTATAGGCTATCTCATCATACACCGTCTGATTGAAAATCTGATCACCTGGATTCTGGAAGACATAACCAACTTTTCTTGATACCGTTGCGGTTGTCTGTTTACTGATATCTTCGTCGTTTACGAAGATTTTTCCTGATTTCGGGCGAAGCAATCCATTCAGCAACTTAACGGTTGTTGTTTTTCCTGCGCCATTCTGACCAATAATAGCCACTTTTTCACCTTTGGCAATTGTAAAGGAAACATCTTCTACAGCCAGAAATCCATTGTCATAGGCAAAGGATACATGTTCACATCGAATTGACATTAGTGATTACCTCCTTTACTTTCATTAAACAAACGAACAGCTTCATCCAGCGTTGTTGGGACTCGATCAAAAATCATCTTATCTTCAGCTGCAAGAGCCATCGCTAGTTGAGCCACTTGAGGTAAGTTGGTTCCATGATTCATAATCGTTTCATCAGAGAATACTTCCAGTGTTCTCCCGTCTTTCACAATTGACTTTTCATTGACGACTAATACCCGATCCGCATACTCTGCAATGTAATCAATTTTATGTTCCACAAGAATAATGGTCTTGTTTCTTTCCTTTAACAGTTTAATGGTTTCAAATACTTCTTCTGTTCCAATTGGATCCAATTGTGAGGTAGGTTCATCAATAATCAAAATTTCCGGATCCATTACGAGAACTGATGCGAGTGCTACACGCTGACTTTGACCACCCGATAACTGCATTGGGTGTTTATCACGGAGATAGTCGATTTTTAACTGCTGAATGACCTCTTCCACTCTTCGAAATATCTCGCTTCTCGGTACTCCCAGATTTTCAAGTCCAAATGCGATTTCTTCAAATACTGTCTTTTTGACACCGCTAACTTGAATAAATGGATTTTGAAATACAAATCCGACATGTTGGGCAATATCTCCAAGATTCATCTCAGAAACGTTCTTTCCATAGAGGAGCACATCACCTTCGAGTGTTCCTGATTGAAAATGTGGAATAATCCCTCTCATAATGGAACACAAGGTCGTTTTCCCTGCACCATTACGACCAACCATCGCCACAAATTCTCCTTTTTCAATGGTAAGGTTTATATTTTCCAATACCTTTTCTTTCCCTAACTGATATTTGAAACTGACATTCTTTAGTTCTAGAACAACCATAATTGAATCCTCCATCCCACAAGCACTAAAGTCAACAGGACAATCAGCCCCATAAGCCATTTATCTGATGTTTTCATTTCAAGTTGCTTTAAGTGCGTCTTTGGTACATTTGCCGAAAAACCGCGAACTTCAAGAGTAATTGCCCGATCTTCCAAATCCGCAATAGATGAGATAATGAGTGGCCCTAAGGATGGGAAGAATGCTTTTAAGCGCAAGAATATGTTACCTTCGGTTTCAATTCCACGTGCCTGTTGAGCCTGCATAATTACCTTACTTCGTTTGACCATATCCGGAATCATTTGAAGGGTTGCCAAAAAGACATAACTGACTAAATGTGAAACATTCATTTGCTGAAGAGAAATCATAAAATCCTCAACATCTGTAGTTTCAAAAAATAGAATGACTGTGGCTGCTATAATAACTAAAATAGATGTTTGATTGAATCCATCGATCAACCCCTGCGTTTTAATGGTTATAAACTGCCATTGAAACAGAATCGTTGAATCTGAATTATCTAGCATAACTTTGAATAGGAATATAAATACAACAAAAACAATGAGTGCTGCAACGACCTTTTTAAAGAATGGGAAAAACTTTCCTTCAAATAGGGCCAGCACCATGGTTAGTGGTAAGATGATAAAGTATCCAAACTTCCAATCATAGATGGCGCCCAGAAAAATCGCACTTAGTAAAAAGACAAACTTGGTGGTTGGATACAGTTGACTCAATAATCCTTTGTTCGCTCGATTCATATCAATCATCCTTTCTAAAAGAATATCCCGCCCGAAGGCGGGATGTTCCAACTTCTTTATTCAGGAATATACTGTTCGCCTAGTGGGAATTTTGTTAATGTACGTGCTGGTATTGCCTTGATAATGAAGAAGACAATAATGACAGAAACAAACTTATCCACGGTTTCAGTAATCAATGCTGTCGTGATTACTGACTGCCATAAGGATTGGCCTGTTGCCAGTAAGAAGGATGTAATAAAACTCGATCCAGACCCTGTAACACCACCGAACAAATAGACTGTGACTGGGTTGGCGGTTAATTGAGTAATCAACCAAATAAGTACACTGGTGATAATGATTCCCTTAACACCTTTAAACCAGCCTCTTTGAGCGCAAAGACCCGCAACGATCCCAATCGCCACGTTTACCACTGCGTAAGCAATCCAAACTGGAGCTGTAATACCAAGAATCAGATTGGTTACCAATCCTGTAATACCGCCAAATAATGGACCTGCAAGCGCACCGACAAGAATCGTTCCGATAACGTCGATGAATACTGGCAGTTTAAGTACGAGGGCAAGTTGTCCTCCTACGTAGTTGATTGCAATTCCAATCGGAATAAGTAGAATTGCCATCGTTGAATACTTTTGAACTTTGCTCATTGCTGTACCTCCTCTTCTAGTTTAGCTGAGCTATTTCATGGAAAGACTTCTCGATACCTTTCCATTACTTCCTTTGTAAAGCAAGTCTTCAAAAACATCTCTTTGCACTTGCGAACATCTAAATCCATACAAACAAATGCATTCTTGGGTTTCTTCCAACTATCTACAAGATCAACCAAGCATTGTCCATGAGCTTTTCCACCTATAACAATATCTAAATGTGTGTGTGTCAGTGTCGTGCAAATATCTTCATCCATCGCTGCAAGCACCGCAATTAAATCATGAATGACAACACCAATGTAACCATTAACTGTCCAGTAGGCCTTGACATAGTCATTCACCATGTGTGCCATCATTTCACCTTTTGGTCCACAGGCGAGCTTCATAAATGTTAAATCATTCATATCGAATATACATTGATGTGTTGCATCTAGTCCAATCATAACAATTGGAACCTCATCCCCAATCGAATATACTTTCTCAACCGCATCTGGATCAAACCAATAGTTGAACTCAGCGACTGGAGTCACATTTCCTCTTCGCACACCACCGCCCATGGACCAGATTTTTTTAATTTGACGCATTGCGGCTTCATCTTGCTCTATTGCTAAGGCAAGGTTACTCATCGGACCCACTGAGATGATTTCAACTTCATTTGGAAATTCCAAAGCACATCGAACCAGAAAATCAATGGCTGACTCCTGTTTGAACAATTCAGGATTTACTTTTAAGTCAATGCCACCTAATCCATCTTTCCCATGAACATCACCACCATCCAAATGATCTGAAGGCTTATTTTCCTTGACCACAGGATATCGGCTATACGCACCTTGATAAATCGGTATGGATTGATTCATGTAGGTAACAATCTTGTTCGCATTTGTTGTCGTATGCTCAATTCCTTTATTTCCTGCAACTGTCGTAATCCCCAATACATCAAACATATCTGAGTTTAACAGTGTCAATAAAGCAATGGCATCATCAATGCCTGGATCTGTATCAAAGATCACTTTTCGTTTCATCCTAACATCTCCTTTCGAAACATCAGTTCGATATCGTCCTTAAAATCATCAAATATTGTGGTTAAAAATAAATGAAAGAAGGCCTTGGAGTCAACCTTTAACGCAATGTTTACAGGTGGTCGATCACTTAACATTCGAAAATCCACAATAGACTCTCCTAAAGCTTTCCCCTCTGTAACAATATCCACACTACCCTTCTCAAATTTGAGTATATGATGTGAAACAAGATAGGCAATCACAAGAGGATCATTAATGATACATCCTAAGGTGCGTTCCTGATTCCAGTGAAAGTCCACATAAAACTGAGTTATATCATATACATAGGTTGAAAGGGGGGTATTAAATTGGCGAATCATGTCTCTTTTATTAGGAGATAACAGAATTTTATAAGTAACATCCAGGGGAACGAGTGTGACATTTTTAAGTTTAGCTTCAAAAAAGGTATCAGCCGCATCGGGATCACACCAGAAATTGTATTCAGCCACTTCGGAGCAATTTCCATGAATCTTAGCTGCTCCTCCCATGATCACAATCTCTTTGGCAAGCTGTAATGCTTGGGGATCTTTTTGGATGACCATAGCAAGATTGCTTAAAGGTCCAAGTGCCGCTATGGTGATTTCATTTGGATATCGGTAACAACTTTCAATGATAAAATCAATGGCTGATACTTGATCTTTGGGATCAGTATCAGGGAAATAGACTTCTCCGATACCATCTTTACCATGGGTATCTGTTGCATCAACGTAGTTACGTTTTAGTGGTAATAAGCTTCCTTTGTGTATCGGAACATTCGTACGGTTAACCATCGATAGTGCTTTGTAAGCATTACGTGCTCCCTGATTTACTTCAATGTTCCCACTGGCAATCGTTAGTCCAAGTAGTTCAATTGATGAATGCTTGGCCGCAAACAAGATGGCGAGGGAATCATCAATTCCTGGATCCACATCCATGATTAGTTTTAGTTTCGTCATACAAGTTCCTCAAGAGTTGGCATCGCGGATTGTGCTCCACGTTTTTTAACTGCACAGCTCGCTGCTTTAACTGCAAAAGCAACAGCTTCGTTCAATGGTTTTCTTTGAGCAATTAAAGTAGCGAAAGCTCCATTGAATGTATCGCCTGCTCCTGTTGTATCCACTACCTCCGTTTTATCTGCTTTAATATGAACTATGTTAAATCCATCGTGAAAATAAGCTCCGTCTTCTCCGGCTGTCAAAATCACCTGATTTGGATAATGTCTTAGAACAGATTCCTTATCCTTTTGAAAAATTTTCTCAAGTTCAACTTGATTGGGTGTTAAAAAAGTAATTCGTCTCATCCATTCTAGGTCAAATGGCTGATAGGGAGCTGGATTGACAATAATCATCTTGCCGAGGTCATCACACTTATCAAGTAAATAATCAATCGTTTCCATCGGTATCTCAAATTGAGTCATGATTACATCAGCTTCTTTTATTTTCTGAATGTTTGCATCAATATCCTCTTTAGAAACCTTGTGATTTGCTCCAGGGACTACGACAATCATATTATCCTGTGAAGATATAAAAATAGGTGCCACACCACTTGGAACGTTACTTATTCTTCGTACGCCCTCAACGTTGACCCCCACGTTTTGAAAGTTAGCCAGCAGATAATCTCCGTGTGCATCCTCCCCGACACAACCAATCATAGAAACCTCTGCTTGCAATTTTTTTGCGGCTACTGCCTGATTGGCACCCTTACCGCCAGGATGTATAGAAAAGTCTTTTCCCAATACAGTTTCTCCAACTTGAGGGAACAGGTCCATTTGGACCATCAGATCTGCATTAATGCTCCCGACAACGACAATTTTCATAACTACCTCCCGCACTTATTTACTTCTAGTTTAAAACGTTAAACCACCTTTGTCAATAATTTTGAAAGCGCATTCAAATATAGGGTTAATTTTTCTTCCTTTTAATAGTTAATCGTTTTATCAAAATGGTTTATACGTATAAGTTTTATCGATGGCAATTGTACTGAAATATCTTGTGTGATAGAATAAAAGAAAAGCAAAGGTGGTATATTATGTCAGTAACTATCAGAGATATTGCTAAAAAATGCAACTGTTCCATCACCGCTGTTTCACTGGTTCTAAACAACCGTCCAAACCGGATTTCCGAACCTGTGAAACAACGAATCCGCGAAGCAGCAAAAGAATTTAATTATCATCCAAATCAAATCGCGTTAAGTTTAGTTACAAGAAAAACCAATGTTATCGGCCTTATTCTTCCCGATATTTCAAATGCCTTTTTTAGTGAGTTTGTTAAAGAAGTTGAATCTGAATGTTCAAAGCACGGATACACCTTAATTTTGGCAAGCACAAATGAGTCAGCCGCAAGTGAACTTGAAGTTGTGCGAACCTTCATTTCAAGAGCATTAGCTGGTATCATCTTAATCCGTTCCAGTATCGGTCTTGAAGAGTTCCAGGATCTGATTTTTACAGCTATTTCCACATGTGATACACCATTTATATGTGTTGACCGCAGTTTTAAATCTGGAAATATCAAAAACATTATTATTGATCAGAAACAAGGTGGTTATCTGGCAACGAAGCATTTGATTTCCTGTGGATACAAGAATATTGGAATGATTACCGGTCCCTTAAAACTTGCTACTGCGATGATGCGACTCGACGGTTATAAACAGGCACTGGAAGAAGCACATATTCCTTTCAATGAATCCTTCATTTATGAGGGTGACTTTTCAAATGAAAGTGGTGAGTTGGGTACTGCTAAACTGATGGAAGCTAACGTCGATGCAATCTTTGCAAGTAACGATATGATGGCATTTGGAGTGTATAAGGCCATCCATCAGCTGGGTTTATCTATCCCTGATCGACTTGGTGTGATTGGGTTTGATGACATTCAGTTTGCATCCATCGTTTCACCTTCGCTGACCACCATTCATCAACCGATGCAGGAAATTGCCAACGAAGCAGTTAACAGCTTGCTTGATATGATTAAAGGCTCAAGTCCTTTAGGTCATACCAAAATGTTCGAACCTTCCCTCATTATACGTGGAAGCACAAAAAAACAATAATGTACAAAGGTCTTGAAAAGGACCTTTTTTTGGTTGAAGATGAAATTTTGCTTATTTTTCACAACTTTACCTTTTCTTTGTTATAATTAAATTAATTATTATTCCCACAATAAATGTATTTAGGAGAACAAGGTATGAATCGAACATATAGGCGATTTGTGTTTTACTCAGTATTGTCAATCATCATTTTAGTTTCAGTCATTTTTCTGTTGGTCTTTTTTCCAAATCGACTGAAGGAGGAAGTGATTATTGAAGCTGGCCAAGTGGATTGGTTAACTGAGCAGTTGTTTCTAAAAGAGGGGCATAAAGGTACCTTTCGTCATGATTACTCTTATATCGACTTATCCATACCCACAGAGCATGCAATAAAAATTAGAGTCGGTTATTTTACTTATAATTCAAAGCTGATTATTCAGGATACGATCGCTCCAATAGTGACGTTAAAATCAATCATCTCCCCTATTTCGAAAGCAATTACACCGGATGACTTTATCATTGATATTGACGATGCCACATTCACGTCAGTCAAGTTTGCCCAGCCAATTGATACAAGTGAAAGTGGAGTTCATGAAGTCACTCTTTTAATCACTGATCTTGGAAATAATACAACAGTTCAAACATCAACAGTGCTTATTTCACAGGTAAAAGAAAACGTAACCATGGAAATTGGGCAAGAAATTCCATCTCTTGATGATTTTCTTCTGGATGAAAGAACTAGCGAAGAAATGATTACTGATTTGACGAAACTTAAACTAACCCTTGGACAATATCCTGTTGAAATCATCATTGATGGTCGGATTCTTACTTCCATTCTTGAAGTCGTAGACACAACGCCACCCACTGCAACTGCTGTAACACAGGAAGTATATATTTCGGATACCATTGCACCAAGAAGTCTGGTTCGAGGTATCGTTGATGCCACAAAGGTAACCATCACTTTCAAGGAAAATAAGTCGTGGACAGCTACGGCAGGAACATTTTATCCTATCATCGTTTTAACGGATGAAGGTGGAAACCAAACTGAAATTGAAAGTACACTGGTTGTTAAACGTGATACAACTCCACCTGTTTTAAGTGGTGTTGGATTAAGTGATCGCACTGTTTATGTTAATGAACCTTATTCATACAAGAACAATGTGTTTGCCTCTGACAATCGGGATGGTCGACTTACGGTTCAAACAAGTGGTTCAGTTGATTTTTCTGTTGAAGGAGTTTATGTTATAACATTCTTCGCAGAAGATCGTGCGGGCAATCGAACATCCAGGGATATAACCATTACTGTAAAGGTTAAACCTCCTTTTGTTCCAGTAGCCAGTACTGGAAACTCAACTCTTGATGCAATGGTGGATGATTTGTTTAAAACGATTCTTCATGGAGATATGAATCAATATCAGGTTGCACTGTCTATCTATAATTTTGGTCGAACCATTCGCTATCAGGCAGGTCCACTTGCGTCGGAATGGACCACTAGAGCAGTGAGTACACTGAATACTCGAACAGGCAACTGTTTTGGACGAATGTATGCGATGCGTGCTATGTTTACACGAGCAGGTATTAGTAACCGTGAGCGCATTCAGTATAATCAGGATCATTCATGGAATCAGATTAATATTGGGAATGGTTGGCAAAATGTTGATATTGGTTACTCAAATATGTTCTTGGTTTCTGATCAGTATTTAAAGGAACGTGCATTAGCTAGTTCAATGATAAATGATGATAACTGGGATGTGGAAGCTCCCAGTACAGATGAATAGGAGAAACTCATGAAAAAATATCTTATTGTTTCAGTTATAGCCTTCTTGTTTTTGATTGGCTGCTCAAGATCAAATGACCCAGAGAGTTTATTTGTGTTTGAAATAAGCAACCAGAAAATGGTCATCGGCTCGGAGGTTAAGAATACGATAAAAAATATTGGGACACCACTCGCTCAGTTTTCATCGCCTTCCTGTGCCTTTACAGGTGATGATACCGTTTACGATTATGGATCTTACCAGATTACCACTTATGATGCCAATGGAACTGAAATTTTCACTGGAGTTTACATCATGGATTCCAGTATTTCCACAAAAGAAGGTATCAAAATCGGTGATCGGTTGGAAGATATGAAGCGTGTATATGGTGATAATTACGTAGAAAATTATGGTGCATATACTTATACTTCAGGTTTAACTGATTTATCTTTTGTTATAGTCAATAATGTCATTACATCAATCTCATATTTACATATCGTTGAATAACGGTATCTGGAGGGGATATGGTTTTTAGTTCACCCGTTTTCATCTTCCTGTTTCTTCCGCTCGTATTTGGAATTAACCTTTTTGCGAAAGGAAAACTAAGCAATTTTATCCTGCTTGTTTTTTCTTTGGTTTTTTATGCATGGGGAGAACCTATCTATGTTTTATTAATGTTATTTTCTGGGTTAATCAACTATTGGCTTACCCTTCAAATGTCTTTTTCAGTGAAACGTAAAAAAATCATAATGTTTCTGATTATTGCAATAAATATTCTCTTATTAGGTGTTTTTAAGTATTCTGATTTTGTTGTTCTAACCATAAACTCTCTATTTTCGATTCAAATCCCTTATCTTTATCTGCCTTTACCTATCGGAATTTCTTTTTATACCTTTCAAACCCTCTCTTATGTAATTGATGTGTATAGAGATGAGACCCCTGCTCAAAAGAATTTCTATTCATTGCTACTGTATATCTCATTCTTTCCGCAGTTAATTGCTGGTCCAATTGTGAAATACCACGATATTTCAGAGCAGATTGAATCACGTATCATCACAATTGATGGAGTGTATCGGGGATTGAATCGGTTTGTCATTGGTCTTTCCAAAAAACTGTTGATTGCAAATCATATGGCTTTGATTGCAGATACACTTTTTAAACTTTCCATCTCCTCAATCTCGACTTCTGTTGCGTGGCTCGGTGCACTAGCATACCTTTTTCAGATCTACTTTGATTTTTCTGGGTATTCTGATATGGCCATTGGCTTAGGAAGTTTATTTGGCTTTAATTTCAAAGATAACTTTAATTATCCTTATTCAGCGACTTCAATACAGGATTTCTGGCGAAGATGGCATATTTCTCTTTCCTCTTGGTTTAAGATGTATGTTTACATCCCGTTGGGTGGCAGTCGATTGGGAAAAAAACGAGCCATACTCAATCGGATTTTCATTTTTTTCTTAACCGGTCTTTGGCATGGTGCTGCATGGACCTTTGTGGTTTGGGGATTATATCATGGTATTTTTCTTCTTTTGGAACAAACCATTCTCAAACTATCAAAATGGCCTATACTGCTTCGAAGAATGTACATGTTACTTGTAGTGATTGTCGGTTTTGTTCTTTTTAGAGCAACTAGCCTTACTTACGCAATGGCTTGGATTCAATCCATGTTTATATACCGGTCACCTACAGTTTCTTCAATGGTGGGAATGCAGGACTTTGTATCATTTAAAACACTTATGCTGTTTATTTTAGCTATAATTGGTTCAACTCCATATGTTTCATCGAAGTTTCTTTCCGAAAAATCAAAGAGAATACAGCTGATTCAATCCGGCTATACACTCCTTCTTTGGATCTTGTGTTTTTTGGTTTTATCCGCTGGAACTTACAATCCATTTATCTACTTTAGATTCTGAGTAATACATGAAATCCTTGAGCATTATTTTCAAAAGCAAAAGTTTTGGATAGCACCCCATCATGATCCATGATGGAAGCGAAATGAAGCTCTTTGGCAATATCAATGCCTACGTAAACGGTCATAAAAAGACCACCTTTCTGACCTGCTGGGTCTTCACGGCGGCCTATCATGTATCCTTGCGTGACATAAGAGCTCATAGGCTCATCCAACCAATAAACAATATAGTAGGAACGTGAGATATACTCTCCGTAAAACAGTCGAAGCTGTAGTAATCATAAATATTTACAGGTCAACTTTATTATATCAAGGAAAGAAAGGAGAGTATGAGGTTATGACCCCTAAGGTACATAATCATCATACAAGGTAATACATGAACAGAAACACTAAACGTTTGTACATTCTATTTGTATCCGTCTTGCTCGTTTCTCCTATGGTTGCAAGTCTTTTCGGCTTGGATTCTCCGAATTACAATCGATCATCCATCAGTAATCCTCCTAAACTGATTTCATCCAATCAAATCGACTTGCGCTTTACAGAGAAGTTTGATCAGTATTATACGCAAAATTTCAATTTGCGCTCTTTCTTTGTGAGTTTGTATCATCGATTATCTATGTTGATATTTAACGAAACCGGTAATGATCAGGTTCTACTCGGCGATCAGTCTATGCTTTACTTTAAAGAAACTCTGAATGATTATCAGCGTGTGTCCAGTCTGACTAAATATGATATTCAACGCTTGGTTGAATTTTTTAGAATCATTTCGGTTCACTCCTCATCGAAGGGCATAGATGCTTATTTTGTTGTCGCGCCAAACAAGGCAACGATTTATCCTGAATACATGTCGAAACATTATCACGTTTTTGATCAAAAAAGTAATTTGTATTTATTACAGGAGTCTTCCCACGATTTACCATTCATCGATGTATTGAACGAACTGCTTGAACACAAAGATTATTTTCAGGATCTCATCTATCACAAAAAGGACTCGCATTGGAATCAACTGGGTGCATATGTTGCGTATCAGCGAATTTTACTTGATATGGGATTAACGCCCCTTCCACTAGATAAAAATAAAATACAAAAGGAAACCAGCTGGCATGGTGATTTATCAGTCATGCTCTATCCGGCTTTTAAGGATTTGGATACTCAATATCAGCTTGGCATAGAAGATACATTTATTTTTACACGTCCGATTCGTCAGTTCGATGATTTGCAAATTGAGTCAAAAAATGAGCAGATGTCTAACTCGATTGTTATGTTCAGAGATTCGTTTGCCAACGCCCTAGTTCCGTTAATTTCAAATTCTTTTGAATCTGCTTACTATTATCGCAATTTTCCATATGATTTCAGGCTATTGGATACGATAAATCCA
>WPCG01075538.1_pt1 | contig 14261 bp, 11 predicted proteins | sample 5403311 | NCBI WGS metagenome assembly WPCG01 (sample SAMN12869467, study PRJNA574797) | sludge metagenome | isolation source: wastewater treatment of Control | place: China:Beijing | collected 2019-05-17 | reverse complement strand
GAGCGGCGCAGGCGGCGCGTGACGGAGATCGCGGCGCTACTGGAGGAGAAGGCAGCGATTCCGGCGGTGAAGGCGCAGTTGGCCTATCTTGCGGCGCTGCAGGAGGTTTCGTTCTGGGAAGGGATTACGCTCGACATGCTGGAGGAGATGCGTCTCCGTCTGCGCGGGCTGGTCGTCTTTCTCGACAGGAGGAAACGCACGCTGGTGTACACCGACTTCGAGGACGAGCTGCTCGACGAAGGGGACGAGTCCGCCCCCGCTATGCCGAAGATGACGGGCGCGCAGTACGAGAAGAAGGTGAAGGACTATCTTCGCACCCACCTGGACCACATCGTCATCCACCGGCTGCGCGCCAACATGCCGCTGAGGCCGACCGACCTGGAGGAGCTGGAGCGCACGCTCGCGGCAATAGGCGCGGAGGACGGAGGAGCGCTTCTTCAGGGGATGCTCGCGAGGAGCAATGCGCCGTCGCTCGCGTGGTTCGTCCGTACTCTGGTGGGGATGGACCGGGCCGCGGCGCAGGCCGCGTTCTCCGCGTTCCTCAACGACCGCAGCCTTACCCCGCAGCAGATCCGCTTCGTCGAGACGATCATCGACCAGCTGACGGCGCACGGCGTGATGGAACCGTCAGCCCTCTACGAGCCGCCGTTCACCCGCATCGACTCGGGCGGCCCCGACGCTCTCTTCGACGGCAGGGAGAACGTCGTCGCGGGCATCTTCGAGACGCTCGACGCCATCAATTCCGGCCTGTACGGCGAGCGTACAAGCCTCCGCGTCGCGAGGGGAAAGAGCGGGGGAGCGGAATGATGCATTGCGAGAGAGTACAACCTGTTAATAGCGGATGTTTGCGGTAAAAAAAAGAGAGGCTTCAGGAAGACTCTCCCTCTGAAGCTGCTTTTTTCCGGTGCTGCACGGCATCTAAAAACTCAAGAACCATACGGGCGATTTCCGGGTGAAACAGGTCGGAGTGCCGTTGTTCTATCCTGGCGAAAATTTCCCTGACGAAAGCGTCGTCGTCGGCAAGAGCGTCTCTTTTCGATGTTTCTGTCAGCAGGCGTTCCAGGAAGGGGATGCTCCTCCGAGGAAGAAGCTTTCGCTGAAAAGCGGTATCGTGAATATCTCGACTAAGAGAGCCCGCTGCTCCGGGGCTTCCCAGCCCGCGCTCTTTTCAGCTGGAATGATTCCGGCAGGCCGGAGATTTTCTTCCATAGGCTCTCCATCCTTTCATCCATGCAGTAAACGCTTTCCTGCTCAAGAAACTCCCTGATCTCGTCCGGTGTCAGAAAAAGCAACGCGTCGCCGGCGCTGCCTCGCTCGATCATTCTGCGGACGAACGCCTTGAAGCGGAGCCGGTCCGATGAAACCGGAGAAGAACGCAGTCTGTCGATAAGGCGTTTCAGCTCCGAGGGCGATGCGTTCCGGATCTCTTTGTCGTCCCAGAAGATTTTAGGGTAGCGAAAAAAAGGCATGACATCGAACGAAGAGTTTTCCGGCGAAACCTTTTCCATCGTCTCCACCTCCTTTCCGACGCTCGGGAGCCCCATGATTCGAGTATATCATGTCGAAGACTGTTCAAAAACGTTGCGGAGGAGGAGCGGCATCCATATTGTGCGATAGTCGCTTGAATACTGCGGTCTTGCTTCTATAATAAGCCATGTCGGAGTGGGCCGAACGCGATTTTTTAACGTTGCGACTTGATGCAGGCGGCCCCGACGCCCTCTTCGACGGCAGGGAGAACGTCGTCGCCGGCATCTTCGAGACGCTGGACGCCATCAATTCCGGCCTGTACGACGAGCGTACAAGCCTTCGCGTCGCGAGGAAATAATTCGGTAAAAGGGGGAGGAGCGGTATGAACGGTTGGTCTGCGAGAGGAAGCCCGAAAAGGTTCCGGCTTGTCTGACGCCGGTTTCGACGGAAGAAAGTACACAAAGCATCGGAGAAGATTTGATTCATGCGTGATCACTGAATCTAAAACTGTACATACAAATTAAAGGAGTGAATCCTAATGCCCAGACGGTTTTCTTTTATTCTTGCTGCGTTGCTTACTCTCGTCCTGATACCATATTTCCCAGGAATTTCCTGTGCGGAACCGGGGTATTCTTTCGACCCGTCTCTGGCTCCTTCCTCCCCGGACTATTCCTTGCCGAAAAGCTGGGCTGTTCTGCCCGAAGCGCCTCTTCCCTATCCGGTGGATATCTTTTTTGTTCACCCTACGACGTATAAAGGCGATGAAAATTGGAACCAGTCCCTTGAGGGCGAGGCCGCCGATCCAAAGGTTCGAGGGGTTATGAAGAGTCAGGCGGGTGTTTTTTCAACATCCGCTTGCCTCTACGCCCCATACTATCGTCAGGCTAACCTGGCTGTGCTGCAGACCTCGGAAGAGAGCCCGGCCAGAGGATCCCTTGACTTGGCCTACACGGACGTGGAGAGCGCTTTCGATGCCTATTTGACTTATTGGAACAAGGGGAGGCCATTTATCCTGGCAGGTCACAGCCAGGGGTCGGAACACCTGCTGCACCTCCTTGAACGGCGCTTCGACGATGCTGAACTGAGGAAGCAGCTGGTTGCGGCCTATATCGTCGGCTGGTCGGTCACGAAAGACGATCTCGCCCGGTATCCTTTTTTGAAGATGGCCGAGAGCCCGGAGCAGACGGGGTGCATCGTCAGTTACAACACACAGGGGCCCAATCCGCGGTACAGCATCGTCCGGGAAGGGGCCGTGGGCGTCAATCCGCTCACCATGAGCATCACCGGGGAGGTTGTGGGTGCAGAGCAGAACTTGGGGGCGGTATTTTTTTCCGACAAGGGAGTCCTGGAGATCCCCCACTATACAGGAGGGCAGACCGTCGGCGGGGCTTTCGTCATCCCCACGCCTTCCAACATCGGCGACCTTGACGCCGTGCAAATCCCGGAGTTCTACCACCCTTACGACTATACTTTCTTCTACAGGAATCTTCAGCAAAACGCTGAACTTCGGACACGTACATACCTGGAGTCGCATGACATAAAAAAATGAAGATCCTTGGACGGTCCGGGAGCTGAACTCTTTTTTCCGTTCCGATCCGGAAATCCCACGGGCTCTCCCTTGAAATGGGAGAGTCCGTACGCGTTAAGCTCTTCGATGATTGTACTCATTGCGCTCTTTCCTCCTCAATGGCCCACTTGATAATTCGAGCATATGAGAGAGAATAACGCTGTTTCTGAGGAGTCTTTGAGATCACCTGATTGAGGAGAGGAGTAGTGCAATGAACGTCCATTACGTGAAATTCCTGTCGGCGTGCCTGCTGTTCGGCTCGAACGGGATCGTGGCGAGCCATATTTTGATGAGCAGTCATGAGATCGTCTTTCTGCGGACGTTGATCGGCGGCCTTTTTCTTCTCGCGGTTTTCGTCCTGACAGGGGGGAAGTTCTCCGGGCTGCGGAATGGACGGCACCTCGCGTACCTGATCCTGTCGGGGGCCGCCATGGGCGCGAGCTGGATTCTTCTCTTCGAGGCGTATAAGCGGATCGGCGTCGGCATGGCGACGCTGGCATACTACTGCGGACCGGTCATCGTGATGGCGCTTTCTCCGCTGCTGTTCAAGGAAAGGCTGACTCCTGCGAGAATATGCGGCTTCGTCGCCGTTCTTCTGGGGATGTTTCTTGTCAACCGGGACGCGCTGATGCTGGACGGGCTTTCATGGGGGCTGCTGTGCGGCGTGCTCTCGGCGCTCATGTTCGCGCTCATGGTGATCCTCAACAAGATGGCCGCGAGCATCACGGGATTCGAGAACGTCGTCTGGCAGCTTCTCGCGGGCTTCGTCACGGTGGCTCTTTTTACGCTTCTCGTGCAGGGGTTCACGATTTCACTTCCCTCCGGAAGTTTTGCGCCCGTTCTTCTTTTGGGGTTTGTGAACACGGGCGTCGGATGCTATCTGTACTTTTCGTCGATGCAGCGGCTTCCGGCGCAATCGGTCGCGATCTGCGGCTATCTTGATCCTCTCTCGGCGCTGGTCTTTTCGGCGGTTTTCCTGGCCGAACGGATGTCTCCGGAGCAGATGACCGGGGCGGCGCTGATTCTGGGAGGGGCGGCGTTCGGTGAGTATTTCGGAAGGAAGCGTCTTCCATGCGTCGTCGCGGAGGGGAACATGGAGAAAAGAGCAACAGAAAACACGAATTGAAAACGGGAGGAATTCTTATGACCAGTCTTGAAAGCGCAGTGGAAGAGATCCGGGAGGAACTCGTGGCGCTTCGCCGCGACCTGCACCGGCATCCCGAGCCGGGATTCGAAGAGTACTACACGTCCGAAAAAGTAGCGAATTACTTGAAAGAGTGCGGGTACGAGGTTACCGCCGGTATAGGCGGCACCGGAGTGATCGGCGTGCTGTACGGCGCTCATAGCGGCCCGACGTTTGCGCTCAGGGCCTGCTTGGACGCTTTGGAAATTCCCGAGGAAACCGGCGTCGACTACGCTTCCGAGATCCCCGGACGTATGCATGCGTGCGGGCACGACGGCAATATGACGGTCACGCTGGGCGCAGCAAAAATTCTTGCGCAGTATCAACACGTCCTGAACGGAAATATCAAGGCGATCTTTCAGCCTTCGGAGGAGAATACCGGCGGCGCGGCAAAAATGGTCGAGGCCGGCGGTTTGAAGAATCCGGATGTGGATGTGATCATCACCCCGCATATCTGGCATGACGTTCCTCAAGGAAAATTAGGATTGCGTCCGGGGCCCGTGATGGCGAGCAGCGACCTCTTCACGCTGAAAGTGGATGGAATCGCCGGGCATGGGGCATGGCCGCACATGGCGGTCGACCCGCTGCCCGCGGCGGCGGAGCTGATCCTTGCGCTCCAGAGAATCGTAAGCCGTGAAATCGACCCGATGCTGCCCGCCTGTGTTTCGATCGGAAAGATGGAATACGGCACGGCAGCGAATGTCGTCTCCAAGTCCGTTACGATGCACGGGACGGTGCGTACTTTCGATCACGATGCGCGAGATTTTATACAAAAGAGAATCGGAGAGATTGCCGAGGGAGTCGCTCGGTCCGCTCGGGCTTCCTGCTCGATGGAGTATGTTCGCGTGATGCCTCCGCTGGTGAACGACCCGGCTTTCGTCGAGTTCGCGACGGACGTTCTGGCGCGGGTTTTCGGCTGCGAAGCGATCGTTGCGGACTATCCCGCCACTATGGGGTGCGAGGAGTTCTCCGTCTATCTGGAGCACGTCCCCGGGCTCTTCCTGTTGCTGGGCAGCCGCGACCCGAAGGAGCCGGTCGTCGAAATTCACAATCCGAAATTTCTGTTTCCGGAGGAGTGTCTGTCGATCGGCGTACGGGCGCTGTGCGAGATCGCGCTGAGCTATTCGAAGACGGCGTATTGAGCCGTCGTTGCGCTAACATTCGGCGGGATGGCCAAGGAGAAAGCTATGAACGACGGCGAATTTTCACTTCTGATAGGGTACAAGGATGTCGAGCCGCTTCGGTACTCGTTCAACACGCTTGCTCGAAAGACCTTCGGGATCGATTTCGAGAGATGGTACCGGTCGGGGTACTGGACGAAGCAGTATATCCCCTATTCCTTGGCGAAGAACGGCCAAGTTGTCGCGAACGTGTCGGTGAGCTTCATGCCGGTGAACATCGACGGGGCGCCGATGACGATGGCGCAGATAGGCACGGTGATGACCGATCCTGACTTCAGAGGACGGGGGTTGAGCCGGATCCTTATGAAGACCGTGCTGGAGGAGTGGGCGCCGAAGGTCGATGAAGTCTATCTGTTCGCCAACGACGAGGTGCTCGGCTTCTACCCGAAATTCGGGTTTCGGGAGAGCGCCGAAACGTGCGCTTCCGTCGCAGTTCGCGCGTCGGGGCCTGCACGGGCGGAGAAGCTGGATATGGACTCCGCGGAAAATCCGGCGAGAGTGGAGCGTGCCGTCCGCGGAACGCGCGGCGTGAGCAGACTGCGCGTGAACAACGCCGGGCTCGTCATGTTCCATCTTACCGGTCCTTCGCGGGAGAACGTGTACTTCGATCCTCGGACGAACGCCATTATCGTCGCGGAGGTCGAGGGAGAAAATATGCGGATCGAGGACGTCTTCTGCGAGGACGCGGTGAATTTGGACGATGTGATCTGCGCCTTCGGCGAAGGAGTGACAAGAGCGACGTTCGGCTTTTCTCCGATTCAGGACGAGAACTTCGAAAGGATGTGCTGCGCGGAGGAAAACACGACTCTCTTCGTCTTGAAGAACGCTGTTGATTTTTTCGAGAAAGGACTGATGTTTCCCGTCCTCTCACGCGCGTGAGGGAATGATTCGAGGCGGATAAACAGAGGGGCCGATACAAAGAGGAATACTGCGTCTCCAGGGCGGGATTCTCACTCAGCGGGACACTTGTTGCGCCGACAAATGGAGGGGGAGAGATCATGAAGAAGCGGTTTGTCGTCTTTACGCCGGGGGAAGAGATGTCGGACGCCGACGCTTGCCGGAATCGAAAAAATAGAACGGAGAGTATCCGCGAATGAACCGTCTGCTCCACGGCGGTTTCAACCGTACGCGCTTCTTTCCGTTTCTTGTCCTCCTCCTGTCGCTGCTTTTCTTCGGCTCGGTGGTTTTCTCCGTGGACGATCTGATGATCCAGAAGGAAAAACTTCGTGCGCACAACGAGGCCACGGTCTTCGCATCGTCGGTGAACCGCACCGTGCTCCAGGCGGCCTCCTCCGCCTACGCGCTCGCCGCCCTGGTTCATAACGGGGACGGCCGTGTGGACCGCTTCTACGACCTGGCTCCCCGTTTGCTCTCCTACTACCGGGGAATCAACACGCTCGTTCTGCTGCCGGACGGCGTCGTCTCCCACATCTACCCGTTTGAGGAGAACGCGAATGCCCTGGGGCACGATCAGTTCGCCGACCCCGCCCGGAACGAGATCGCCCGTCTGACGCGCGACTCCGGAAAGATGACGCTTACCGACCCGGTTCAGCTTATCCAGGGAGGGTTCGCCTCCATCGCGCGCCTCCCCGTCTTCTTGGAGGATGAGCGCGGGGATGACTATTTCTGGGGCTTCGCAAGCTGTACGATTCTCTTTCCGGATGTTCTTGAGCGTTCTGGAACAGAAGCGCTGGATTCGAGCGGTCTGCGGTACGTTCTGTGGAGGAGGGGCGGCGACGGACGCCCCGTCGTCATCCACTCAATGGCGAACGTAGATGTGGAGCGGATTCTCTCCTGCGGGATCGCCGCCGAACTGAATATCCTGAACGCGGAGTGGCGCGTGAGCGCACTCCCCGAGGGAGGGTGGAGAAATTTCCCGTTGATTTTTCTGCTCTCGTTGGCGGGAGTCGCGCTGAGCGCGCTGCTTGCGCTTGTCGCCAGGCTTGTCGCCGGGATACGCGACAACGAGGAGAAGTACCGCGTGTTGGCCGACAACGCCAAGGACGTAATATGGATGTTGTCGCTGCCGGACTTCGAATTCACCTATATCAGCCCGTCGGTGAAGGAGCTCAGCGGGTATTCCGTTGAAGAGGCGATGAAGATGCGGCTTGACGAGTACCTCGAACCGGAATCGCTCGATCACGTGAAGAGATTGCACGCCGAAAGCCTGCGTCTCTTCCAAAAGGAAGAAGTTCCCGAGGAAGGAAGGCTCATGGAGGTTCGTCATCGCCGGAAAGACGGCTCGTTCGTTTGGCTGGGCGTCCGGAGCAGCTACATCCTCAACGATGCGGGGGAGCCCGTCGGCATTCTCGGGGTTTCGCGCGACATGACGGAGATCGTACGTGTGCAGCAGGAGCTTGAACGGGCCAACGCCACCAAGAACACCTTTCTCGCCATCATCGCGCACGATCTGCGGGGGTCTATCGGCGCCATCGGGCAAACTCTCGAACTGTTGGAACGGAACGCCTGCGATATGGACGAAGATGAGCGGGATGAGTTTCTCTCCCTTGCGGGCGAGGATGCCCGAAGAGTCTTCTCGCTGCTGGAGAATCTGCTGACCTGGTCCAGGTCGCAGCTTGACCAGATCGCATTCAAGCCGGTCGAATCGCGACTGCGGTCGATTGTGGATGAGAGCGCGGCGTTGCTCGCCTCCCGCGCGTCGGAAAAAGAGATTGTACTCATTAACGCCGTCCCCGAAGCGATGACCGCGAGGCTTGATCCGGGGATGACAGGCGTCGTGCTGCGGAATCTCCTTGGAAACGCGCTGAAGTTCACTTCCGCGGGTGGTTGCGTTTCCGTCTCCGCGCGGCGGACGAACGAGGGAGTCGAGGTCGCCGTCCGCGACACCGGGCATGGCATTCCCTCCGAGATCGCGGAAAGACTCTTCCGGCTCGACGCCAGGCATGAGAGCAGCGAAGGCACCGCCGGAGAGCGCGGCAGCGGCCTCGGGCTGATCCTCTGCAAGGAGTTCGTGGAGAAGCATGGGGGGCGGATATGGTTCGAGAGTTCGCCCGGAGAGGGAACCGTCTTCTTTTTCACACTGCCCGACAGGCTGAACGGCGATCCTGCGGAAGAGTGCGGTGTGTGACGGAATGAAAGGAGATTGCCGATGAGCGTTTTTGATAACGACGCATCTACGTACGATCAATGGTATACGACTCCCATGGGGCGGCATGTCGACGATGTGGAGACAAGCTGTGCTCTCGGCCTTTTACAGCCGTTCAGCGGTATGAAGATCCTCGACGTGGGGTGCGGTACCGGAAATTTCAGCTTGAAACTCGCGCGGATAGGCTGCCGCGTTACCGGGATCGACGTTTCGGAAAAGATGCTTGCGTTCGCGGAGCAGAAAGTGCGCGAAGAGAAGCTGGATGTGGATTTCCGCATCATGGACGTTTGCTCGCTCTCGTTCGGCGACGAGACGTTCGACGCCGTGACCTCCATGGCGGCCTTCGAGTTTTTGAATGACCCGGAACTCGCTATGGAAGAAATGTTCCGGATTCTGAAAAAAAACGGTGCGCTCCTTATAGGGACGATCAACAAAGAAAGTCCCTGGGGAGAACTGTACCGTGCTCTGGCGAAAAAAGATGGCAACGTCTTTCGTCACGCGCGCCTGAAAACGGAGGAAGATTTGAGAAAGTTCACCCCCTCCTCTTTGGTCGCGGTAGAAGAGTGCCTCTTCGCTCCTCCCGATGCGAAAGAGGACGATTTGAGCCGGGAGAAGGAAATAGAGTTCTCGGACAATGGAAGGGGGGGATTTCTATGTGCGCTCTGGAAGAAGTCATGACGTGCGAAATTTCGTTTATTCCGTTGCAAGCCGAAAACTACGGAGTTGAAGTGGAAAAAGTTCTGGCGCTGATAGAGAAGAGCGGGCTGGAGTTTCACGTCGGGCTCATGTCCACGACAATCAGAGGCGCCGGAAAAAACGTCTGGAGCCTGATCATGCGGATTTACGAAGAAATGTACTCGCACAACAGATTCGTCCTGGACTTGAAGGTATCCAACGTCTGCGGCTGCCGATGAAAAGACTGGAGGAAAGCTGATCTCCATATGGAAACACGTCTCTCTCGATTGAAAGGGCCTCCGCTTTCGGGAGGCTTTTTCGATTTGACCACATCGAGGAACCGACAGCGCCAAATGGACACACCTGCGCGATGGACTTGCAACGGTGGGCGCGGTTTTCACGTTTTCCGGCGTATAATGACCCTAAGATTTCGGAGGAGGGACTCGTCATAACCCATTCACGTTCCCTGACGTCGGGGAAAATAAGCTCGCAGCTGTTCGCGTTGGCGCTTCCGCTGCTGCTGGGCAATATACTGCAACAGCTCTACAACGTCGCCGCGGCCGTCATCGTCGGGCAATACATAGGAAAAGAGGCGTTCGCGGCGATCGGCGTGGCGGGGACGGTGATGAACCTCTTCATCTTCGTGCTTGTCGGCGGCTGCACCGGTGTTTCCATTATCCTCGCCTCGCTCTTCGGGAGCGGAGAGTATCACTCCCTGCGGAAAGAGTCGTTCCTGGCCATTGTGTTCGGCGCCGGTTTCACCCTCGTCGTAAGTTTTGTCTCCATCGTGCTGCTTTCGCCGCTGCTGGAGAGCATCAACACCCCCGCCGAGATATTCGGCTATACGCAACAGTATCTGCTCATCATCCTGGCCGGTCTGCCTGCGACGTTTTTTTACAACCTCTGCGCAGCCGCTCTCAGGGCCGTCGGCAATACCCGCTACGCTCTCTTCTTCCTCATGATCGCGGTCGCCGTCAACGTGGGATTGACTTTCGTCCTGGTCGTGCCGCTGGGATGGGGCATTGCCGGAGCGGCCTGGGCGACCGTCTTTTCGCAGGGGCTGTCGGCTGCTCTCTGCATGGCGTACATAAGGAATAAGCTGCCGTTCCTCGTGCCCACAAGGGAGGACATGCGGTACGACGGAGCGCTGCTGAAAAAAACGATCATCTTCGCCTCCCTGTCCGCGATGCACCAGTCGAGCCTGTACATAGGCAAGATTCTGGTGCAGGGAGCGGTCAACCTGTTGGGGACGGCGTCCATCGCAGCCTTCACGGCCACGACGCGAATAGAGGGATTATCTCTTGCTTTCGGTGAAAGCGGGACGGAGTCCATTTCGGTGTTCGTCGCCCAGAACACGGGAGCCGGCAACAAAAAACGCGCTCTTAAGGGGTTCGGCGAGGGGCTGTTCGCGCTCGTCGCGCTCGGAGTCGCGGCGACGTGTATTCTCTACCTCTCCGCGGAGCGGTCCATCGCGCTGTTCATCGGCACGAACCAGGCGGCGGCCATCGCGGAGGGGGTCGCCTATATGCGGCTCGTCTCTTTCTTTTATGTCCTTGGGTACACGGGCAGCGCGTTCGTGGGTTTCTTCCGCGGCAGCGGACGGATCAACATCCCCTTCATCGGGACGACGATGCACCTGAGTGTGCGCGTGGTCCTCTCCTACATGCTCGCTCCGGCGATGGGGCTGAAGGCGGTGGCGCTGGCGACGGGAGTCGGCTGGGTCTCCATCGTGCTGTTCCAGGTGGCGCTCTTTTCCGGTATCCGCCGCAGGGAACGGAAGCTTGAACTGTCGGACATAACTACGCAACGCGGTTTCGTGCCGAAACATAACTAATGCGTCCCTTTTTCCTGCGCAAACATGCCGGGCGCGTCGGGAGTCCTCATTCTCCGACGCGCCCGGTTGTTTTCCCGGCGGTTACTCGAAGACGGCCAGCTCCCTGCGTGCGGCTCCGGGGTTGAGGATGCGGACGAGCTGCTCGATTTCCTCCAGGTGCGCGCGCACTTCTCCGGCGGAAATGGACGGCGTTCCGTACACCGTGAAGAGCGCGCGGGATGTCGCCTCGGTAATGGCGCTGCCGTCGTCGGGTCCGTAGATGATGCTGGAGAGAATGCCGTTCCGGTCCGAGAAATACATGTCCTCCGGAGGAAGAGTGCGTAGCGTTCCTCCCAGGGACGTATAGGTTTCTCCCCCTTTCGCAACGTCCAGAAGAAGAGGCGGTTCGATCCGGTCGAGGTCGTGCCCGGCGGTGAGCAGGCCGTTTCGCAGCTCGGCCATGAACATGGCCGCCACAAGCGGCGACGGGGAAAAAATCGGTTTCTCCTTCAACGCGACTGTTTCGACCTGAAACAGCACGTGATAGCTCTTCCCGAAGGCCTTGTAGTATCGTCCGTAGGCTGCGAAGGGGTGTTCGGCTCCTATTTCCTTTCGGCTCTTCCCCGCGTGGAGAGTGCGGAGGCTTTGTTCCAGGGCGTCCTTTCGTTCCTCCAACGCGGGGCATTTCCCGGTATTGTCGATGCCCTCCATCGCGAGGACGCCGAAGCATGCGTCCGGATAGCGCGCCTTCCAGTTCGCGGATACAGTGATCACGATTCCATCATCTCCATTTCTTCGCCGTTTTCGTTTATGATACCCGAGAGCGTACCGATTTTCTTGAACGGAATTGCTGTTACACGTGGAGGTTTTCTATGAACAGTCGCGGAGATGCCGTTCCTCTGAATGAAGGAAAAAACAGGATACGTTTCTGGCGGTCGGAACTCCTGCCGGAGGCGTTGTTTTTGGACGGAAGTTTTCGCGAGATGAGTTTCGCGCGGCACACTCACGAAACCTACGCGTTCGGAGTGATTGAGGGCGGCGCGCTGGGTTTTCGCTACCGGGGAGAGAACGTCGTCGCGACGGCGGGAATGCTCGGCCTGGTTGTCCCCGGAGAGGTACACGACGGTCATCCGGCTCATGATCGGGGGTGGACGTATCGCATGGCCTATGTCGAGCCGGAGGCTATCCGCAGGATAGCCGGAGAGATATGGGGCAGGGACAGGGGGCTTCCGTTCATCGCGCAGGGTGTCTTGGAATCGGAGGAACTTGCCGGTCTTTTTCGAAGGGTGTATGGAGGGCTTCGGGAGAAGACTATGGACAGGCTTGCCGCCTCCGCGCTCTGGCTCCGTTTCGTTTCGCTCCTTTTCGAACGCTTCGGCGAATACCCCGCGCCCAGCCGGACGCCGAGGGGTTCCGTCCGGGAGGCTTGCAGCTTCCTGAGGGACAACATGCACACGAACGTCTCTCTCGAAGAGTTGGCGGCGCTCTCATCCCTCAGTCCCTGGCACTTCCTTCGCACGTTCCGGAACGAAACGGGCTTGCCTCCTCACGCCTACCTGGCGCAGCTCCGCGTCAGGCGCGCGGAAAATCTTCTCCGCGCGGGATTCTCCCCCGCCCGGGCCGCTTCGGAAGCGGGGTTCGCCGATCAAAGCCACCTTACACGGTGGTTCCGGCGAATAGTCGGAACCACCCCCGCCGTTTTCCTGAAGGACCTCTCCCGTTGACTGGTCGCTCGCGCCGAAAACGCCGTGGACGAAGCACTCCGGCGGCGTACGCGCAGGATGCGGATTCGCGGCGCTTCGCTTCTTCCCGCCCATTGCCAACGTCTCCAATATGTGTTTTAATCATCGGGAATTATTTTTCGATCAGGGGTGGGAGAATGCGCGATCTTTCTTGCTGATTTTTGAGGCCGAACGAAACGGGATGGGCGACGAAGAACGTCGCTCTCTTTCGCCATGCCGATGCAAGAAAGCCGCGACTCTTTTTCACTCTTCAACGTCATATCCGCGCCGGTCCCTTTCGGGGCCCGGTTGCGCTGTGTTCCGAGCCGCGAGAGTCCTCTTTCTTGCGGCTCTTTTTTCACAGGAGGATATGTTCATGTCGTTGATCAACGTCGCGCACCTTACGTTCGCCTACGAGGGCGGATTGGAGAATATTTTCGAGGACGCCTGCTTTCGGATCGATACCGACTGGAAGCTCGGCTTCACCGGCAGGAACGGCAGAGGGAAGACCACGTTTCTGAATCTGCTGCTCGGACGGTACGAGTACGAGGGGACCATCTCGTCGAGCGTGGATTTCGAGTACTTCCCCTACGACGTGCCGGACGAGGAGATGAAGACGCTGGAGCTGATACGGAGCGTCGCGCCCGGCGCGGAGGAGTGGGAGATCGCCCGTGAAATCTCGCTCCTCGACGTGGCGGACGACGCCCTCCGCCGCCCGTTCCGCACGCTTTCCAACGGAGAGAGGACCAAGGTGCTGCTCGCCGCTCTCTTTCTGAAGGAGAACAGCTTTCTGCTGATCGACGAGCCCACCAACCATCTGGACATGGAGGCGCGGGCCGCCGTGACCGCCTATCTGAACCGGAAGAAAGGCTTCATCCTCGTCTCGCACGACAGGGTCTTTCTCGACGCGTGCATTGATCACATCCTTTCGATCAACAGGACGAACATCGAGGTGCAGAAGGGGAACTTCTCCTCCTGGTGGGAAAACATGGAGATGCGAGAACGCTCCGAGCGGGCGGAGAACGAGCGCCTGAAGAAGGAGATCGGCCGGATGCGGGAGGCCGCACGCCGGACATCCGACTGGTCGGACAAGGTCGAGAAGACGAAGCGGGGCGTGCGGATCTCCGGACTGCGACCGGACACCGGGTTTATCGGCCACAAGGCGGCGAAGATGGCGCAGCGGTCGAAGTCGATCGACGCCAGGCGGCAGTCGGCCATCGAAGAGAAGTCGGCGTTGCTGCGGAACGTCGAGAAGAGCGACGATCTGAAGCTCATCCCCCTCGTCTACCACTCCCCGCTTCTTGCGGAGCTGGAGAACGTCTCCATACGTTACGGAGAGCGGGTCGCGTGCGAAGGGGTGAATTTCTCCATCGGGCGCGGGGAACGCATCGCGCTTCAGGGGAAGAACGGCAGCGGCAAGTCGAGCATTCTCAAGCTCCTTCACAGAGAGTCTCTGGAGTACTGTGGAAGGCTGGTCGTGGGGAGCGGGGTGAAGATCTCGTACGTCGCCCAGTCCGCCGACGATCTGCGGGGGAGTCCGAGGGAGTA
>WPCG01140987.1_pt1 | contig 14271 bp, 10 predicted proteins | sample 5403311 | NCBI WGS metagenome assembly WPCG01 (sample SAMN12869467, study PRJNA574797) | sludge metagenome | isolation source: wastewater treatment of Control | place: China:Beijing | collected 2019-05-17 | reverse complement strand
AATACGCCGGCATCAGCGCCTCTCGGAAGGTCGAGATCTTCGGCTACGCTCTCTTCGCGACGCTCGAGGCCGGCGAATCGATCTACGTCCAGGGCAGGAACCGCAGAGGTATCGTGGGCGGGAGCTGTATCGCCGGCGCCGGCATCGAGGCGCTCTCCGCAGGTTCTCCGATGGAGTCGTCCACCCAGCTCGAGGTCGGTCGCGACCCCTTCCAGGCGCGTATACTCCAGGAGCTCGAACGGAAGAAGGATACGCTCCTCGAGATGCAGAAGAAGATCGAGCGAGCTATTCTTTCGATAAAAGGGGCGGGCCCGCATTTCGATATCGACACCCTTACCGATGAGGAAAAGGGGAAGCTCTTTCTTCTCGTGCGGTATCACGCCAAGATGAAGAATTCCATAGCGGAGCTGGGCGCCAGAATCGACGATGAAAAGCGTGCGTCCGTGGCGGAAAGGCGTGTCATGCCCCGCATCCGCATCCGTGACAGGATGTACCCCAACGTCACCGTGAAGTTTTGGGGACAAACTCTGGTGATCAAGCAGCAGGAGTTCCATGTGTCTTTCTTTATGGACAAAAACCGCGGTCTGATCACAAGAGGCGGTTTCTGAGAGCGGGAAGACGCGGAAGGAGGAGCGCGCGATGGAGAAATGGAACGAGGAGCTGCTGAAGAGCATCGAGTCGATAGCCTCCGAGGCCGAAGCGCATCACGGCGAGGAGGACTCTGGAGCGACGGACGGTTCGCCGCAAGAAGAGCTGCATCCGAACGATGTTGTTTTTCGTTCGACATCTCGCGCAGTGCCTGTGTGCCGAATGCTTTTCAATGCGCAGGGAATTCCGGAAGATTTTCTCCTTGAGAACGTCAATCCTGCTTTTTGCAGAATCTTCGACATCGTTTCGGAGAGAGCGGCGGGCGGAAGCGCAAAGGATTTATTCATGCCCGACGGCAAGGAGATTCCCGCCTTGGACCTTTTGGTCCGCGCTCTCAAAGAACAACAGGCTGTTTCTTTCATGTTTTCCTCTGAAAAATTGAGGAAAGTCTTCGATGTTCTTGCCTTTCCTATCGAAAACGACGCGTTCTGCCTGGCCATTACCGATGCGACCGCCCAGGTTGCCGCGGAACGTGAGCGGCGGGAGAACGAACGGTTTACGCAAAAAGTTTTGGGAAGTGTGGATATCTGGATCGCGCTGCTCGATGAACGAGGACGGGTCGTCTTCTGGAACGCCGCCGCGGAGCGTCTGTCCGGCATTTCCGCCGAAGAGGCGCTCTCGGGGAGTTTTGATTTTTGGAGTATTTTCTCCCCCGAGGAAAATGTTGGGGAACGCGTCCTCGAAAAGCTTGCCGACTGTCGTCGGAACGGTGTTCCGGAATATCGCATGGATACCGATCTCCGTGTCGACGCAGCGCCGTGCATCCGTGTGGAATGGACGGTACGCCTATGGGATTTCGAGGATGTCGGGGCTGAAGGGCTTCTTTTTCTTGGGCGCGACGTAACCGAAGCACGGCGTATGGAAGGGGCGCTTGAGGAGAGCGAACGGCGGTATGCCGCGGCTTTTCGGGAGACGCAGGCCCCCATGCTGCTCGTCGATCCGGAAACGGGCGTCGTATGCGACTGCAACGAAGCGGCGCTCGCCCTCTACGGCTATTCCAGAGAAGAGATGCTCGCCCTGACGAACAGAGAATTTAATTTGATTCCCGAGGAAGACCTGCGCAAGAATATGGAGGAGGTGAAAACGCGGCGGAAGGACCGCTTCGTCTTCCCGCATCGTCTCAAGAACGGCGAAATCCGCACAGTGGAGGTCTATGCTTCGCCGACTCCGTTTCAGGGGAAGACCTTTCTCTTTTCTATTCTTCACGATATCACCGAAAAGCAGCGTCTTGAAGAACAGCTCCGGTTGCTCGCCTTCGATTGCGCCCTGCAGGCGAAGATTCTCGGCGGTATTTTGGAGAGTTCGCCCGACTACCTCTATGTTTTCGACCGCATGAGAAAATTCCGTTTTTCAGGAAAGAAAGGGGCGGCGCTCTTTGAAAGAACGCCGGAGGAGATGACCGGTCTTTCATGGGATCTGCTCGGTGTTCCGAAGGAGCGGATGGCCGCGCTCGAAGAACATTTGGCGCAGACGTTCGCTAAAGGAAAAACGAAGTACGGCGTCGTTGTTCTTCCGACGACGCGCGGCGACATGCCGTTGGAGTATGCTCTGTACCCCGTTTGCGGCGAAAACGGCGTCGTCGACATGGTCTTTTGCTCGATGCATGATGTTCCGTAGATCGGAGCGCCGGAACGGGAAGGAGAAAACGCATGGACGAACTGCGGATGGCCAACCTGGAGAGACTGGTGACGGAGATCGACCATTTTCTCTCCGGGACGAAGGAGGCAGGCGCGTTGCCGGCGACGGAAAGCAGAGACGCCTCATGGGAGCTCCGGGTCTCCGATGATCGCCTGTTCGCATGGCTGGAAACCTACCCCCCGGTCGGCGCCGGGATTTCTCTGGACGCGGCGGAGCTTATCGAGGTTCTGGAGGCGGCCGGGCTCCGTTTGCTCGATCCGGGGAAAATCCGTATGATCGTCGAAGAGTGCAACAAGGGCGTCGAAGTCAGGGGAGCGGACGCTTTGATTGCCTCCGGAAGAGCTCCTGTCGATCCCGTGGAAGGAAAGATCGAGTTCCTCGTGCCCTTCGAAAAGGTCAAACTGGTCGACGAAACCGACGAGCGCGCCATCGACTGGAAAAATCTGTGGAGAATTCCGATCGTCCATACCGGCGATATCATCGCAAGGGTGCACCCTCCGCTGGAGGGGGTTGAAGGAGCGGACGTCTACGGTCAGCCTCTTCCTCCGCGCCGCGCCGCCCCCTTCCGGGTGAAGTTCGGGGAGGGCGTGATCGTCTCGGAGGAAGACGGAACGACGGAAGTGCTCACCGCCCGGGACGTGGGGCAGCCCGTCTTCCGCGGCGGCGAACTGGATGTGCTCCCCGTGCTCGAGGTGCCCGGCGACGTCGACATACTTTCCGGCGATATCGACTTCATCGGCTCGGTGGTCGTCCGCGGTTCGGTGACGGAAGGCTTCTCCTTGAAGGCGGGGCGCGATGTCGCCGTATCCGGTTCCGCGTTCAACGCACGTATCGAGGCTTCGGGGAGCTGCATCGTCGAGGGAGGCATCGTCGGCGAACGTTGTGAAATCAGGGCGGGAGAGGATATCCGCGCGGGGTTCGTGGAGTACGGTCTGCTTATTTCCGGCGTCAACATCGAGATTTTGGGGTACACCCTCTTCGCCACGCTCGAAGCGAGGCAGTCCGTTCTCGTGCAGGGGAAGAACCGGCGAGGAATCATCGGCGGCGTTACGATCGCCGGGACGACGATCAAGACGCTCTCCGCAGGTTCCGCCATGGAACCGAGAACTCTGCTCGAAGCGGGGCGCGATGCGGTCAGAAACAGAAATATAGCGGAATTGACGGCGAAGATGGCGGAGCTTGAAGAAATGAGCAAAAAGATCGAGCAGGCCATGCTCTCGATAAAACGCCCCGCTCTTGGCTTCGATTTGGAGCATCTTTCGGAGGAGGAGAAGGGGAAACTCTTTCTCTTGGCGCGATACCACAAGAAAGTTGGCCAGAACGTGGCCGAGCTCGCGGGAAAGATCGAGGATGAAAAGCGGGCGATACTCGCCGAAAGGAAAGGAACGCCGCTCATAAAAATCCGGGACAAGATCCACGCCAATGTTACGCTGAAGATATGGGAATCGCAGCTGACGGTCTCTTCGGCGGAATTTTGTGTGGGCTACTATTTCGACCGAAAGAACGGAAGCATACAGAAAGGGTTGTACTGAGCCGGGTTTCGGCGGAGAGGGGTTGGATAGAGTGGAAAATTGGGACGACAGCCTTTTGGATCAATTGGAAGAGCTGAAGGAAATCGTCCGGAAAGCTGAAGAAGAAAGCGCCGCCGCCGAGCAATTTTCAGAGAACGGTGAACACCTTCTCTGTAAAGCTGTCCTCTGGAGCATGGAACAGGCGGTTTCAGTGTATCGCCTTCTCTACGACGAGTCGGACAAAGCGGAGGATTTCCTCTGCGAAAAGGTGAATCCCGCGTTTGAAACTGTTTCCGGTATTCCCGCGGAACGAGCTATAGGCAGGAAGGGGAGCGAAATCTTCGGAGAGAAGATTCCGTATTTCGATATTTTCGTCCGCGTTGCCGAGACAAGAAGCAAGGTGCGGTTCAAAGCGCACTATCCGAAGATCGGAAAGTATTTCGACATGTGGGTTTTCTCTCCCGAGTGGGGACGAATCGCTCTCGTCTTCAGCGACGTAACGGATTCCGTGCTGGCGGAGCGGGAGCAACAGCTCGATCGGCGTTTTCTCGACGAGATACTGGACAGCATGAACGTTTGGCTGATGATCTTCGACAAGCGTTGGAATCCCATCCTCTGGAACAAGGCGGCCGAACGGCTGAGCGGCTACTGTAGCGAAGAGGCGTTGTCTCCCGATTCCCGCGTTTTGGAAAAACTCTTCCCGGAGGAGCTCTACCGTGAATACGTGCTTGAGGAAATGAAGAGGGCCGCACACCGACCGGAGGTGGCTTCCGGGGAGTTGGAGACCGAGGTTTCCGTGAACGGTGGCCGTACCCGCACGATTTCCTGGACGTGCAGCCGGTGGACAAGTCGCGAGGAGAATGAGGAAGGCATCATCGCCGCCGGGAGGGACCTGACGGAGATGCGCGCGTTGGAGGGCGCCCTCAGGGAGAGCGAGCGGCGCTACTCGTCCATCTTTCTCAACTCGAATATGGCGATGCTCATCATCGATCCGGAAGAGTGCCGGATTTTAGACTGCAACGACGCCGCCTGCCGCTTCTACGGCTACTCCAGGGAGGAGTTGGCAGGCATTTGCTTGTTCGAGATCAATATTTCCCCTCGGGAAGAAATTAAAAAGTATTTGCAGCGAACCCGCAACGGCGAACGCAGCAGTTTCGTCTTCTTCCACCGCCGCAAGGACGGAGCTTTACGGAAGGTTGAAGCGCAGGTATCGCCTCTGCTCTACGACGGCAAAGTGCTGGTTTTCTCTCTTGTGCGGGAGATAGGCGAGGGCGAGCGGAATCATGAAGACGTCTTCCCTCGGTAGCGGGCGGAGCGCGCTTGCTCCTCCGCCGTTCGACGACGTCCGGCGGAGCTGTCTGCGTCTTCTGGAGTGGAGCGCTCCTCTGCTCGGCGATGTGGATCGGTGCAGTTCGCGGGATGCCGTCGAGGACTTCCTCCTCCGTGATGCGGGTCTTTTACAGGGGGCGTTGGAACGAATCAGGGGCGAGGAAGGAGATGCAGTCCTCCGGAGCGTTCCCTACTGGGAGGACTGGTATCTGGAGTGCAGGGAACCGTTGCCGGTCCATGCCAACCCCTTCTATATCTTCGACTCCGACTCCCTTCCGGGCGAAGAAAGTCCCTTCCGCCTCGCGGCCCGTCTGGCGCTTGCGGCTGCGTCCTACTGCACGACGATAGACCGCGGAGAGCTCGCACCCGACGTGGTGCGGGGAGAACTTCTCTGCATGAAGGGGGCTACTTCGATTTTCCGCGTCTCTCGACGTGCGGCTCTCCCTCGTGACGCCCAAGTCAAAGGGAGTCCTGAAAGTCGTGCGGGCAGAAGCGCAGTTGTTCTCTCGAAAGGCTCTTTCCACCTTCTCGAACTGATCTCGCCTTGCGGGGAGCTGCGCCCCTTGAACGAGACCGCCGAGCTTCTTGAACGTATCGCGGCGGCCGGTGCGTGCTGCGATCCGTCTCCTGGGGTGCTGACCTGTCTTTCCCGCGGAGAAGCCGCGAGAGGGAGAGCATTGCTGCGCGCATCTTCGGAGGAGAACTCCCGCTTCCTGGATATGGTCGAGCGCGCTCTCTTTGTTCTGCGCCTGGACTCCCCCTGCGGAGAACGTCCGGAGGACGCCGCGCACCGTTTCCTCTTCGACGAGGGGAGGAACGCATGGTACGAGAAGGCGTTGCAGATCATCGTCACGGAGGACGGGTGGGCGGGGATCAACTTCGAACACTCCGCGCGCGACGGCACGCACATGGGGCCGCTCGTGAAGGCGCTTTTGGAACGTGCGCCCGCGGCGGGAGGAACCGCGAAGAATCTCTCCGAGCCCCTTCCTCTTCGCTTTGCCCTTTCCCCGGAGTTGCGCGTCTTCCTCGGGGAAGCCGGGAAAAGCGCCCGCGAGCTTTCGCGAAGACGCCGCCAGAGCGTTCTCCGCGTTTCCTCCTTCGGAAGCGACCTCCCGAAACGCGCCGGAGTCAGCCCCGACGCCTTCGTACAGCTTGCGCTGCTTCTTGCGGGACGTATGATCTGGGGAGAGTGGAGAAGCGCGTACGAGTCCGTCCACATGCGCCGTTTCGCCGGAGGTCGGACCGAGGGAACCCGCCCGCTCACCGCGGAAGCCGCCGCCTTTCTCGACGCGCTGTGTTCGGGAACGAACGACCGCAACACTCTCCGGCCTCTCCTGCTCGCAGCAAGCCGGGCCCATAAGGAACGGATAGAAGAATGTCTTTCCGGCAGGGGAACGGAGGGGCATCTCGGCCTTCTTCGGGAGATATGGCGTCTGCGGGGAGCTGAACTGGGCATCGCCGCCGAACCCGGAATCTACTCGTCTCCTGCATGGACAAAGCTGACGGCCTGCTGTATCTCGACGAGCACGACGACCGGAGAGGGGCTTGCGCTCGCCGGGTACGGGCCCGTCCAGAGAGGCGGTCTGTCCGCCCGCTACCTTTCGAGAAACGAGAGCCTCGTGTTCCACATCGCCTCCTGGGCGGAAGACGGCGACCTGAATGAGCGCTTCGCCGCAGCCCTCGGAGAGTCGCTGCATCGTATAGCTTCCGCCCTTTAGTTTCCTAAAACCAACAAGCCTTGTTCTACGAGATCAAAACAGAAGCTCCGCCTCGTTTTGCGAGGCGGAGCGGGGCGTGTTCAAAAAAATCTTAAAAAAGAATCAGTGGATCGGAACGTTTCCTGTTGTATCTTGGAATTTTCGAAGAAACACGTGCGCGTTTTGCAGCGCGTCTTTCGCCCGTGCATAAGTGAAACGATCCAGTAATTTCCTCGCGTCGTCTTTTTTCCCTTCTTCGATGAGCCGAAGGGCTTTCTCCTCGACCAGCGCGGCGCTGTTCATCGTCGCCGCTCGCTCTCCTTCCCAGAAGCTCCTGAGTACGCTGAAAAGAAGATCATGTTCCGTATCCGTGATCTTTTGGAGCATGCGGAAAGTCCACCATGCCGAAGTAGCGCCGTAGGCGCTGTTGACGTTCATATACTCGTCCGGAACCGAGGAAGCTCCCGCGTAGACGGGGAAGTAGCCGGAGTAGCCGGGAACAGTCATTGCATACCAAAGGACGCTCCCTACGTCGACGGGCATGTTTCCTCGCAGATGCGCCACAGTGGAGGATTGGCAGAGATTCGTCCGGATCGCTCTGGGAATGAGCAGTTTGTCGGTGACGTCCTCCCACGGTTCGATATGGTTGATCGGTTTGTGATACTTGGTCGTTCCTTCATAGGCGTCCATCAAGACCAGCATGAGATCCGCCGGAAGAATCGCTCCGGGTTTTCCCTTCAGAAGAGCGTACGCCCGCTCCTCCCTGTCGATGTCGTACGGGGAGCTCATACGGACGGGATCGCCGTACGCGGCCTTGAAGTTGAAAGGTTTCCCCTTCGACGGATCGAACCAGCCGTTTTTTTGCGCCGTGTCGATGAGTCCCTTGCTTGCCATATCGTACTCTTCTCCGATGGTGAAGCGGTTTGCCACCACAAGGACCTCGTCGTCCTTCACCCGGCGCGCAACCCAGTTTTTCGATGTGGTTTCCACGATCCACGCTTCGTCCGGATCGGCGAGGCAGTATGTTAGACCTCCCCAGTCCGCTTGAGAATACGTATCGATGATTCCTCCTATGAACTCGACCGCTTCCCGCGCTGTTTTCGCCCGTTCAAGAATGAGCTGTCGAAGAGCGTAACGGCGCACTCCCTGCCCCGGAAGGTTCTCCTCTTTTGAATACATCCAGTTGCAACTCATGGTGAGGCCGAATTCGTTCATACCGACGAGAACGGAGTCGTAGGGGCGGGATTCGGCTGCTATTCCAAGTCCGGATGTTCCGAATGCGTTGCCCGAGGCCCAGTATCCGTAGGTGGCATCCGGAAGTTCAAGAGAGACGTACGGTACTTCAACGGTACTTCCTTTCCGATGGACGGCAGGCGGGGCGGGCCACAAGCGCCCCACGGCGGAGAATCCCATATCTTCATTATGTCCGTGGAGCACGGAGCCGTCCGCAGTCGTTCCCTTACCCGCCAAAATAGTGGTGCACCCTTCGCTTGTCGCCGGTATAAGAAGCACGAGCAAAAACAGAAAAAGTATCAATCCACGAAGCTTCATCGTTTAATCTCCTCTCTTTTCCAATTCTTCGCTCCGCCAAAACCGTGGAAAATCAAAAAGCAGAGCACCTCGTGATGAAAACACGCATATCAATGAACACGCCGAGGAAAGACTTCGCTTGTATTGCGATATTGCAGGAAGAGACGGCGCTTAACAAGAAGATGAACGTGTAGGAGAAAAGACGGGCGGCAGAGATGGGAGTTCTCTGGAAAGAAGTAAAAACACCGTCATATTTGATTTAGCGAAGTTTTTCCTTCATGAATAATAGTTGAAAAAAAATGACTTGTCAAGGGAATGAAGAAGGTGGGTTGAAGGTATGTACCCGTCCCCTGCTTCGTCCGGGGGTATTGGGCGAGAACTCGTTTGTGGAGATGGGGACCATCTTTATTTTTGACAAATCACTGAGTAGCTGATATAGTGCAGTAAATTCTTCCATGGGAAACTTCATTTCCTATACGGAAACGAGGTGTGCGCGTGAGCAGTCTGGAAAAAGCGTTGCTTCTTCTGAAACGTCTCGGCGAACCACCCTACGAGCTCGGCCTTTCCGAGATCGCCGCTCATGCCGGAATCGGCAAGAGCGGGGCCTACAAGCTGCTCCGGACGATGCAGGAGCAGAACTTCGTCATCCAGGATCACTCCTCGAAAAAATACCATCTCAGCCCCATCATGCTTCGGCTCGGCAACGTGTACGGCCACTTCAAGGGAATCGGCGAGACGGCCCCTCCGATTCTTGCGCATACGTCCAAAGCCGTCGGCGAAACCACCTATATCACGATCTGGGAGGGCGACCGCGCCTTTCCCGCCTACAAGCACAGGGTGCCGGGAGGCGTGTACGACGTGAACGACTTCATCGGCAAGAGCATTCCGCTGAACTCCGGGGGCTCGGCGATGCTGTTGTGCGCCTACCAGGATCCGGAGCATATCCGTAGCCTTCTCGACGCTTCCGAACTGGAGCGCCGTACACCGTACACGCTTGTCGACAGAGACGCCTTGATGAACGAGTACGGAAAAATACGCGAGCGGGGGTACGCCGTCGAAGACGAGGTGTTCAATATCGGCGTGCTCTCGCTCGCCGTCCCGGTTTTCGACAGGGAGCGGGCGGTCCGTATCTGCCTCGCGATGGCCGCGCCCAAGAAGCACGCGACGGAACGAAAGATCGTCGAATGGCTTCATCTTCTGAAGGACGGCGCCGAGGAGCTTTCGTACAAGCTCCAGTTCAGGCGTTGACGCCGTGAAAGGAGGAGTTGCGGGGAAAAATGACTGCGCGGAAAAGGTCTGTTCAAGGCACTAAAGAATCTGAAAGGAGCGATGTCATGATGATAAGGAAAAGTACTGCGTGCGGAGTTCTGGGAGTGTTCGTTCTCGGGTTGCTGCTGACGGGAGTTTTCGCGCTGCCGTCCTCCGCGGCGGAGAAACTTGTACTGAAGGTGGCGGGGATCTCCTCTCCGGAGTACCGCGGAAGCAAGTCGCTCGAAGCCATCAAAGAGGTCGTCGAGAAGGGAACGGAGGGACGGGTGATCCTGGACGTCTTCCCCGCGAACCAGCTCGGCGACTACACGCAGGTTTTCGAGGAGATCCGGCGCGGCACGATCGAGATGGGGCTCATCTTCCTCCCCAGCCAGTTCGACCCCATGCTCGAAGTCGGCTCGCTCCCCTTCCTTGCCTCCACTGGCGAGGGGATGCAGAAGCAGCTCTCCCCGGGCTCCTTCGTCTATTCGATCATCGAGGGGTCGCTTGAAAAGCTGGGCGTGCACCTCCTCCGGATCTATGGCGACGGGTTCGTCGGCGTCGGTCTTGCGAAGCAACCGAAGAACCACGCGAAGGCAGGGGTGGACAAGGACGCCATGATTCGCGTTGCCCCGCTCGCCGTCTACAAGGAGACCGCGGAGGACCTCGGTTTCCGGACGACCTCCATTCCCTACGCCGATACCTACAGCGGCATTCAGACGGGCGTTTGCGACGGCTGGATCGGCGGTTCCTCCCAGATCAACTACCTGAGCTTCCGCGACGTTATCAAATACTACATTCCCTACAACTGTCTCTTCGACCAGACGGCGTACATCGTCGGCAAGACGGTATGGGAGAAGATCTCGCCCGAGGATCGCAAAGTGATCGTCGACGCCGTGAACGAGCAGGCGGACAAGAGCTTCGCGGACAGCAACGCGGAGGACCTTGAGTACCAGAAGAAGCTTGAGGAAGCCGGAGTGGAAATTCTGGCGATCACCCCCGAGGAGATGACGGCGATAGCCGATCATGTTCGCGCGACGACATGGCCCAAGCTTGAGGAGACCTACGGCAAGGAAACCATTGAGAAGATCAGGAAATCGTTGAAGTAGAAAAACTCTGCGTGCGGGGCGGCGACGCCCCGCACAGTACTGGAGGGGGTTGCCGTGAGTTTCGTCGAGACCGTCAGATCGTCTTTGGTCTGGAAGTTTCTCCTCAAATTGCAAAAAGCGCTTCTCGTCCTGAGCAGCTGCTTCGTGGTACTGATCATGTGCGTCGCGGTGCTGCTGCGGTACGTGTTCAAGACCGACCTGTTCGGGATAGAGGAGATCGTGGTGATTGCGGCCTTCTGGCTGTATTTCATAGGAAGTTCGTACGGTGTGTACGACAAGAGCCACGTCAAGGCGGACATCATCCCGCAGATGCTCTCCGCGCGTGCCCAAGCCTTTTTGAGCGTGCTGGTCAATCTGACGATCGCCTCGCTCTGCATTCTCTTCACCGTGTGGGCCGTCGATATGGTGTGGTACAGCTATGTCTGGATGCCTCGCACGACCGGTTTGAGAATACCCGTCTTTATCTCGCAGACGTCGGTGCTTTTCGGGTATGCGCTCATGTCCCTGTACGCCGTCGTCTATTTTTTCGAAGATCTTTTCTCCTTCATTGCGATGAAGAAGGAGGAAGCCTCCCGGTAGGGAGCGCATCTTACAGCCGGTTCGACTCTTCCGCGGCGTCTGCATGATTTTTGCGGAGCGCTCGGCCGGCGCACTGGAGGAAACACGAATGGCGATAACCATTGCGCTTCTGCTCATAATCGCGACGCTTCTTCTCGGACTGCCCGTCCCCTTCTGCTTCATGCTCTCCACGACTTTCATGGTCATTACCCACGCGTACGATCCGTCCTTCTTGCTCCCGTACGCCTTCAGCCAGATGAGCTCCATCGTGCTGCTGGCCATCCCGCTCTTCATCATGGTGGGCGGGATGATGGACAGGGGGGGAATAGGAACGTCGCTGGTCAACTTCGTCGACGTCCTCGTCGGCCGCGTCAAGGGGGGGCTCGGCGTAGTGGCCGTGGTTTCCTGCGCGGTGTTCGGCTCGATCTCCGGAAGCTGCGCCGCCACGCTTTCGTGCATCGGCTCGATCATGTTCCCCCGTCTCAGGGAGAACGGCTACCCGATGGGGCACAGCGCCGCGCTTGTTTCGTGCGCCGCGCCGCTCGGCCTGCTGATCCCGCCGAGTTCGCAGATGATTCTCTTCGCCTGGGTCGGACAGCAGTCGGTGCTCGCGTGCTTTCTTGCCACGGTGGGGCCCGGCATCGTTCTTATGATTCTGCTCAGCATTTTAAATATCATCATGCTCCGCAACGACCCGAACGTGAAGGTCGCTCCGCGCATTCCCTTCCCCGAGACGATGCAGCTTTTGGGGAATCGCGGAAAAAAGGCGCTCCCCGCGCTCTTCATGCCGTTCATCGTCCTCGGGGGAATCTACGGAGGCATCATGACGCCGACGGAGGCCGCGGCGGTGGCCGTGCTCTACTCCGTGCCGGTGGGGTTCTGGATTTACAAGGGGCTCAACCGGAGCAACTTCATGGAGGTGATCATCGAGACGGCGACGACCACCGGCGTCGTGATGCTGATGATGTACTGCATCATGATGCTCAGCCGCATCTACGTCCAGGAACGGCTTCCGGCCATGATCATCTCTTCTCTTACCGCCCTGTCGAGCAACAAGTACGTGCTGATGCTGATGATCAACCTCTTCATGATCATCATCGGCATGATCATGGACGATGTGAGCGCGATGCTGCTCTGCACTCCGATACTGCTCCCGGTCGTGGTCTCCCTGGGGATTCACCCCATTCACTTCGCCGCGATCATCGGGACGAATCTCGGCTTGGGGAACGTGACGCCGCCGACGGCGCCGACGCTCTACTTCGGCGGGCGCATGGCGAAGACGCCCGTTTCGCAAATGATGAAACCGGCCATGATCTTTATTCTTTTCGCATGGCTGCCGACGCTTCTGGCGGTCACCTTCCTGCCGGAACTTGCTCTCTGGCTGCCCAGACTGGTGCTCGGCGGCCGGCTCTAGGAGGTGTCCACTATGAATATGGAGTATTTGAAAGAAAAACCGGTAGCGGTTCTCGGCGGCGGGGCGACGGCGCGCGGGCATGCCGCCTGTACGGCGCTCGCCGGGCGGGAGGTCCGCCTTTACGAACTGCCCGAGTTCTTCGAGGGGCTTGGGTGCATCGCGAACAAGCGCGAGATACGAGTCGGCGGACGGCAGGAGAGCCTGTACGGATTCAAGCGCGAGGGACTCGCGAAGATCGACGTGGTCACCGACGATATGGCGAAGGCCGTCCGCGGCGCGGGGATCGTCGTCGTCAGCTTCCCCGCCGTGGGGTACAAGGCTTTTCTTGAACGCTTGATCCCGCATCTTGAGGACGGCATGGTCGTGCATTTCACGACGGCGAACTTCGGCTCGCTGCTCTTCCGGAAGATGCTCCGGGAGGCGGGATGCACGAAGAAGATCGTCGTCGGCGAGTGGAGCAGCCAGCCCTACGGCATCAGAATCAAGAGCATGGGCGGCCAGCAGATGCCCGAGGTGAGCGTCAACTACTGGGCGATCACGCTGCGAGGAGCGGCGCTGCCGATGACGGACCAGGAGGCCTTCTTCGAATCGAAGCGCTACCTCCCGTCGCTCGACTCCGTCGAACACCCCGCCCGAGGAGACACCGTCGCGGACGTCGGTTTCAGCAATGTCAACCCTATCCTGCACTGTCCGGGGTCCATCCTCGGCGTCGGCGCGATGGAGAACTGGGGGGTCGTCTACGGCGAGAACAAGTACGATTTCTCCATCTACTCGCACGCATACTGCCCCTCGATCTCGAAGGTGCAGCTCGCCCTCTACCGCGAAGAGTGCGCCATAGCCAAGGCGATGGGGGTGGGCATTCAGGAATTCCCGGAGGAGGCCTTCTTTTCGAGATCGAACATCCTGGGGTCGGAGCACATGGGGGAGAAGTTCGTCGTCCCCTTCGAGGAGCAGTACACGCTGGCGATGGGCACGGGGCCGTTCTCCATCTACAACCGCTACATCACCGAGGACATCCCGGTCGGTTGCCACATCTATCTGGAGCTGGCGAAAAAGTTCGGAATCGAGGTTCCGGTCATCGAGTCCATGATCACGCTCGCCTCCGTCATGACCGGGACGGACTTCCGGGCCACCGGCGTAACGCTGGAGGACTTGGGAATCGCCCACATGGATAAGGAAGCGCTGAACGCCTGGCTTCGGGAGGGAATCTATGCCTGAGGAGAGGGGGAGCGTTTTGAAAAAGTACGCGGAGAGCGGCCTCTATCGACTGCTGCTCGACATGTTGCGGATTCCGAGCGTCTCTCCCTCGTCCGAGCAGGAAAACCGCGTGACGCGTTTGCTGTACGACACGCTCGCCGTGCTTCCGTACTTTCGGGAGCACCCTGAGGATCTCCGCCTGCTTCCGCTCGAGGACGACCCGTTCGGACGAAATTTCCTTTTCGCTTTCGTGCGACGGACGGAGCCGACGGCGGAGACGGTCATTCTGGCGGGGCACGTGGATGTGGTGAGCGCGGAGGCGTGCGGCGAGCTTGCCCCCTTCGCGTTCGACCCGGAGGAGTACACGCGGCGTCTGCCGGGCGTTGCGCTTC
>WPCG01036924.1_pt1 | contig 14286 bp, 14 predicted proteins | sample 5403311 | NCBI WGS metagenome assembly WPCG01 (sample SAMN12869467, study PRJNA574797) | sludge metagenome | isolation source: wastewater treatment of Control | place: China:Beijing | collected 2019-05-17 | reverse complement strand
TCATTTAACTATGATTACATGACCATTGAACAAATGAGAAAGCAAATCAATAAACTATAGACAACAAATTAAAAACCGACCCAATGGCTTAATGAGGCTGTAGGGTCGGTTTTACTTTATTGAAGATGCAAAAGTCAGGTTATACCATTTGAACGGCAAGAAATAAAACCAAATGACCATTTAATGATATAATCGTAGTGGAGGATGATGTTATGCCAACAGAAGTGATACTTATCAGACATGGAGAACCCCGGTACGATGAAATTTCAAAGCGAAAATACGTTGGAATGGGGTATGATTTGGGACGATTAACCCCGCTTGGGATTGAACAAGCTGAAAAACGGGCGCGAGATCCTCTATTACACGGGGCGACCCTCATTCTCTCATCGCCCTATACGCGGGCTTTACAAACCGCTGCTATTTTATCTCGAGTGACTCAAATTCCAATCATGGTTGAAAATGACTTGCATGAATGGATGCCCGATACCACGTTTAAGTTCGATTTTGACATTCAAAAGGGGTTTTTGGAGTTTGTCAAAGCCAAAGGCGTTCGACAAGATGTCCATCGTTATCCATGGGAAACGTTTGATCATCTAAAGGAGCGGGTAAGAAAAGCGATTGAACCCTATTTAAATCATGAAAAAATTATCGTTGTTTTTCATGGGATTGCGATGAGCACACTCACAGATTTCGATGATGTCATCGAACATTGTGGAATCAGACGTATCTTCTTATGAACATAGCCATTTTAGAAACATGGTATTTAGACCATCATCGGAAACTCCCCTTTAGGGGAAAGGATCCCTATCAAATTTGGGTCAGTGAAATCATGCTTCAGCAAACACAGGTGGAGACCGTTCTACCTTTTTTTGAACGTTTCATCAAACGCTATCCGACGGTAAGAGCGTTGTCTCAAACAGATGATGAAACGTTAAAAAAACAAGTTGAAGGATTGGGTTATTATCGCCGTTTTAGCCATATGCTTCGGGCAGCGAAAATCATGGTTGAACAGCATCAAGGGAATGTCCCAAACACCTATCAAGACTTAATCGCATTACCAGGAATTGGCGAATACACGGCTGGAGCGATTTTATCGATTGCCTATCAATTGCCTTATGCTGCAACCGATGGCAATGTTATCCGTGTTTTAAGTCGATATTATGGGATCAAAGACGATATGGCTTTGGTAAAAAACCGTAAAAAAATAACGGCGCTTCATCAATCTTTGATTGAACAAGCCCATCCAGAAATTTACACACAAGCGGTCATGGAGTTAGGCGCATTGATTTGTAAACCCAAAAAGCCACAATGTCAGATTTGTCCGATAAGGGCATCTTGTATAGCGTATCAACAAAACGCTACTAGTGAATATCCTGTGATATCCAAAACCAAATCCAATGCTGTTTTTCAGTGGATGACCATGATTGTTCTAAAAGAAGGGTCAATTGCGTTAAGGAAACGACAAGAGACGTTATTAGAAGGCATGTATGAATACCCCCAATATGAGAAAACGACGATTGAAAACTGGTTATCCTCGATGAACCAGCAAGGCGTGATGTTTGAATCTGTCACCTATCTTTTGCGAGTTTCTCATGTGTTTAGTCATCAACGTTGGGAAATGGAGGTTTATGTTGCTCGGTTAAAAGGGTCCAAGCATCCTGATTGGGTGATGGTGCCTCTGTCGGATCAACTTAAATACCCCATGGCAACAGCCCATAGAAAGATAAGTCTTTCTGATATCCTTAAAAAGGATGATGAAAACGCTTAAGAGTCATGGTAATTTTGTCAAGGGTATGTTAAAATAATGAAAGAGTGTCGTAAAGGAAAACCATCATGAAACTGATCGAATCGTTTGAACGCATTTTTATCAATGCAGCACCCAAGATCGTCTCTTTTTCTCCAGGACGTGTCAATCTCATTGGTGAACATATCGATTATAACGGAGGCTATGTTATGCCAGCTGCTATTTCGATGGGAACCTATGGGGTGATTGCCAAACGCGATGATGCACTTTTTCGTCTTTATTCAGAGAATTTTTCTCATATAGGTGTTGTAACTTTAACTCCAGAAGAGCTATGGTTTAACGCCGAACACGATTGGGCGAACTTTGTTAAAGGAACGCTTTTTCTCCTTCAAAAAGAAGGACACCCATTGAATCATGGGTTCGATTTATACCTAGAAGGCAATCTTCCAACTGCATCTGGGTTATCCTCATCCGCATCCTTAGAACTTCTCGTTGGATTTTTAATTAATCATCTTTATCAGTTAGGACTCTCAAAACAGCAACTGGCTTTATTAGGTCAACGTGTAGAAAATCAGTTCATGGGCGCAAATACTGGCATTATGGACCAACTCATCATTGCGTTAGGTATCCAAAATAAAGCGCTCTTAATGAACACCAATACCTTCGATGTCCAACCCACAGATGCTAAATTTGACGGGTATCAGCTTGTGATTATGGATACCCATTATCAAAGGCAGTTAACCGATTCAAAATACAATCAAAGAAGACAAGAGTGTGAAAAAGCTTTAGCGATAATCCAAACCGCTTATCCAGTTCAACACTTGTGTGAACTTTCCATTATGGATTTATCAGCCATTAAAACTCTATTAAATGACGACCTGCTCTATCGCCGTGTCCGTCATGTGGTCACTGAGCAACACCGAACGTTGGATGCGTTTGATGTCATGCATAAGCAAGATATTGAAAGCTTTGGGCAGCTGTTGAATCAATCGCATGAATCGCTTCGCGATGACTATGAAGTGACGGGGTTTCATTTGGATTGTTTGCAGGAATCTGCGCTTCGTCATGGTGCCATCGGGTGCCGTGTGACAGGAGCAGGGTTCGGAGGCTGTGCGATTGCGTATGTCAAAGATGAGAGGGTGTCTCATTTTATGGAAGCAGTCTGCTTGGATTATCAACATCATACAGGGATAACACCCAGTTTTTATCAAGTCACATTTGAGAATGGGGTAGGTGAATGGCATGGTCACGATTAAAATCGATAAAAAACAAACCAAAGTCGGTTTGGTGGAACTGGTCACTTTGAAAAATGATGTCATTGAACTGACGTTGACGTCTTATGGAGCGGCGATTTATCAGTGGCTCGTTGAAGGACATCCCATCCATATGGGACCCAAGAATTTGGATCAATTCTTAACCGATGAACTTTATTATGGTAAAACCGTTGGACGTACTGCAGGAAGACTCTGGTCACCTGGGTATCAACTGCATCAAAAATTTGTTGCGATTGAACCGAACCATGGGGATGCCAAACTTCATGGAGGTCCTACAGGGTTTTCATTTAGGCATTTTTCTGTCAAACAAATGAACTACAACAACAACGAAGTCACCTGTTCCTTTGTTTATTTCAGCAAGCATCAAGAAGAAGGATACCCCGGCAACTTGGAACTAACAGTGACCTACACCTTGAATCGATACAACGAAGTCAAAATCCAATACGATGGGATTTCTGATAAAGATACCCTGTGTAACTTGACCAATCATATTTACTTTAATCTGTCAAAAAAGAATGAAACCTTATCGGATCACATGCTTAAAGTCAATTCCGATTCCCTCCTTGATGTGGATGAAAATGTTCGCATCAAAGGCCAGATGAACGTCCATCATACACCTTATGATTTTCGAACTGAAAAGATGTTAGGACCTGTTTTAAATGAGCTTAAAAAGACACCGCTTATGGGGCTTGATCATACGTATCTACTCAGCGATAGCAAAAACTGCGTCACCCTCAAAGAACCCACCTTTGATTATGTAATGACCTGCAGTACAACGTATCCAGCGGTTGTCATTTACACCCATAATCAACCCTCACGAAAGCCTTTAGAGCGCATCCATCATGACGGTTTTCATTCGTGCATAACTTTGGAGTTCATGTATGAACCCGGTGGTATTCACCACACCGATCTTCATTCAGCCATCTTGAAGAAACATGAACCTTATCATCATGAAATCCTGTTTAAATTTGATAAAATCGCTTAAAAAAAATGGTCAGGTGACCATTTTTATTTTGAATGATTGGCGACGATAAACTCCATAAACCCAGCGTTTCTTTTCAATATTAGATAAAGCGGCCATCCCAAAAGATAAAGCACAGCCCATTCACCGATAAAGACACTGGGAACAGTGACATAAAGCGGACCCAACAAATACCCATACGTTAAAAACGCGCCCACGATGAGACCATTGATGATACTGGGCCATAATAATGCGATCATAAGAACGCGTTTTGTCTTAACCATCAGCCATGCGGCCAACCATGTAGCAAACGTTCCAAAAACCACATCGAACCATAACCCCCCACCAATAAGATTGGCTAAAAAGCAACCCAAGGTGACCCCCCAAATGAATTTTTTGTCAAATAAAACAAAAATCATGAGGATTTCAGCGATTCGAAACTGAATGAGTCCAAAACTTGCAAAATGGAAAAGTTGAACCAAAGCGACATAAATGGTGGCCACCATGGCTTGTGTCACATAGTGTTTAAGTGTTAAGCGATTCATATGATTCTCCCTGTTTTTATTTTTGTGGCTGGTTTCCTAGGGTACAGCCAATAAACGTAATCATTTTAACAAACTTATGCTATAATTACAAGGTAAAGGATGATTTTTATGGGCATAACATTTGAAGTCTTACACATCTGTAAACAAAGCGGTGCGCGATATGGGCGATTAACCACACCTCATGGCGTGTTTGAGACACCCTTTTTTATGCCTGTAGGAACCCAAGCGACCGTAAAAACGTTGTCAGTTGATGAAATTGAAGCGGTCTCCGAAGGCATGATTTTAGGCAACACATACCACTTGTGGCTTCAGCCTAGTGCCGACATTGTTGAACAACACGGAGGTATTGGCGGGTTTATGCAATGGAACCATGCGCTTTTAACCGATAGTGGAGGGTTTCAGGTTTTTTCACTGACCGATATGCGAAAGATTACCGAAGAAGGCGTTCATTTTAAACACCATAAGAATGGCAGTTCCCTTTTCATGTCGCCTGAAGATTCCATTCGTATTCAAGAACAACTCGGGGCTGACATCATCATGAGTTTTGATGAGTGCCCGCCTCCTTATGAGAGCGATGCCTACATGAACGATTCGGTTCTGCGAACCCTTAGATGGGCCGAAAGAGGAAAACATGCACTTAAGACTGACCAAGCGTTGTTTGGCATTGTTCAAGGCGGACTTAATCCAGATTTAAGACGGTTTTGTGCGGAAAAACTAATGGAAATGGATTTTCCAGGGTACGCGATTGGCGGACTTTCTGTTGGCGAGACGAAAGAGGAAATGTACCGAATTACGGCGTTTTTAAACCCCATCTTACCCCACGATAAACCTAGGTATTTAATGGGCGTTGGTGCACCCGATGATTTAATTGAAAATGTCATAAACGGCATGGACATGTTTGATTGTGTGTTACCCACACGAATCGCAAGGCATGGTACTGCACTGACGACCGTGGGAAAGATTGTGATTAAGAACCAAACGTATGAAAAGGATATGCAACCCCTTGATCCTCACCTAAAAACCCCCATTACTATGTATACACGATCGTATCTTAGACACTTGTTTAAAGCTGAAGAGATGTTGGGTATGCGCCTAATCACGTATCAAAACTTAGCGTATTTAAAACACCTTATGAAAGAAATCAGGAAGGCAATTCTTGAAGATCGCTTATTGGATTTCAAGGAAGAGATGAAACAAAAGACAAATTACTTCAAAAAGTGATTATATCGTTTGAATTCATGGGTTTCTATTGTAAAATAAGAATAGCATGAGGAGGGATTACTATGGTGTTTGGCGAACAAGACAATTTCAACCAAAAACCGGTTATCAAGGTCATAGGAGTCGGTGGAGGTGGAGGAAACGCCATCAACCGCATGATTGAAAACGACGTAAAAGGCGTTGTTTTTGTCACGATGAATACCGATGCTCAAGTCCTAAAGGTCTCCAAAGCGGAAACCCGGATTCAACTTGGAAAATACTTAACCCGTGGATTGGGAGCAGGCGCTAAATCAGAAATTGGTAAAAAAGCTGCTGAAGAGTCAATCGAAGAGATTGATGAAGTTTTAGAAGATGCGGACATGGTATTCATCACAGCAGGCATGGGAGGCGGAACCGGAACCGGTGCAGCACCCATCATTGCTCAGCGTGCTAAAGAAAAAGGGTGTTTGACCATTGGTATTGTCACTAAACCCTTTGCATTTGAAGGACCAGCCCGCATGCAATCCGCGATTTATGGCCTCGAAGAACTGAAACCCCATGTTGATACCCTAATCGTTATTCCCAATGAACGGTTGCTCGCTATATCTGGACCGACCACCCAGCTTTTGGATGCGTTTAGAGAATCCGATAATGTCCTAAGACAAGGTGTCCAAGGAATCGCTGAAATTATTGCTATTCCTGGATTGATTAACGTCGATTTTGCCGATGTACGTACCGTGATGGAAAACAAAGGAACTGCTTTAATGGGCATAGGAATTGCCTCAGGTGAAAATCGGGCGATTGAAGCAGCACGAAAAGCGATTCATTCCAAACTTTTGGAAGTTTCAATTGATGGAGCAACAGATGCCATTGTTAACATCACGTCTGGAACGGGCATTACCCTGTTTGAGACAGAACAAGCTTTATCTGAAATACGGAATGCAACCGACCGGGACTTAAACATCATTTATGGCACCACCGTCAATCAAGACTTAAATGAAGAGTTGATTGTCACCGTCATTGCAACAGGATATGAACTTAAAGCTAAAGAGTCGACCATCCAAAATTTAGCGAGTGAGATTTTTAACAAGACAACCGATGAACAAATGCGATTGACACGATCTGGACTAAAAAATCCAGAGGATGTTTCAGTGGAACCAGAGAACAAACCTGGCCAAAAAAGAACCTTACCGCCTTGGCTCATCAAGAAAAACAAATTTTAAAAGGCGCAAGCCTTTTTTAATGAAAGGATACCCCTATTATGTTAAAAGCAGGCATTGTCGGTTTGCCAAATGTTGGCAAATCCACCCTTTTTAACGCCGTTACCAAAGCCGAAGCACTATCGGCCAATTACCCGTTTGCAACCATCGAACCCAATGTGGGGGTTGTTTATGTTCAAGATGATAGACTCGATGTACTGGATCAAATTTACCGACCTAAAAAAGTGGTTCCAACCGCGTATGAGTTTATCGATATTGCAGGGTTGGTCAGAGGCGCTTCGAAGGGAGAAGGTCTTGGGAACCAATTTTTAAGTCACATTCGTGAAGTGGATGCAATTTGCCAAGTGGTGCGTTGTTTTGATGATTCGATTATCACGCATGTGGAAGGAACCATTGATCCCATTCGTGACATTGAGACCATTAAAATTGAGCTTGAACTGGCGGATATGGAACTGATTGAAAGACGGTTACTTCGTTTGGAAAAGAAAAAGAAAGCCATGGAAAAAGATGCCGCTTTCGAACACGAGACGCTCACACGAATTAAAGAAGCCATAGATCAAGGCGAAAACCCACGGTTACTTTCTCTTTCAGAAGAGCAAAAAAAGCTGATTAAGTCCTATAATTTGCTCTCCATGAAACCGATGATTTATATTGCAAATGTCAGTGAAACCGACCTTTATGCGCCAGAACTGAACTTACATTATCAGCGGGTTTTGGATTTCGCAAAACGTGATCAAACGGATGTTGTTTTGATTTCTGCTCAAGTTGAAATGGAAATTGCATCGCTTTCTCTAGATGAGCAAAAAGCATTTTTGGAAGCGTATGGCATGAAAAAATCAGGGTTGAATGCACTAATTGAAAAGAGTTATCATCTTTTGGGACTCAAAACATTTTTCACTGCCGGTGACCCTGAAGTTAGGGCTTGGACGTTCAAACACGGCATGAAAGCACCGCAGTGTGCAGGAACCATCCATTCGGATTTTGAACGAGGGTTTATCAAAGCTGAAACCCTTTCTTATGAGGATATCGTTTTTTATAAAACACCCCAATTAGCAAAGGAAGCAGGAAAAGTCCGTCTTGAAGGCAAAGAGTATGTGGTTCAAGATGGCGATATCATGCTGTTTAGGTTTAATGTATGATGTTCGATAATGTAACTACCGTTTGTGCGTCGAAATATTTCAATCCCCAACAACTTCGCCAACTCCATTCAAAAGGCGTTTTTCATTTTGGTGAGAACCAAGCACAAAGTCTTTTAAAAAAAGTGGCTGAGTTACAGGATTTGCCAATCCATTGGCATTTTATTGGGCACCTTCAAACCAACAAAGTGAAGGATATTATCGAGGTGATTGATACCCTGCATACCTTAGACCGCATTAAGTTAGCCCAAGAAATTCAAAAGCATGCTAAAAGGCCTATCGATTGTTTCATCCAAGTGAATTTGACCAATGAACCTCAAAAAAGTGGGGTTGATCCTGAGAATTTGCAACAATTCCTTTTGGAAATAAAAAAGTATGATAAAATAAACGTAGTAGGCTTGATGACCATGGGAAAAGATCACGATGCCCAGATCACAGAAGAAGCCTTCAGACGCTTAGATGAGTTGGCTAATGCCTTTCATTTGCCGTATCGCTCCATGGGCATGACCGATGATTATGCATGTGCCTTGAAGCATCATACGACCCATTTAAGAATCGGACGAAAATTTCTAGAATGGCTTGATTAAGGAGGAAACATGGGTCTTTTCAGCAGATTCACCAAAGTTAAGAAAAACCAGATTGAGGAGACACCGGTTCATAAATCCGATCAGATTGTCTTTGAAAAGTTGGAATCTGATGACGACCGATATTTAACCAAACTCGCTGACCAATTGATCTCGGGTTTACCCCTTATTCTCAATTTTGATGGGCTAGATATTGATCAGGCCAATAAAGCAATTGCTTTCTTCTCAGGTGTTATTTATGCCCTAAAGGGTGAGATTCTCAATATTCAAGAAAAAGTATTTTTATTTGCCACCCACGATGTTTACGAAGACGGGTCGGTTGAAGAGTTTTTAAAAGAGATTGTCGAATAGAATCATGCGACGATAAGGACACACGAACAAATGATGTTGCAAGCGAGTCAGGATATGGTGCGAGCCTGACCAACCCCTCTTTTGTTTGGATCACCTTTGAGCATACAATGCAAATGAAGAGCTAGCGCTGCTAGAACTAAGGTGGTACCGCGGATATGATTCCGTCCTTAGATCGAAGGCGTTTTTATTTTATAAACAGGAGGATAATGATGGACTACAAAAACACACTTTTGATGCCAAACACGGAGTTTCCGATGCGTGGGAATTTGGGCACACGCGAAATCGAATTCCAAAAACGGTGGGAAGACATCAAACTTTACCAAAAAGTACTTGAGAAAAACAAAGAGAAGACCCCTTTTATTTTGCACGATGGCCCCCCTTATGCCAATGGGGATATCCATATTGGGCATGCACTCAATAAAATCTTGAAAGATTTTGTTTTGCGTTATCAAACCATGAAAGGGCATTATGTTCCTTATGTTCCTGGATGGGATACCCACGGATTACCCATCGAAACCGCTGTTGGAAAAATGGGTGTCAACCGAAAAGAATTATCGATTGCCGATTACCGTAGGCTTTGCCAAGATTATGCAATCAAGCAGGTTGCTCGCCAAAAAGAGCAGTTTAAGCGATTAGGAATCTTAGGAGATTGGGACACCCCTTACGTGACGCTTGATCCGGCCTTTGAGGCGAGACAAATCCGAGTTTTTGCCAAAATGGTCGATCGAGGGTTAATCTATAAAGGGCTGAAGCCCGTTTATTGGTCTCCTTCGTCTGAATCCGCTTTGGCTGAAGCTGAAATTGAGTATAAAGATAAGCAATCCACCTCCATCTATGTTGCTTTTGAGTCTACGGATCAAGACGGGATTTTTAAAGATGCCGCTTACTTGATTTGGACGACCACACCATGGACCCTACCAGGAAACTTAGCCATCTCCGTTCATCCACGATTTAAATACCATGTGGTGGATGCTGATGGAAAAAAGTACATTGTGGGAGAGACCCTTTTAAACGATTTAAAAAACAAACTTGGATGGAAAGATGTCACTTTACTGCATACCTTTTTAGGGCAAGAATTGGAGTCAAAGACTTACCGTCACCCCTTGTTTAAAAAAGTATGCCCCCTCATCCTTGGGGAGCATGTGACCGATACCGATGGTACGGGTTTAGTTCATACAGCGCCTGGACACGGTGAAGAAGACTATCGTGTAGGTCGCCAGTATCAATTAGACATTCTATGTCCAGTGGATGATAAAGGGTACATGAACCAAGACGCTGAACAGTTTGAAGGTCTTTTCTATGAAGTGGCCAACGAGAAGATTGTTGAAACCCTTTATGCGGTTGGCTCCTTGCTTAAAGCTGAAAAGTTCACCCATTCTTATCCCCATGATTGGCGTACGGGAAAACCGGTTATTTTTCGCGCGACTCCTCAATGGTTTGCAAGCATCGATCGCATCAAAAACGAACTGCTTGAAGCGGTTAAAGACGTTGATTGGCTGCCGGTTTGGGGCGAACTTCGCATGACCAATATGATTCAAGGACGTGAAGATTGGTGCATCAGCCGACAACGGATTTGGGGTGTCCCCATTCCGGTGTTCTATGCTGAAAATGGTGAAGCCATCTTGGATCACGATGTCTTGCTTCATGTCGCATCGCTTTTTGAAAAAGAAGGGTCCAACATCTGGTATGAGAAAGACGCTAAAGAGTTGCTCCCCAATGGGTTTACCCATCCGGGTTCGCCCAACGGTTTATTTGTTAAAGAAACCGACACGATGGACGTTTGGTTTGATTCAGGAACGTCACATTCGGTCTTAGATGAACGCAATCTGCCGTATCCAGCTGACCTCTATTTGGAGGGTTCTGATCAATACCGAGGCTGGTTCAACTCCTCACTCATTACAGGGATATCCGCGTACGGGCAATCGCCTTATCGTCGTGTAGTTTCACATGGGTTTGTCCTTGACGGGCAAGGATTTAAAATGAGTAAGTCCTTGGGTAATACGATTGACCCCATCAAAGTGATGAATCAACAAGGCGCAGATTTACTGCGTTTATGGGTGGCGAGTGTCGATTATCAAAGCGATGTCCGGATCTCAAACGATTTGATGAATCAAATTGCAGAAGGGTATCGAAAAATAAGAAACACCATCCGTTTTATGCTGGGTAATCTATCCGGATTTGACCCATCGAAACATTTGATTTCTTATGCGAATCGAAGTAAACTTGATCAAGTCATGATGCTCATCTACGATGATTTGGTTCAAAAAACCCGTCATGCTTATGAGCATTATCAATTCGATAAGGTGTATCGCACCATGGTATCGTTCATGACCAATGAACTTTCCGCGTTTTATTTGGATTACACCAAAGACATTTTATACATCGAAAAGGAAAATGACACCATCCGACGATCCGTCCAATCCACACTTTATGAAATCACATCAGGCATCTTGAAACTTTTGACGCCAATCATCCCACATACTACATCTGAGGCGTATCAACTTATGCCAGAACCGAAAGCTTTAGATGTCTATTTAGAAGACCTTCCTTCTTCGGTGTTGCCTAAAGATCCAGCTCTCATGGCGGCTTTTGAAGTCTTTCATGATTTTAGGGATACTGTATTGAAAAAGTTAGAAGAAGCACGCGAGCAAAAAGTCATCGGCAAATCGCTTCAAGCCCATGTTAAACTAAAAGTCACCTCACCCATTTATGAAGCGATTCAAACACTAAAGATGCCCATCGCACAAGTCTTAATTGTCTCCAAAGTAGACCTTGCCATAGGCAATCACGTATCCGTTGAGGTTTATCCTGCAAAAGGGCATACCTGTGATCGTTGTTGGAATGTTGTCGATCACGTTAATCATGAGGGCTTGTGTGAGCGATGCGCTCGTGTTGTAAAGGAGTAGAATATGAACATACTGGTAGTTAATGACGACGGATATCAAGCAGAAGGTCTTGCTATCTTGGTGCGGGCTTTGCAAGTCTTTGGAACCATTTTCGTTTCGGCACCCAAAACCCATCAAAGTGCAAAATCACACGCCATTTCCATAAAATCGCGCATTGAAACGTTTTATACTGATCCTATTTTTGGCTCGCAAGCCACTTTAGTGGTTGATGGAACACCCGCTGATGCGACACGTTTAGGTTTAAAGTTATTTGATGTGGATTTTGATTTGGTCATCTCAGGCATCAATTATGGTCAAAACATTGCCAAAGACATCTTGTATTCTGGAACCGTAGCGGCTGCCCTTGAGGCGAAGATTTTAGGTGTTCCTGCGATGGCCATATCGGCCCCACATCCTCGATTACCGTATCTGTATGATGAAACCATCAAACTAATGGATGAAATCATTGAAAGCAAACTTTACGAGGGTCCTGGAATTTTGAACATCAATTTTCCGAAAGACCATTATTTAAGACCCCTTGGAGTTAAATACACCACAATGGGCAAACGGTTTCAGCATGCTGAGTACGTAAAAAGCGAACGCCCCCATGTTTATCATATTAAATCCTCGATTATTCACTATGAAGAAGACCCGATGACGGATGTGATTGCGTATGATGAAGGGTACGTCTCGATAACCCCATTAAGCATTGATCGAACCGATTATGATTGGCTCAAAGCATTCTTAAAAAAATAGTGTGATATACTTAAGGTAGCGAGGTGTTGCTATGTCTCAGTTCAATATCCATTTTTTCAAGGAAAAAAGCCGTAAAATAGACATTGAAGATTTGATTCAATTTTTTGAAAAGATTGAAGGAATGGACATCGAAATGGATGACCAATCGGTCCGATTTCTCTACACCCATCCCAGATTAAACCTCAAAGCCGCCTTTTTTATCACGCCAAAATCCCATGTTCCAGACATCTACCGATTAAATCCGAAATACTTGGATTTGAATTTTAGAATGGATATGCCGATTTTATCCCCAGATTATATGGCTAAACACATGTTTGATCTGGTCAAACGGGTGTGTGACACTTATGGTTTTGCGGTTTATAATGAAATGTTAGAAGATGTTTTACCGTTTAAAATGGAAATTGTCTTTAAAGTGTTTTCGATGATTAAAGAGGCGTATGTCTCAAAAAATCCAGTGTTGTTATCGGATTATAAACACGTTCCACACGATCAATTGTTCGCAATCTACCGTTATTTGGATGATGCGTTCGAACTCCAAAAGTATTATCAAGAACTGAACACATATGTTCCTAAATACCATTTCCTTGTTGAAAACGGCGAACGTTTGGTGATGGCCATCGAATGGAAAGAACAAACCCTAACGGTGTTTCCTCCCTTCTTAAATTACATTTTGTATCGCCAGACTGAAACAGTCAAGGTCGTTTCGACCAAAGAACTGTATCCACTTATTGAAAAGTATTTACAAGATGTTCCTGGATTCATACGAGGAACAAAAGTCATTCCAAAGAAAACAGCGAAAAAGGTTTATCGGATCATGAAAAAGACGAAGTTCACTCAGTATAATCATGCGTATCAAAAAATTGATGTTAGAAAGTTGATTGATTAATGATTAAACACCCCTGGTTTAGACATCTTGGAGGTTTTCTTATCATCTCTTTGGGGATTGTGACGATTCTCTATTCACGCCTTGGAGCAGCCCCCTTAGATGCACTATGTTACTACCTTTATCGGTTAACCCCCCTTTCTTTAGGAACGGTTGCGATTTTAGTGGGCACAATTGCCACCATCTTAAGCTATGTTTATGGATCGAAAAAGAACATTTTGCTTTCGTTTTTATTCTTGCTGGTTTTAGGATTGGGTGTTGACGGTTGGAAATGGGTTTATGATAGCGGACCTTTCGCGCATGTAACGGCCATTTGGCTCAGGCTTTTAATGGCCATTTCGGGCATACTCATTGTTTCGTTTGGAGTCTCTTTGACCTTGACCACGGGGCTGGCTCCTTTGCCGTACGAACGGCTTTTGGTCATCTTAAACCAAAAAACTCACTCGACGACCTATTCAAAAATGATTATCGAAGGCATTTTTCTTGTTTTGGCTGTTATTGTGGGAATCATGACCGGCTTGCTCTTTGAGCAAATCAATTGGTTTACCTTCGTTATGGTCGTTACGATAGGACCTTCTATCGGTTTTTTTGAAAAACACATAAAAAAATATAAAGCCAACTATTTAAAATAAGTCAAGATAAAAGAAAAATAATGTTTATGATATTAAGGCATACTTAAAAGAATGCCTTATGACACATCAAGATCTTTGAAATTTAAATATGTTAATGAGTATTTATTAAATACGTTGA
>WPCG01085350.1_pt1 | contig 14301 bp, 9 predicted proteins | sample 5403311 | NCBI WGS metagenome assembly WPCG01 (sample SAMN12869467, study PRJNA574797) | sludge metagenome | isolation source: wastewater treatment of Control | place: China:Beijing | collected 2019-05-17 | reverse complement strand
GGCCTGACAAGCCGGCTATTATTGAAGCAGAACCTGTGGCAAGTGTGCCTCAAGATCCCGTGGCTAAACCAAGCACTTCAGTTAACGATATATCCTTTGAAAATGCAGGTGAAGAGTCCATTGAGCAGGACGAAGCCGAGTCTGTAGAAGCGACTACCCTTGAAGAAGAGCCCCAAGAAAGTAGCGACCCTGTTGAAGCTCCGGAAGCCCCCCTTGTCCCTGAGGACATGAACCCTGTATCCGTTGTTAAGGTTCAAAACCAAATAAAGGTAGGCATGGATAAGGTGGATATCCAGTACATGAGTAATGATCGCTTTAAAATTGCAATCACACCACGTGGCTCTGGACTTGTGGAGGTAGCAGGCTCTCAGCATCTTGTTGGTACCTTCTTACCACTTAATCAAGTTCGCGATATTCTAGTACACCGAGCTAAGCACTTAAACACCTTTGTCAAGGCTCATCCAGATATACGTTTTTACAGCTATTATATTGAAACCGATCTTGATGTTGATTTACTCAATGGTTATATTCCTCATCAAAATGTGTCCTTATTAAAGGAAACCTTGGACCCACAAATGGGATTTTCAGCAATGACAATCAATACACCTTTGGATTTATTGAACTATTACCACAAAGCCGACCATCACTGGGATGTTCAAGGACAAATTGCTGGCTACAAGGGAATTGTTGATTTAATCTTTAGTGGCTCTGTTGCCCCGAGAACACTTCAAATATATCAAACAAACCTCCCCTTTACTGGCTATAAAGGGCGCCTTCTCAACGACCTTACCATATATGATGAATTTGCCTTTATATCATCTGCCCTTCCTGCTCACCGAATTGAGATCAACGGCAATCCCTCATGGTACGGGCGCAAGAACAGTTATATAAATGGCAATGTCGAGATTAAGGATGCCTTTAATTATTATGCCGATTGCTATGGCTACGATTATGGTCAAGTGGTCTATTATTTCGATCAACCTGAAAAATCAAATGCCTTGATTTTTGTGGAATCCTTTTCTAACCCCATAAAGGATTTGTTGGCCTCACATTTTAACCAGACGACCTTTATTGATGTCAGGCATTATGAAAAAGCCATGGGCCAACCCTTTTCAATGAGTGCTTTCCTTGAAGAGCACGACGTGGATGTCGTGTTGTTCATGGGCTACTATCAATTTTACAATGGCTTAGTTTTAAACATTCACGAATAGGAGTGTCCCGCATGGTTTTTTCTAGCTTAGTCTTTTTATTTTTATTTTTTCCAGTAACCATTGGTGTTTATTTTCTAATGCCTAACCGCACCTTTAAGAACCTCTGGTTGCTCATCGCCTCCTTGTTTTTTTACGCATGGGGCGAACCCCGATACATTCTCATCATGCTCTTATCCACTGTAAATGATTATGTATTCTCACAACTTATTGACGCCTCCAAGCAAAAACAGCAGCAAGGACGGGCAAGGTTGTTTTTAGTCCTCTCATTATCCGTCAATTTAGGCTTACTCGCCTTCTTTAAGTATGCTGGCTTTTTCACATCCAACATCAACCACGTGTTTGGGACGACCTTTCCACTTCATCAGCTGCCACTCCCCATAGGGATTAGCTTTTACACGTTTCAAACAATGTCGTATAGCATTGATGTTTATTTAGGTAATGTTAAGGTCCAAAAGAACTTTTTGACACTGGCTACTTACGTGACCATGTTTCCGCAGCTGATCGCTGGCCCCATTGTACGCTATATCACTGTTGAAAGAGAACTTGAAGAACGGGTAGAATCCTTACCACTCGCTGCAAATGGCTTAAGGCGTTTTGTCATTGGTCTAGGAAAAAAAGTCATCATTGCAAACCATATGGGGCTCATTGCAGACACAATTTTTCAAAATGGATTTGAGGCCCCCGGGACTGCTCTTGTCTGGTTAGGTGCCATCGCTTACACCTTCCAAATCTATTATGACTTTTCTGGCTATAGCGATATGGCCATTGGTATTGGTAATATATTAGGGTTTCATTTCCTTGAGAACTTTAATTACCCTTACATTGCAAAAAGCGTTACCGATTTCTGGAGGCGGTGGCATATTTCCTTAAGCACTTGGTTTAAGGACTATGTTTACATTCCTCTAGGAGGTAATCGCAAACGCCTTTACCGTAATATTTTCATCGTATGGTGTTTGACAGGGCTTTGGCATGGTGCCAGTTGGAACTATGTCATATGGGGACTCTATTACGGCCTATTGCTAATGATTGAAAAAAAATACCTATCAAAGCATTTAGTAAAAATGCCCCTGCCCCTTCAGCATCTATACACACTGTTTATTGTCATCATCGGTTGGATTATTTTTAGGCTAGAAGACTTTACAATGCTTAAGCACACACTTGGAGCCTTATTTGTCTATACACCAGTAAGCAAAAATAGCATTTACTTTATTTACCAAGATATGCTATATGCCATTCCATTTTTGCTTTTAGCCACAGTCGGCTCACTGCCGCTTTATAAACGCCTTAACGCATACATCGAGCAATCGTCACAGCATTGGGCAAAATATGCGATGGACCTCTACCTTGTCATTGTGCTTGTACTCTCCATTGCATTGCTTGTTGGAGATAGCTTTAACCCCTTTATCTACTACCGATTTTAAAAAAAAAGCCACGACGTGTTTCTATAAACGAAACACATCGTGGCCTTTATTCATTAAGTGGCTATTTTTTATCTTGTATCGCCTCTAAAAGCGTTTGTGAAAACGCATCAACATGCTGACTTCCCAAATCGCCAAGATCTCTTGAACGAACAGATAGCATCTGCTCATCAACCTCTTTGTCGCCAATGATAATCATGTACGGCACTTTCTCAAGCTGCGCCTCTCTGATTTTGTAACCAATTTTTTCCGCCCTGTCATCTAGCTCCACACGTAAGCCTTTTGCTTCAAGCTGTGCTTTCACCTCTTGAGCATAAGGCAAGTGACGATCAGCAATAGAAAGCAGTTTCACTTGAACAGGTGCGAGCCACACAGGAAATTTTCCTGCAAAATGCTCAATAAGGATCCCTAAAAATCTTTCAATCGATCCAAAGACAACCCTATGGATTACAATTGGCTTATGCTTTTCGCCATCTCTACCAATGTAATTTAAATCAAAACGTTGTGGCAATTGCATGTCTAACTGAATGGTTCCACACTGCCATGTTCTGCCAATACAATCTTCAAGATGGAAGTCGATTTTAGGGCCATAAAAGGCTCCATCGCCTGGGTTAAGCTTGTATTTTAACCCCAATTCATCTAAGGCACCTTGTAGGGCATCCTCTGCAAGCGCCCATTCTTCATCCGTTCCCATTGATTTTTCAGGTCTTGTGGACAACTCCACATGGTATTTAAAGCCAAAAGTCGAGTACACTTCATCCACTAATCGTGCAACGCCCTTAATTTCCTCCTTGATTTGCTCTGGAAGCATAAAAATATGCGCATCGTCTTGAGTAAATGCCCTTACTCGCATGAGCCCATGTAAAGCACCAGATAGCTCGTGACGGTGCACTCTACCAATTTCACCCATGCGAATTGGCAGATCCTTGTAGGAACGCATAGCTGTTTTATAGACAAGCATACCACCTGGGCAGTTCATAGGCTTGATGGCATAATCTTCCTCGTCAATGAGTAGGCTATACATATTGTCCTTGTAGTGGAACCAGTGACCTGATGTTTCCCATAATTGGCGATTCAATATCATTGGGGTTTCAATTTCAACGTAGTTTGCTCTGTTATGCACCTCACGCCAATATTCGAGGAGCTTATTCTTTACAACCATTCCCTTTGGTAAGAAGAAGGGAAATCCTGGACCTTCGTCCATCATGACAAAGAGGCCAAGCTCTTTACCAATTTTTCGATGATCCCGTTTTTTTGCCTCCTCCAAACGTACCAAATAGGCTTCAAGCTCACTTGCCTTAGGGAAGGATGTCGCATAAATCCGTTGCAGCATTTTGCGGTTTGAATCCCCTCGCCAGTAGGCACCTGCAACACTAAGCACCTTAAGGGCTTTTACATGGCCAGTGCTAGGAAGGTGACACCCTGCGCATAAATCGACAAACTCACCTTGCTTGTAAAATGAAATGATTTCGTCTTCAGGCAAATCCGTGATAAGCTCAACCTTATAGTCTTCACCCCGACCTTTTACAAACTCAATGGCTTCTTGCCTTGGCAATACAAATCTCTCCAGAGATAGATTCTCTTTTACGATTTTTTTCATTTCTTCTTCTAGCTTAGGAAAATCCTCTTCCTTAAAAACATGCTCTGAGTCAATGTCATAATAAAACCCATTGTCAATTGGTGGCCCAATCGCAAGCTTTGTACCAGGATAAAGACGCTGAATGGCTTGAGCTAAAATATGGGCTGATGTGTGTCTAAATGCATGCTCGCCTTCTTCGTCTTCAAATCGAAACAAGACCACTTGATCGCCATCCTTTAAAACATGGCTCATGTCTACCACATGGCCATTGACTTCTGCAACAAGCGCTTCCTTTGCTAATCTTCCGCTAATGTCTTTGGCTAAATCAAAACATGTCGCTCCTTGCTCCAATACTCTTTTTGATCCGTCTTTTAATAAAATATCCATCATAACCTCCTGTATCCATTTTCAAAAAAAATACGCCCCAACATCACTGTTGGGACGATTATATCGCGGTTCCACCCAAGTTAAACGCTTTGCGTTTCACTCATTTGCACGTACCGTGTGCTAACGGTGTTTTTTCAGCTAATGGCCTACTCAAGCACAGCTCAAAGGGAGTTCAAAATAAGCTCAATATAAGATTGCTTTCAGCCACGACAATCTCTCTCTACATACGACATCCTATTTCTTTGCCTTTTTCAACGCTTCATGTTTCATTTATTTATAAATGATATTAAACCTATTTTTCTATTTTGTCAATGCCTATTAAACCAATCTGTGATTTCAAAAATACGCCTTATGCGATGCTTAGGCTTGCCGCTTCGACTTAGCTCATGGTTTTCGCCCTTAAATATGCACATACGGGTTTCTACACCAAAGTCCTTGAGGGCTGTGAACATTTGAAGCGCTTCCGGTAGCCAGCATCGATAGTCCATGTCCGAATGGATAAAGAGTGTTGGTGTTTTTACCTCATTGGCGTACTTAAGTGGCGATTGCTCCCATAGCTTTTCATAGTTTTGCCAAGGGTCTGCTGCTGTTTGGTCAGGCACAAAGTAATAACCAATGTCTGTCACACCGTATTCTGTTGTCCAGTTTGAAATACTTCTTTGCGATGCAGCCGCTCTAAAGCGATGGGTATGGCCAATAATCCAGTTTGTCATAAAGCCGCCATAGGAGCCACCGGTAACAAACATCCTATCCTGATCAATGGCAGGGTTTTCAGCAAGGACAGCGTCTGTGAACCCCATAATATCTGTATAATCAATGGTGCCGTACTTACCCCTTATGTCAGCAAAGGCATTTCCCTTGCCATCAGATCCTCTAGGGTTACAAAAAAACACAAAGTAGCCCGAGTTTGCCCAGTACTGCATTTCATGATAATACACGGTTCCATAAACCGTTTTGGGGCCACCGTGTATGTTGAGAATCGATGGGTATTTTTTCAACGGATCAAAATGTGCAGGCTTCATGACCCACCCATCAACGTTGACATTTGGCGCTGTCATTACCCGAAGTGGTTCGGGAGTCACCACCTGATAATGGTCATAGAACCATGCATTATGAGCTGTATAGGGAATCTCTTTATCTTTCTTTAGTTCGTAAAGCTCCGCTAAGCGATTGCCACGCATTGCTGATATCATGTGTACGCCATGACCAATATCAAAATCATCTACAGAGCCCTGCTCTGATGTCAGTGACGTCACAAGGCCATCTGTATTCATATGGTTTAAATAAGCATTTTCATTTTCTGTGGTGACAAAATACACGTCCCCACCAATGTCTTTTATTGTCCGTCTTTGCCCAAAGCGTGCATCTGAACCCACAGTGTTACCCACAGTCCCCTTAAAATGCTTTGCAAAGGGTGCGCACTCACCTGTCTTGAGGTTGACTTTAAAAAATTCTGCATTTTGGTTAAGGCCATGTGTTGAGCCATCGTGTCCTAAAAACACAAGATTATCACCATCAAGAAAATAAGCATAGTGCATTGCAAAGGCATCCTCTGACACGATTTTTTCCACGCCAAGTTCAAGCGACGCAATGCTTAAACGGCTTTTTAGTGGCATTTTTCCACGGTAGCATTTGGAAATAATCACAATTTGATCAACATTTTCATCATACTTATAGTACAGAACCTGTTCATCTTCTTGTGTTATTGCCTTAAGGTGACCGTCGTCTTTTGAATAAAGATAGAGCCTTTGCCTCGCTCCCCTAGTAAAGGTCCCACCATTTGACCAAAAAGGAATCTCTTCAATGACCTCGTAATCATTTTCTTCCTTCCAAGCGTTGAGTATCTTGGGGCGCTCCTCTTTGGGGGAATCAAAATACTGTTCAAAGGCTTTATGGTATGTCGCCAGCACCAAATAACGGTTATCATCAATGGGTGTTATTGCTGACGCCTTTAAGGGTAAACGAAACCACTCCACGCTTTCTCCACCAGCCATATCAATCATGTAGTAGGCAGTGATAGGCTCACCAGAATCATGTGTTTTTTTGATAGCTTCGTCTTTTAAAGAGCTGTATATTAACCTATGAGAATCCTTAAGCCACGTGATATTTCCTGCTTTTTTTGAGGCGGTTAATCGCTTAGGCGTCTTATGATGATCGTGTAAATCAATGGTCCAGATGTCTTGATCATATTGATTGTCATCAAGGTTAGCTTGACTAACCACATATCCTGCGTAACGTCCATCGTCAGATAGATTCAACTGAGATAAGTATTTAAAATCTGCTAAATGTTCCAATGCTATTTGCTTCATTTGGGCCTCCAATAGTCTGAATTTTCAATTCAACACCATTATACCCTATTATTTCGAAATGCGAAACATTTATTTTAATCTCCTGCGATGAATTTACACATGGTTTATGGTATAATGTTTAAGCTAAAGTATGAAAAAATGGAGATTCTTATGAAAAAAAATCTAAAAATGAGTGGCTTGCTAGGCTTAATCATTCTTGTAATCATCAGCATACTCGCTTTCGGGTATCATTATTATATCAATATCTTCGATGAGCACACTATTCGTTCAATTGATGTCACCTATCAAGGGCATTCCCCCTTTCCATCATCGCAACTATACGCTCTAGATGAGGGGGAAACTGAGAAGCTTTGGACTGCCATCGACACTGCAATAAGAGTCGACCACCACGACCCAAGTGTCAAAGGATTTTCTGTAACCTTAGTGAATCGATACAACATCTCAAAAACCTTAGAGGTCTATATTTACGATCAAAATGCCGTTTACATTAAAGACAAGCATTGGTACGCCGTGCAAACACCTTATTTTTTCTTAAACCATCATGCCTTTGATGACGTGTACTCAGCTATATCTGAGCCCTCCATTCTCCTAAAGCTTGGAAGTGTACAGCACGATCTTCAAAGTGTGCACACAAAGTGGTCTTTTAAACGGTATGGTGGTACCTGGAAATCCACTGAGTACAACTCCGCTTCAGAAGCAGACACACTTGTCATAAGTGATAAATTAACGCCACTCACACTTGCCAGTGACAAAGTCATCTCTCAAATGACACTAAAGGTTTTCGATACTCAAAAAAACACGCTGGTTTTTGAATATCAAAAAAGCAACCTTCATATGGATGGGTACTCAAGTCCGGAACCCTTACCGCTCCCTGAATATGATGGTGAGTTTCTCTATCACGTATCACTTGATTGGCAAGATCCTAACGATGCTTATAAGGGAAATGCTCAGCTATCCTTTAAATTAACACTTGATCTACCCATAACCTTTGCTATCTCAAAGCTACTTGTGGAGCAAGACGATCTTATTGAAGTTCGAGCTTATCATGCTCAAGCTCCTGAAGCTATTGAAGTGATTCAGGATATCTATCCAAACTTTAAATGGTACGATGCAGGAACCTATTTAAGAGGCTATTTGCCCACAAATTACCATACCACGCCAGGTTCTTATGACCTCATCCTAACAGATTTAGAGCACCAGAGCCAAACCACATATACCATAACGGTATCGCCTAGAAACTACCTGGTTCAGCACTTAACCATTGATCCTAACATTGAAGCTGAAACTGTAAACGATGCCACCGTGGCAGAGTATAATAAGTACTTTACTCCGGTGAGAAACACATCAAATCCAACCCGATACTACACAGAACCCTTTATCATCCCTGCATATGGTAGGTTAACCACTGAGTTTGGTGAAACGCGTTTTGTCAATAATCGACCGACTTCCTATCGCCATTCAGGACTTGATATCGCCGCACCTATAGGTAGTGATATATTTGCTACAAATACAGGTAAGGTCGTTCTTGCCATGTACCTAGGCTGGACGGGCAACACCATCGTCATTGATCATGGCGAAGGTATCTTTAGTGTCTATTTCCACCTTGATGCATTAGATGTTGCCGAGGGCGACATGGTGGAACGTGGCCAGCGCATTGGCGATATGGGGACAACAGGCTTTTCAACTGGCTCACACCTTCACTTTTCAATATCTTATTACCACGTCAACCTAGAGCCTGGCTATTTCATCGGTGGTGAACCCATTTTAGAAAGCAATGCCGCGAACTATTTATCAAAGCCATAACATCCCCTATAAAGCATAGAGCACTCTTGACACGAAGAGCTCTATGCTTTTTTTCTTTGCATTTTTAGAAAAGTATGCTAAAATACTAAAAACATGAACACGTGTTAGCGAATGACGAACACTCGAAAGGGGCATTATATGAATCAAGAGGCTTTTATAGTCGTTCATCGGGATGCTGTACCTGATGTGTTAAAACAAGTATTAGAAGCAAAAGCACTCCTAAAATCTGGCGAGGTGGAAAGTGTTGCTGAAGCCGCAAAAAAAGTCGGCATTAGTAGAACCACCTACTATAAATACGCTGACTATGTCTTTACCCTTACGGATGGGCTTACTGGGAAAAAAGCGACCATTTCCATGATCCTTGACCACCAATCAGGAGTGCTCTCCAAGGTCTTACAAATCATTGCAGAAAACAAGGGGAACGTTATTACCATAAGCCAAAGCGCTCCTATTGATGCAAAAGCTACTGTAACCATTACGATGGATATCTCCAATATGGGTAACACCTTTAGTCATTTTTCTAAAGAGCTTGAATGCTTACCCTATGTTCATCGTTTCACCCTAGAAGCTATTGAAACCAATACCTAAAGAGGAGGTCACATGTATCAAGGTATCCTTCACCATTACCGTCATATTTTTGACTTAGGACCTTCATTCGCACCCATAACACTCTGTGAAGGCCAAACGCCTCTTATTCGCGCCACGAACCTTGAGGCTTTGTTACCAGGTATCCGCGTTCACCTTAAAATCGAGGGCGCAAATCCAACGGGTTCTTTTAAAGATCGTGGCATGACAATGGCTGTATCAATGGCTGCAAGTAAGGGGGCAAGAGGCATTATTTGCGCTTCTACAGGTAATACGTCTGCATCTGCTGCAGCTTATGCAGCCAAAGCTGGCATGCTCTGCTTTGTCATTATACCCAGTGGTAAAATAGCCCTTGGTAAGCTAGCACAGGCCTTTGCATATGGTGCGCACGTCATGCCAATTGAAGGCAATTTTGACCAAGCACTTTCAATGGTTCAAGATATCTGCAAGCACACCCCGCTTACTATGGTGAACTCACTTAACCCTCACCGCTTATTGGGACAGCAATCTGCTGCCTTTGAAGTATGCGACGCGCTTGAAAAGGCGCCAACACATGTGTTTCTACCTGTTGGAAACGCCGGAAATATCACTGCTTACTGGATGGGCTTTAAAGCATACAGGCACCTAAATCTCATCTCATCCTTACCAAAGCTTTACGGCTTTCAAGCAGAGGGTGCTTCTCCAATTGTACAAGGAAAGGTTGTTCAACAGCCAGAAACTATAGCCACAGCTATTCGCATTGGTAACCCTGCAAGCTGGGAGCATGCATCGACAGCCTTAAGAGAATCTGGTGGCCGTATTCAAGCCATTACAGATGAAGCCATACTCCATGCCTATCAGCTACTCGCTCGTCGAGAAGGTATTTTTGCAGAGCCTGCTTCGTGCATTTCAATTGCAGGCCTGCTTCACGCTTATGAACAGGGCCGTCTCAAAGCATGCGATGACGTTGTTTGCATTCTCACTGGGAATGGTTTAAAAGACCCTGAAATCGCCATGACTCACCTTGTTCCCCAAACACTTCTACCGATTTCCCAGGATGCCCTTCAAAAGAGAATCGAGGTGGCTTTAAATGGTGAAAATTAAAGTACCCGCAACATCTGCAAACTTGGGTCCAGGCTTTGATACACTTGGTATGGCTTTAAACCTCTATCAGGAGGTCGCTATTGAAGCAAACTCATTAGGCAAGAAAAACGTCATTTGGCAAACTTCCCCACGCCTTAGCAATGAAGAGAATCTTGTGGTATGGGGACTTGAAAGGACTCTTACCCAGTTTCATCAGTCCCATTTAGGCTACACCTTAGTCATGGTGTCTTCTAGCATTCCTATGTCGAGAGGGCTTGGGAGCTCGGCAGCTGCTATTGTATGTGGTGTTATGTGTGCCAATGTTCTCTTAAACAACCATTTGACCAAGGACGACATCCTGCAAACAGCATGTGCCCTCGAAGGTCATCCAGACAATGTTGTGCCTGCAATCTTAGGTAACCTTACACTGTCTTATGAGAATAAGGGCGCTATGCACTATGAAAGCATTCCATTTCCAGACAGCTTTGCCATAGTAGCCTTTATACCAGAATGCGAACTATCAACTGAGAAAGCAAGGCAAGCCCTCCCAAGCGTATATTCACCAGAGGCATGCTATTTTAATGTATCAAGGACAGCCCTATTAATACATGCCCTTCACACACAGCGCGGGGATTTATTAAAAAGAGCCTTTGAGGATTCCCTCCATCAGCCTTATCGATTGCCTCTGATTCCAGATGGCACCCTTTTATTTCAAATGCTTGATTCTTATGCAGATGGGCATTTTATAAGCGGTGCTGGCCCAACGATTATTGCCATTACGTGTGACATGAGGCATTCTGATCAACATCTCAAATCAAGCTTAGATGCACTCAAGCTCTCTACAAAATGGAATCATACCCCCTTAAAGGTTGTTACGGAAGGTGCATGCTATGAACCAATCTCCCTTTAATCAAAGCCTTATCGTTCAAAAGTATGGCGGAACGTCCGTTGCTGATATCGAGCGCATCCAAAATGTTGCTCAACACATTGCTAAAAGTCAAAAAGAGTATCCGCATATCGTCGTCATTGTCTCCGCAATGGGAAAAACCACTGACACCTTACTTCATATGGCAAGAGCCATAACGGCTCTACCACATCATCGGGAAACAGACGCCCTCTTAGCTACTGGCGAGCAAGTAACCATGTCTCTGCTCTGTATGGCCCTTCAATCCATTGGAGTTCAAGCCATCTCCCTTACTGGCCAGCAATCCGGCATCCTTACCGATGCCGTTCACACCCACGCAAAAATAAAAAACGTTGCACCTACGCGCATTTTAGATGCGCTAAAAACAAATCACGTTGTCATTATTGCTGGTTTTCAAGGGGTTGACGACTTTGGTGATATCACCACCTTAGGGCGTGGTGGTTCCGATACAACGGCAGTAGCCATTGCTGCAGCCCTAGGTGCAAAGCAATGTGATATATACACAGATGTTCTTGGAATATACACCAGCGATCCAAGGCTGGTTGAAAAGGCAAAACTCATCGATTCAATGTCCTATGACGAAATGTTAGAAATGTCGAAGCTAGGTGCACAGGTGATGCATCCGCGATCTATCGAGCTTGCAAAAAAATTTAAGGTGCCTCTCACTGTGAGGTCCTCATTTCATTTAAACCATGAAGGGAGTAACATTATGGAGAAATCGGCTATGGAAGGTGCCATCGTGAGAGGCGTTGCCATTGACGAACGGATTGCTAGAATCACCATCCCCAATGTTCCAGATAAGCCTGGTATCGCATATAAGCTCTTCTCATTACTGGCTGAAAAGAATATCACCATTGATATGATTATTCAAAACCTCAATCATGATGGGCTAAACGACATCTCTTTTACAGCCCCCGATGAAGAACTCATGCATATTCGTCCTATTCTTGATACCTATATTGCTGCCGTAAACGCTTCTCCACCCCGCATAAAAACGTCAGTGGCAAAGCTGTCGATTATCGGTACCGGCGTAACCAGCGATGTCAACGTTGCTTCCGGACTCTTTAAAACCATATACGAGCTAGGCATCAATGTGGAAATGATTTCAACCTCTGAAACACGGTTATCCTGTATCATTGATGAAGATCGAGCTAAGGATGCCCTAAATGCCATTCATGGTTATTTTTTTAATGGCCAGTAAAAAAAAAGCCAAGCACCTTTATTTCATAGGTTACTTGGCTTTTTTTTATTTTAAGTAAGGCGCGATCATCGCCATCAACTTATCCTTTGACGCTTCTTTCATGCGTCCCGTGTCATCTAGGGCGGAATCATTGAGCTCAAACCGAACTTTGGGACTCAAATCAAACGCGTCAAACCATGCATCATAATTGGCTTTTAAATCCTCAAGATAGTCTCTTGGAATTGTATCCCCCTCCGTGCTTCTCGACCGCTTACGAATGCGTTCCAAAGCCGTGTCTACAGACACATCAATGTATATAAGAACCTCTGGCGGCCGTATGTGCTCAAGCATATTATAAAGCAAGTCTTTGTATATTTGAAACTCATCTGTGGTCATTTGACCCCGGTCATGTATGGTTTTTGCAAAAATTTCGTCGCCATAAATGGATCGGTCTAATATGGCTTGATTGCCTTGTCGTTCAATCTGCTTTAAGTCCCGAAAGCGATCGTTTAGAAACATGACTTGAATAATGGCACTCCATCTCCTCTGATCGTCATAAAATTGATCCAGCATTCGCTGAGCCAAGGATTCCTTGCCATCATCCTTAAGCTCCTGTACTAAAGGAATGTTTAACATGTCGCTTAAAAAGTTCCCTATCGTGGTTTTACCAGCGCCTATGATACCGTCAATAACAATTGCCATATTGTGCTCCCTACCTTCGTCCATAAAAAGTGTTTTATTCTTTACTGCAAATCGGTACATGTCTCACCTTCTTACGATGGTTCCCCCACCAATTAAATCGTCACCTTGATAAAAAACAACAGCTTGCCCTGGCGTTATCGCACGCTGAGGGGTATGAAAAACAACCTTAACCATCTGTTCATCAACGGGATACAAGGTACATGCAGCTTCCCTTGCACTATACCTTATTTTAGCTTCACATGCTAAAGGACCAGTTAATGATTCAAAAGGGATAAAATTAAGTTGATTTGCGTAGAGCACCTCTTGAAACACATCGTCACCTTCCCCTAGTGTGACCCTTTGTGTATGGCTGTCAATGTCAATCACATACATTGGCTTGCCAAAGGTCACGCCAAGCCCTTTACGTTGACCAATGGTATAATGAATGATTCCCTTATGTTTCCCTAGCGATTGTCCGGAGCGGTCTACAAATTCCCCTTCAATATCAACCACGTCACTGTTTCGCTTTAAAAAGCCAACATAATCCTGATCAGGGATAAAGCAAATTTCTTGGCTATCTGATTTTTTTGACATTTGCACATCAAACTGCGCTGCAATGGCCCTAACCTCTTCTTTTGAAGAGAACTCTCCCAAAGGCATTAAAATGTGAGCCAGTTGATCTTGAGTGAGGTTGTATAAGGCATAGGTTTGATCCTTGGCAGAAGCGTTAGATTTTTTCACTGTATACCGCTGCAGGCTTTCATCATACCCAATTTTAGCATAATGACCCGTTGCAACATAATAGGCGCCTAGCTGATGCGCCTTCTCGAGCAAGGCCTCAAACTTAACATATTTATTACATGCAATACATGGATTTGGTGTTTCCCCCTGCTTGTAAGCATCAATAAAGTAATCAACAACCGTTGTCTTAAAAACAGCTTTAAAATCTAATGCATAAAAAGGAATGCCCATTTGCTCACAGACACGCCTTGCGTCCTCAACTGAGGATAAGCTACAGCACCCGCCGTCATGCAGCAAATGCTCATCTTCTAAAAAGGGATCTTGCCATAGGCGCATGTTTACACCAATGACCTCATACCCCATTTGCTTGAGTTGGAATGCAGCAACTGTGCTATCAACGCCTCCACTCATACCAACAAT
>WPCG01116684.1_pt1 | contig 14325 bp, 16 predicted proteins | sample 5403311 | NCBI WGS metagenome assembly WPCG01 (sample SAMN12869467, study PRJNA574797) | sludge metagenome | isolation source: wastewater treatment of Control | place: China:Beijing | collected 2019-05-17 | reverse complement strand
ACCATTTCATTGTTTCGGTCTGGTAGATTACGTCTCATCACACGATGATTTTCCAATGAACGTGACATGGAAATTGAATAAACCAGCAATGGCTCAATATCTCAAAGCTATTTAATGATGAAGACAATAGAAGCTGAAGATCGAAAACAAAGTAATCATAGGTAACTTTGTGCCCATTGTATTCTTTGTCATAGTTGTGATATATCATATAATAAACAAATAGTATTATATTTACATATTATATAATGTGTTGATGAATGAAATCTGCCATATCTAATCAAATGCGCGAAGTATAAATGCTTCTTTGTAATCTATCATCTGACTAGTGTTTTGGTATTTCTTCCAAGCATCTTCATTATGGCTCAATTCTGAAATATCCGATGCTGAAATGTTTTTGAATTTTTAGAGTACTCTATTTATCTTAAATTATTTGGCAGAAATGCATATAAATCATAATTTTACATTAATGTGACCAGTCTTCAAAAAATTTAAACCCCTGCCGATGACTTTGATTTATAACAACTCTTTTCCTAAAAACGTACAATCAGCATAAAGGTGTTTTAAGCCTCATAAATTAGTTGCATTAATATTAAAAATCAACTAAAGAAGTAATAAAATGAAATATATTTTAGCTACACTTCTAGTATTAGCTTTTCCATTAATGGACAGTATCAAAAAAGCAATGACCATTTGATTGATAATTCAGCTGTATTAAAGGAAGTTGAAAAAATACAAATTTAACATTTAACATATGTGTAAATCATTAATTATTAACAAGGGAAAATATTGTGTAATACTATTATGCATTATTTTATTTTCATTTAATAAACTCTATTCTAAAGAATATCAGGATTATTCAAAAAGTTCAGGGATTAGTTCAATAATCCTCAACGATCAAGTCACTAATGATTTAGAGGTTGTTTGCAAAGTTTGGGGATATGTAAAATACCACCATCCTGCATTTGTTGACAATACCTACAATTTGGATTACGAACTATTTGACTTGATTCATTCAATCCAAAGAATCAATAGTAAGGCAGAAAGAGACTCTATTCTTGCTGACTGGATTGACGGGTTTGGCTCTTATAAAATGGAGCAAAACAAATCTGATCTCGATATAGTTGACCCATTAAGTAATAGGAACCTTTCCATTTCTTGGATTTCAGATACAGGGCTTTTAAATAAAAAGCTTAGCGATAAACTTTTAGATCTTAGGTATGCCCAAAGAGAAGAGGAAAATCAATTTTTGTCTTTTTATCCAAACGGTGTTCCTGTATTCAAAAAGGATAGTTTATATTCGAATCTTACGCAACTTGACTGCGGCCAAAGATTGTTAACATTGTTTAGATATTGGAACATAATTGAATATTACTTTCCCTACAAATACTTAATGGACAATAACTGGGAGCAAACATTGAGAAAGTATATTCCCATATTTATCAATGCTAACAATCATACTTTATATTTGTCTGCTTGCTATCAATTGCAAGCAGAGATTGACGATACTCATGCTTTTTCAACAAACTTCTTTTGGTTCTTTTTTGGTAACAAAGTACCTCCAATTAAGACACGCTTCATTGATGATTTCTTGATTATCACAGATATAAAGCATAATGATTCGACTGCCATAGAGCTGCGTGCTGGAGATGAGATTATTCAAATTGGTAAAGGAACACTAGATAAACGCATGGAGGCTATACGCAAACATACTTCCAAATCTAATGAAAATGTATTTCTAAGAGATGCTGCCTTTGTATTGGGTTTTACAAGAGAAGATGCAGTTGATATTACCTTTAAAAGAGGAGAAGATACTAGCATTACTAGGGTCTCAACTTTATTTTATAACGATTATTCTTCTTGGATTAAAACTATTAATCCATCTGTTCTTTGTTTTCTTGAAGATTCTATAGGATATATAAATGCAGAAAAAGTAGATATGTCAAATGATGATGAGGTCATAGGAGTAATAAGTAAAGCCAATGCTTTGATTGTAGATTTGAGGTATTCTTCCTCCATCGAATTTAATCAAATCGCTATGAATTTGTTAGTTCCTAACAATAATGAGTTCGTACTATTTACAAGCCCTGTTAAAAAAATGCCTGGTGTTTTTAAATCAAAAAGACTGCGAACTCAAATATACGACGGCACTAAATTTCTTGGAAAAATTGTTGTGTTGGTAGATGAAACAACTCAATCGAACGGAGAATTTACCACCATGCTATTACAGTCCAACCCAAATGTTACTGTAATAGGATCTCAAACTGCCGGAGCAGATGGAAACATTACTTATGTTTACCTGCCTGCAAATATAACGACTGTATTTTCTTCAATTGGAGTGTATTACCCGAATGGACAGGGAACCCAGCGTGTAGGAGTATCCATTGATAAAATAATTACCCCAAGCATTCAGGGAATTATCGATGGAAAAGATGAATTATTAGAATATGCTTTATTGGCCATAAAGAAAGAGGGCACTTCAACCTCATATTAATTTTGAAGTAATTATTTTAATTTAACACATTATGAAAAAAATTATTATTTTATTAATTTATTGTTCTTTATTTTCTTGTAATTTCCACAAGGCACCCGAAATCAGAACAATTATTTTTTCTGGAACAGAAAATTGTAATTTATTTTCAAAACAATCATTAGAATTATTAAGTTATATCCCCCTTGAAACCACAGGAAGCCCAATAATAAGTTCTAGCGATAAAATGATATACAATAATAATTCATATTATTTTTTTGACAAGTTTAAAATGGTTGTATATAGATTTGACAAGTCTGGAAAATTTTTAAATAAAATTGGCACAAAAGGTCGTGGCCCAACAGAATATTCAAATGTTGATGATTTCTGCGTTGATCCGGCAAATGGTAATATTGAGTTTCTATCATTCATATCACAACAAGTATACAAGTACACTAATGAGGGCAGTTTTATCTCCAAAATTAAAATCGTGGGGTATCCTTACTCTTTTACAAAATTCAATAATGGGACATATCTTTTTTGCAAAGGTCAAGTGGAAGATGAAAACATCGGTAAGGCCCAATTATATATTTCGGATGAAACTGGAAATGTAAAAGGAACATATCTTCCTATTGAAAAAAACACGGCCTTTTCAACGCCAATGCGGGATGAAAGTATTCAGATTTCCAATGGCAAAGTTTTTTTCAAAACCTGGTTCACAGGGAATATATATGAAATCACAGAAAAAGGTCCGAGTCATGTTACAACCATTGATTTTAAAAATAAGGCCTACGATAAAGATATATTAACAAAAACCCCTAAAGAATTTATGCATTTTCTGGTTAGCTCAAATCCCTTTAATATTGATAAATATCTCGAGAATGAAAAATATATATATGTTTTTATAATGGATGCCAATGCGGAAAATTCCTATCATCTTCTTTATAGTAAAAAAAGTTGTAAGACACTAATAACAAAAGCCTCAAGAGATAATTCTAATTATTCAATAATAGGATCTGCAAAAGAAATAACCCCTAATGATGAATTGCTATTTTTAATTGATTCTATTACAATTTTAGATCTTAGAAATACTACTAATGATGCTTTTGACAGTAGTTTGGATATGTCTTCTTTGACAGAAAATTCAAATAGTGTTTTAGTAAGGTTTAGAATTAGAAATTTTTAAATATTACTCGATTTTTGTAGTTAAGGTATTCTAAAAATATTACAATTCTTTGAAACCGTTTTTTTGAATGTTATTATATATCTCTATTTTTATGACTACTGTGTACCGATTTGTCCAAAGTGGATCAAACGTAGTTTTATACTTCTGATCAACTTCCTTTAAATCCAATAGTTAGCTTTTAACCCAGAAGTACTAAATTGTCCAAACTTATAAAACACATTCGGTTTTGTATAACTTTAAAGGGTATTTGTCGAATGCTTACAATAAAATAAAGACTAAAGTAAGGTTTTCCGTTTCGTAAAAATAAATTTGCTTTTTGGTTTACAAATTCGTATATTTGTGAATAATTGTAAACCATATTTCAGATATTATGAAAGAGATTTTTAGCAAACGGCTCAAAAGTGCCAGGATTCTGGCAGCCCTTTCTCAAGACCAATTGGTGGAGAAAATGGGGAATATTGTGTCTAAAAATGCTATCTCTAAATACGAAAAAGGTCAAATGATGGCAGACAGTACCATTCTGCTTGCCTTATCAAAAGCATTAGGTGTTAAACCCGATTATTTTTTCCGTTCATTCACCGTAGAAATAGAAAAAGTTGAGTTCCGCAAAAAGCAAAGGCTGTCAGTAAAAGATGTCAACGCTATAAAGCAAACCGTAACCGATTTTGTAGAGCGTTATATCGAAGTAGAACAATTCTTAAACATTGCTTCTGCCTTTGTTAATCCTATTCAGGGAATGGCTATTTCTACTATAAAAGATATTGATAAAGCAGCCTTAGAGGTTCGCTCTGAATGGAAATTGGGTTTAAATGCCTTACCTAATGTAATCGACCTTTTAGAAGATAAAAAGATAAAAGTAATTGAAGTGGAAGCCCCCGACGAGTTCGATGGTTTTTCAGGTTGGGCAGATGGAAAAATTCCAATAATTGTAATCAACAAAAACTACAATGTTGAACGCAAGCGCTTAACTGCATTGCACGAATTAGGTCATTTAATCCTTAACCTAAACGATACTATTTCCGACAAGGAAAAAGAAAGACTCTGTTTTCAATTTGCAGGGGCTGTGCTTATTCCCGAACCTACTTTTAAATCGGAAATCGGTGATATTCGTTCACATTTTTCCATTCCTGAACTGGTTGCCGTAAAAGAAACCTATGGTATTTCTATTCAGGCAATTATGGCAAGGGCAAAAGATTTGGGTATAATTAACGAATCGCAGTTTATTTCGTTCCGTAAATGGATTAGCCGCAACCGCACCGAAGAAGGTTTGGGAGCATACAAGGGTATAGAACAAGCATTTCGTTTTAAGCAATTAATATACAGGGCAGCAGCCGAAGAAGTAATTTCATTAAGCAAAGCAGCCAATTTGTCTAACCTGAAATTAGCCGAATTTCGCAAAGAATTTGTAGCCCTGTGAAGATTATAGTCAACGATGCAAACATATTAATAGATTTGGTAGACCTAAAAATCCTACCCTATTTCTTTCAGCTTGAATTTGAGTTTCATACAACGACAGTTATCCTTGACGAACTCTTTGAAGAACAGAGAGAAGCCTTGTTTCCTTATATTGAAACAGGCAGTTTAATTGTTGACGATATTTCAGACCAAGATTTAATTGAAATTCTTATGATTAGGGCAACTAAACCCAATCTGTCAGAACAGGATTGTTCAGCGTTTTACCAAGCACAAAAAGAGAACGCAGCCCTTATTACAAGCGACAATACACTCAGAAAGTTTGCACAGGCAAATAATTTGGAGGTACATGGGCATTTATGGGTATTCGATAATTTAGTAAGCAATGAAATTTTAACGGGTATAACTGCAATTAAAAAACTGGAAGAATTATGTAATGTGATAAATCCAAAATTGGGCTTACCTAAGAACGAATGCCAAAAGAGAATTAAATTATGGAGTAAATAAAAACAAAGCCTATGTCCGAACAAAATCTATTCTTCAATATACTCACGTTCAATTTTCCTTCAGAAAACCAACTACGAAAGTTTAAATTAATCATTCTTTACATTAAGCAAATAGTCCACAACAGATCTCCAGTCTGGAAATTGTTCAGATCCAAATCGTATAAGCTCTCCACCAAACTCCTTAGCTCCATTCTTTTCTCTATCATCAATCAAATAATCTCCTTTATTTAAATTCTTATGATGAGATATTATTAACCGTTTATAGAATATACTCCCCTCTTCATCACCAAAATACTTCTTTATCCACTTTAATTTATCGGACCAGGCACTTGAATTTTTCCAAGGTGCTGTGGATAATACATAAAGATCAAACTCTTCTGCTAGTTTTTTTGCCGATTCTATTGCAAAAGGCATTGGTTCCATTAGTCCAAATATTCCTGGGACATCATCTAACCTCCCACTATACTCTAATTTTATCTCATCGCTTAGCCTTTCTATTCCAGTTTTAAAGTCCACCAGAACATTATCCATATCAATGTACACTATCTTTTTCATTTCACTCGTTGTATCAACTCTTAAAATTTCTTAGTAACTATCATACTCTTCTTTAGTAATCTGATCCCCACACCTGCATGCCTCAAAGAAAACATTACTTTTTTCACTAGGGGTAAACTCCTTTTCGCCTTTGAATTTAATGCGATCACCATCTTGTCCCCCTAATCTTACTACACACTCTTCCCAGTCATACAAGAGGTAATATTCTTTACCTGAATTTTCAAGAGCTTCCCGCTCCTTAGTTGTGATTTTTTTTGGTTTCATAAATATTGGTTTTATATATATACTTCGACAAGAATAAAGATAAATTTTGACAACTTATGACATTATATTTTGCATTTTACAAAAACCTCTTGTCGCATTCAAAGAGTATCTACGTTGTGGCTATTTCCCTTACTATAAAGAGAGTAAAAAGGATGAGTATTACGGCAAGCTGCTCTCAACGATAAATACAATTAAAATATATGTAGCCTCTCTGAAATAACAGGCATTCCGGAACCGACAATTATACAAGATCATTTGCCAATAAGCGCAATAATTGCTATCTTTGGCATACTATTTTAAGCGATAAGCAAATATATTACTACTTTAGCATAATATATTATGGAATACAGTTTTAATATTTTCGATAAGAATCCTGAACGTCTGGCAACAATTTTGGCAGAAAACTGTCGTAAGCGCAGGCTAGATAAAGGCCTGAGCAGGCGTAGCCTCTCTGAAATAACAGGCATTCCGGAACCGACACTCGAGCGTTTTGAAACTAAAGGAAAGATTTCTCTTGAGGCATTTCTTAAATTGGTTGTTGAATTTGACTGGTTTGACGAAATGAGTGCCATTATGAGTAAAAGCAAGTTCACCACTGGAGAGGAACTTGAGACTATAAATAAAAACCAGGGAAGACAGAAAGGGCGATGAAAGATATTCTAAAAATCACAGTTTCTTTAGATGGACGTACTATCGGCACATTGCAGATGACACCTGAAAGAGACCGATGTGTGTTCGAGTACCACAAGGATTGGATTGCAAATGGTTTCTCGATATCTCCATGGGAATTACCACTCCAGACTGGACTCATATACTCAAAAGAAAATAGTTTTGGTGGCGGATTTGCTGCATTTGAGGATAGTATGCCGGATGGCTATGGTCTTTACCTGCTTGACAGAATGCTTCGTCGTGAAGGCAGTTTATTGGGCGAGCTATCCCCTCTTCAGAGACTGTCTCTGGTTGGAAACTCCGGAATGGGAGCACTTTGCTATAAGCCTGAAGCTTCCAAAGAGCATATTGCTGCTATCACAGACAACGACTTTGACGAACTCCAACATAAAGCTCTTGATGTGCTCTCCCAGAAAAGCGATGCTGATGCATCCTTCTTGTACTACAATAGTCGTAATTCAGGTGGAGCAAGGCCCAAGGCTGTATATAAGGCAGCTGATGGCTCAGATTGGATAGTAAAATTCAGACATATATACGATCCTTCAGATATTGGTAAGACAGAATATCAATACATGAGGACTGCACAGAAATGTGGAATTGACATTCCGGAAATCCGTCTCATTAATGATCGTTACTTCTCAATTAAAAGGTTTGATATCAGGAAAGGTATGCGCATCCATACACTCACTGCGGCTGCCCTTCTACAGTCCGATTTCCGCACTCAGAGCATAGATTATGTAAATCTCCTTGCTCTGACCGGTTACCTTACACAAGATACTGCACAAGTGGAACAGATGTTTCGCAGGATGGTTTTTAATATTGTATGCGTCAACAAAGACGATCACGCCAAGAACTTTAGTTTTCTATGCGACAATGGCAAATGGTTACTTGCTCCAGCATACGACATTACCTACTCCCCAGAGGGCACCAGAGGTGAACATGCAACATCTGTCAGATATTCGGGCAATCCAAGTCTTAAAGACATCATTTCTGCCGGCACAGGCATCCGCATAAACAGAAAACGCTGCATTGAAATTATTGAAGAGATCGAGTCTGTCTGCAACACAGAACTTGATACTGATAAAATAGTCAAAATCATTTGAACATAGTGCAAGCACCTTTTAAATTAAGTGTAATTTATTTTAACTGTATTAATTATATATTGTAAATTAGTAAAAATTTTGATTATGAGATTAATAATAAAAAATCTGATTTTAGGTGTTTTATTAGTTCAATTGCTTTGCATGTGTAATAAACAATCAGATGTTTATGTTCAGTTAAACACATCCGACATTTCGGATAATACACTGCTATCAAAAAACTTCCGATTGAAAGAGATTATTGTACTTGATACAGTTCCAGAGGCATATTGTAACACTGATAAAATTAATAATTTACTTTTTATAGAAAATAAAATAATTATTAGCGACTACGCCTCTCCAAATATAAATGTTTTTGATAGAACTACTGGTAAACTTGTTAGATCTATAAATCGTGCAGGAAGAGGGCCAGAGGAGTATTCACATAATAAGAGAATAGTTTTACAAGACAATAAATCTATTATTGCTGAGAATTACAGTGGTTATCTAAACTTCTATAATGTTAACGGAGATTATTTAAAGCAAACCAGCGCTCCTGTTGCAAAGAATCAAATGAATGAAATCATGATAACTAGTGACGGAAATTTCTTAATTTCTAGAGAATTAGTAGGATTGTATACTCATACAGACAATCTAAACCCATACTATAGTGCTATGTTGGTTTCGGAAGCAGGCATCGAATTAAAAGGATCTATCGAACGCCCAACAAATATTCCAAAATTACTTATTAAATCAATTTCATCAACTTTTTATAAATATGATTCAGATATTTATCTGTCTCCCTTGACTGAAAATTCTATATATAAATATAGTACCCAAGACAGTGTTTTTATCCCATTAATTAAATTTATTATTGATGGGATTGATGTAGAGACTGAATTATTAAAAGAAAACTTTGACCCAGTTTCTTTTCTAAATAAATACGATAGGCTTTATATACAAGCAATTACAAAGAGCTTCTACATAGTTTCTTTAAATAATACTTCCAAGAATAGAAAGCTTTATCTAGTGATTAATAAAAATAATAATAAGGTTAATACATTTATTAATGATGGTTCAATAGATATGCTCCGTGGAAGATTCGTTAGAAATTCAGAAGGTTATTTAGTTCAGATTATTACTTACCATGACATGGTAAATGAATCTGAAGAGTTAATTGATTCGGAATTAGTAAGATTAATTAATAGTAAAACTGAGATTAGCGAAAGAACAAACGCAATATTATGTATATATGAGGAATTATAAGTTTATATATGTAATTATAACTGCTTTTTGCTTTATTAGTTGCTCTATTAGTTGCTCTGTCAATAGAGTTATTACGAGTAGTTATAAAGATAATAGCCGCTTTATAGTGGGTGCCTATGCCCCACTTTCTTTTAAGAGGTATTGTAATTTTCTTCGATGTTGTAAATAAAGGATGAAAGAGGCAGACAGTTATATTGTCATTTTCTGAGTTTATTGTAATATCTGTTTCGTTGTTTAAACATCTTATCAAAATAGTCTATCTTGGAATCCCTATAATCAAAAATTACTGGAGATTTTCCTGAACGTTGAACCCTTCCGATATATTGTACCAACTTACTCTCGAAAGTAAACGGATAAACAATAAATAAGCACTCTAAGGCACTAATATCAATCCCTTCTCCAAAGTATTGTCCGGTAGAGATGATAATCTGGAAATGCCCCAGATTGATCTGTTCCAGTTTACTCTTACGACTTCTCTCAGAATCATCTCCCGAGATAGCTATCGTTTCATATTTCTCTTTCAGGTAAAGATTCAGAATGTTTACATGATTCCTTCTTTCAGTCAAAATAAGGATAGACTTAAATCGTGAAATGTTTTCATCAATATCTTTCAGAATCTGACCATTTCGAGCAGTATCAAACATCAATACTTGTGAAACAGTCTCATAATTATCAATTTTATAATCGAACGGAACGAATAATTCTGTTTCTATAATATTGATTTCTGCTTTAATGTTCTGCTGTGCCAGTAATTCTTTCTGGGTCATTTCATAAATGATATTGCCAATATAGACGTATATCAACTTTTCATCATTATTTTTTCGCTTCGGAGTTGCGGTCAATCCATACAAGTAATAACAGTTTAATTGAGTGATAACCTCTCGAAATGATTTTGCTGGTATATGATGGCATTCATCTACAATCACCATTCCGAAACTATTTTTCAATTCTGTTAAGTCGCCTCTGGTCAATGATTGTATCATGGCAACCGTTATCTCTTTACCAATTTTATTTATCTGATTGCCAATTTGCCCTATCTGTTTTTTAGGAATGGAGAGGAAATTCTGAATGCGATCTATCCATTGATCGAATAATTGTTTCCTATGGACAAGAATAAGGGTCGGTTGTTTTTTCTGAGCAATCAATTCCAGCCCAATAATTGTTTTCCCTGAACCAGGTGGAGAAACTATTACACCAAAATCTTTGCTCTTTGCCCGTTCCAAGACTTCTTCTTGATGTGGGAGCAGGTCTATCTTTGAATTCATGATTATTTCGTCCTGTTTGCACCGTTCGTCAATAATCTTTATTGGAATGCGCTCTGAATTACAAAATTTAACAAGAGATGAAGCAAAACCACGGGGGATAATGATACCCTCAGAGGTTTCTTCAATAAGTTTGAAGTATTTTTCAATATTATATGCTGTTTTTCCTAATTGCTGCTTAACAATGTAATCGGAATTCAGGAAGTTTAGATTATCTCGTAGAAATTCTATTAGTTTTTGATTCAGTTGTATTCTCTTTAGATATATCTCGCTGTTTATAAGGATTTCCAATTCAAATGTAGATGCTAAATCGGCATACTTTGAAGTAAAGACTTCCTTTTTGATTCCTGAGAGCTGCAAGTATAAAGAATCTATCTTCTGCTTGGAGATTTTTTGGATGGTTGTCAAAAACGCCCATTGATCTTCAACCGGTTCAAATGTATTCGGTTCTAAAAAGCATGAATTACCCTTTGTTAATGAGTCGCCTTGGAGCGGAAGAGCAATCAGGTTGCCTATGCCTTTTCCCGAATGGGAGTCTTGATTGGGAAATAGTCGGTCAAAACTTGACTCTTTTTCAAATTTAGAAACTATTTCCGACTGTAATAAGAGTTCCAACATTATCTTTCGACTCTGAAATGCAGGAATATTTTCTTCGAAGAATAGCCATAAATGACCTCCATTACCGGAACGGGAACGTTCTATAACCGCAGGCAATTCCACTTCTTCACATATTTTGTATAATTTAAGGATGGATTCCTGCCAGTTATCCTCATCAAAATCGGCAGCAATAAAAAACGAAGTGTTATCCGATAGTAATGGGTAAATTCCGATTGTAGTTTTTCCGTAGAAATGTTCTTTTAGTGCAGTATCATTAAATGGCAGATATTCCTTTTTAGTATAATTGGCAAAAGTTCCTCCCAATGACTTATGGCGATTATAGTCATCCCAATCCACTTTGTAAGCTGGCATATATCCGCTACGCCCGTTCTTTTCCCAACGGACAGCATAAACATCACCTCGTCCACGGAAAAGAAATTTGTAAGCATCTATATGAGATTGGGTTATTTGCATTAAAAGATTAGCGCACAAATATTAAAGAATGCTAACTTCTTTGTCTTTATTTTGAATGGAGCAGAATAGCTATTTACAATTGCTCAATTATCTCTTCTTTATGTTGCTTATTATATCCAATAATTAGTAATAACGACATCGCAATACTAAATAATATCATAAAGAATCCATAGAGATATTCTATTGTTGCTCTCCTATCCACAATATCATCAATCAATGCCAACATCATATAAAATGAACCTAAAAGAAAAATCGTACCAAGAATTCTACTTATAAGTACATTCTTGAGAAACAAATTCGCTATGATTATTAAAGCAATAATAACTGCAACTATATTAACAAGGGTCATGTTTGATGCAATTGCATATGTAACAAAAACCCCGATAAATGCTAGTGATGGTAAATAGAGTCTAAAAATTTTCTTTAAATCTAATGTTTTCATATAAATTATTTTAGCGAAGCGTTATTTATTGTATATGTCTCTATCAATTAATAATAGCACATAGCTTGTTTGTGGGTTGAATAAAGTGGCTTTAATTTTTTAAAGACTGGTTACATTAACGTAAAATTATGATTTATATGTATTTCTACCAAATATTTATGAAATATTTCTCCATGTTTATCTGTTATGCATACACTTGCATTTACACCTATTAAGCTTTCTTGATTGATTTCCAATTGAACCATTTCGTAGTTGCTTAATAATGTCGATAGTTCTAGTCCATCGTTCATGTGATAAAAATTGATATATAATATTATGTTAGTGACATTACCATATATACAACCCAAACAGAAAATAAATATTCTCTCTATCATTGCTGAGCGTAAATATATAATCATCATAATTTACATTAAGTTTCTTAAAAAAAGAGGGAGAAATTACTCTTTCTGTATAAATGGGAGAAGCCTCCATTCCTTTTAAGATTAGGCTATGCCTATTATAAACATTGAGATAGATAGGTTGATTTTTAACAAGATTAGCAATAGGACCCAATAGTTTAAAAAAAACTGAATAATTACTTCTATTGTTGGCAATGCCTATGATTTTTTGTTTTGGAAAGGTGATATTTAATGTGTCCTCAAACAATTTTGTAGTACCAGGATTTTCTAAAAAGTCACTTCCATAGAGGTAAATTGACATTCCATCGTTATGCCATTTTGCAGCCTTGTAATAGTTTTTGTAACAGAATTTTGACATGATAGAACTGCATTCGTCCCTAAAGATTTCCCTTGAATATCTTTTATTAAGAAGTGAATCATGAATACTGAACAACTGAAAATATGAACCCTTTTCGCCATTAACGTTATACAATGCATGATATCTGTTTTTGTATTGCAGGTAAATAACGCTATCCTGCAGGTTCTTGTACCCAGGGATAAAGTAAAAAGATGTTACCAAATCCCGGTGTTTACTATGCATCTGATAAACAAAATGTTCAGTTAATATTTTAACTCCAAAAAACTTATTGATCAACCGCGCGTTTGCATTGAACAAATTCCTTTCAATCATATTACACTCAGAGGATGGAGCAAATTCGGCATATAAATCTGTCGAAACTCTCAGGTTGTCATTATAAAAAGAGGTATAGGCACTTTCTATGAAGAAATTGCTTTTAGAATAATGGCTGGATATGTGATCTTTATTTACCCTCAGAATCGAGCACGAGACAAACGCTGCCAGTGAAACAGCAATGATATAAGTGATCCTAAAGAAATGTTTCATAATAAATTCATAGTTTAAAAATAAAGCACAAATATTACGCCAACCCTCTATAAAAATTCACACTTTCAACCAAGTCTTCCATATCTGTCCTTGATAAGCTCCAAAAGGCTTATAAAGGTATTATTATAACGGGATACTAGTGATATTGATTAGCAAATCAACTCTCGATTCTCAATTAAATAGTTAGTAAACTATCATTTATTGTAATTTTCCTATAATAATTAAAGGATTGTCATTATCTGATTCGTGGAATAATTTATTTTTTAAGTCATCGCTTTCAAGAATCATATAGCCATATTCACCACAAATAATTGGGAGTGATGAATGTGGATAATCCTGAGGTTCAGTAATATCAATTATAATATCATTAAATCCAAGACTTGCTATGCGAAAAATAGCTTTTGTTTTCATATTAGTTTAATTATGATAACTAATTTTGCACCAAATGTGACGAAGAACCAGCATGGACCAGAATAGCTATTTTACCATTAAACTCCTCTTTTAAATAGTCATCTAAATGTAAGTTATCGAAATTCCACCAGTCAGCAAAATCTAAATATTTGGACCAATTTTGAACCCTTATGAAAGGCTTTATAAATAAATGAATAAGCATTAGATGGCTTACTAAAATTGAAGTCCTTTATAATTTCAAATAACATATTAATTTTGCCATAATCGACATTATCTGCATTTTGCAACCTAAAAACCAAACTACCTATTCTTCAAGCACATTTGTCAAACATGAATTTATCATCCTCGGGTAATTGCAAATCCTTAATCTTGATTAGATTATCTTTGAATACTTCAAATGAATTAGGTTCTGAATTATTTTTAAGAAAATCATAATATACCCATGCAGCAGCC
>WPCG01008250.1_pt1 | contig 14334 bp, 12 predicted proteins | sample 5403311 | NCBI WGS metagenome assembly WPCG01 (sample SAMN12869467, study PRJNA574797) | sludge metagenome | isolation source: wastewater treatment of Control | place: China:Beijing | collected 2019-05-17 | reverse complement strand
CCCTGCCCACCTAACCATAAAATCCACATACCCAGATGCAAGGGGGCATTTGCTTGTCATTAAGGATTCTTATGCAAACAGCATGATACCATTTTTGACAGCCCATTATGAAACCATTGACGTCATTGACCTAAGGCATTTTAATGGGCGGGTATCCTCGTTACTCTCTGAAAACACCTACGACGACCTCTTAATCCTTTACAATGTTGTGACGTTCTCAGAAGACATCTTTATACGTAAGCTCGTTTTTTAGACACCTGTGCAAGGGTGTCTTTTTCTTTACAAAAAATTAATTGATAATTAATATCATTTGAGTGATTGTATGCAATTTTGGGGTATATAGCCAATACACCATCTACAAAGGAGCTTCATGGCATGAATACTCGCACAGTTTCTAAAATTGTTATTTCTAATTCTCATAGCGCGGTGGATAATCAAGCCGCAGAATTTGCATTGTTTCAGGACCTTCAATTAGGTGAGACCGTGCTTTTTTTGTGGACGAACGCACCAAGTATTGTGTATGGGCGTCATCAAAACCCATGGCGAGAAATAGATGTGCCAATGGCAGAAGCGAGTAGGATCACTTTACTGAGGCGTATTTCAGGGGGTGGAACGGTTTACCATGATTTAGGAAACATTAACTTTTCCTTTATGACGAGTCATAGCCACTATGATGAAGGACGCCAGTTTCAAATCATTATGAATGCCATGAAGGGCTTTGGCATTGACCTAGAGCTTACAAAAAGAAAGGACCTGCTCTGTGATGGCTACAAGGTGTCGGGGAATGCCTTTTATCTAAAGGGTAACCGAAGAATGCACCATGGCACCTTGCTTATAAACGCCAAGCTGGATCAAGCGAGGGCACTTTTAAAGGCCAGTGATGCCAGTCATTTAGAACGGTTTAAGCAACAACGCAGCATTCCGTCAGTCCACAGCTCTGTGATGAATTTGTCCGAAAAAAATGCAAGCCTAACACCAGAGAAGGCCATTAATGCGATTGTCGATGCCTACTATCAAAAAAATGCTTACGCAGTGGAAACAATTGGTATGAAAGAAGTGAACCATAGGCATCACCAAGCCATCATAAAGGCGAAAGATCACTTTTCCACATGGTCATGGAATTTTGGGGAAACACCTGATTTTGCCTTTTCAATAAAAGAAGCGATGGACATAACCGTCAACAATGGATTTTTGCAAACCCGTGGGATCGACTTAGATCCCCAAACACTCACACAACTCGAAAATATGAATTTCAGGAGGTAGTTATGATTTTGGAAACGTATGATCCCCTAAAAGATGACATGGTTCAAGTCTTAGACAAAGATGGCAAGGTTATTAGGCCAGAGCTGGTACCAGATCTTTCTGAGGAAGCCATGATTAAGATGTATCAGACCATGCGCTTTAGCCGTATTATTGATGAAAAGACATTACAATACCAAAGGCAAGGTCGTATGCTCACATATGCACCAAATTTAGGACAAGAGGCTGCACAGGTTGGATCTATTGCTGCTGCAAGGCAAACCGATTGGGTAGCGCCCTCCTTTAGGGAGCTTGGGGTATGGCTCTATAAAGGTGCCCCTTTAAAAAATATCTTTTTATACTGGTTTGGTAACGAGTTTGGCATGCACATGCCTGAAGATGTGAAAATCCTACCAGTTTCTGTACCCATTGCCTCTCAAATGCAGCATGCCACAGGGCTTGCTTACGCATCAAAGCTAAAGAATGAGGATGATGTGGCCTTTGCATACGTAGGCGACGGTGGAACGTCACAAGGTGATTTTCACGAAGCCCTTAACTTTGCATCGGTAAAAAACACAGCAAATGTCTTTATCGTTCAAAATAATCAATTTGCAATATCCACAAGACGTAGCATACAGACGAAGGCAAGAACCATTGCATTAAAAGCTGTAGGCTATGGGATTCCAGGCATTCAAGTGGATGGTAATGACATACTCGCCATGTATGCCGTTACAAAGGAAGCGGTCGATAGGGCGCGTAGCGGTCAAGGCCCGACGCTCATTGAAGCGTATACCTACAGAATGGGTGCACACACCACCTCAGATGACCCAACGGTTTATCGGGATCAGTCAGAGGTTGATGATTGGAAAGACAAAGACCCCATTGATCGTTTTAGAGCCTATTTAATGGGTCTTGGCATTTGGGACGAAGAGAAGGAAAAGGCCTTTACAGAAGAAAAAGAGCAATATGTTAAAGAAGTTTTTGAAGAGATTGAAAAGGGTGGCGGCGAAGTCACTTTAGAGGAAACCTTTGATTATGTGTATGCGCAGAGAAATCCCATTATGGAAGCGCAATATCAAGCCAAAAAGGCATTTTACAACAAGGAGGGCAAATAGATGTCAGTACTTAATCTTGTAGAAGCGGTCAATCAAGCCCTTGATGTGGCAATGGAAAAGGACCAGTCAGTTGTGGTTTTTGGAGAAGACGTTGGTGTAGAAGGTGGCGTGTTTAGAGCGACAAAGGGCCTTCAAGCAAAATATGGTGAGGACCGGTGCTTTGATAGTATATTGGCAGAATCCTCAATTATTGGCTCGGGTATAGGCATGGCCATAAATGGCTTAAAGCCCGTTGTAGAAATGCAGTTTTCTGGCTTCATGTTTCCTGGCTATAATCAAATCGTGACCCATGCTGCACGTATGCGCAATAGAACCAGAGGCTTGTACACCGTGCCAATGGTGATTCGTATGCCATATGGTGGCGGTGTAAGGGCTCTAGAACATCACTCAGAATCGCTTGATGTCCTATTTGCCCATGTACCAGGGCTTAAGCTAGTGGTCCCATCGACGCCTTATGACGCAAAAGGACTATTGTTAGCGGCGATTGATGATCCAGACCCAGTGATTTTTATGGAACCAAAGCGTATCTACCGTGCCTTTAAGCAAGAAGTACCCGAAGGGCACTACACCATTCCAGTTGGTAAGGCAAAAGTGCTAAAAGAGGGCAAGGATTTAACCGTTGTGGCCTGGGGGGCCATGATTCGAGAAACCCAAAAAGCCATTGAGATGTTAGAAGAAAAAGGCTATAGCATTGAGCTCATTGATTTGCGCACCATTATGCCTTTTGATAAGGAAGCCATTTTAGAATCCGTGAAAAAGACAGGCCGTTTTGCGGTTGTGCATGAGGCAGCAACGAGCTATGGTCCTGGTGCAGAGCTCATTTCAACCGTTAACGAAGGCGCCTTTTTATACCTTGAAGCGCCACCAAAACGTATCGGGAGCTCAGATACCATTGTTCCCTTACCTAAAGGTGAGCATTTTTATGTCCCTAACGCACAGTGGATTGCACAGGAGCTACAATCCGTACTCGAATTCTAGGAGGTCATTATGTTTCATGTAAAATTTGCAGACATTGGCGAGGGCATTCATGAAGGTGTCGTTTTAAAGATGCCTTTTCAAAAGGGAGATGCTGTGAAAGAAGGCGATACCCTTTTTACCCTCGAAACGGACAAAGTGAATGCAGACATTCCATCACCAGTTTCAGGAACCATGGCGGATGTTCGTTTTAAAGTTGGCGACAAAGTGCATGTGGGACAGGTCATCGTTGTTATAGATGACGGAGAGCCCGGCATGCGTTCTAATATGCAAGAAGGAGAAGCACTTAATGAAGGTGGCGGTGACATTACAAGCGCTAAAACCACCGAAAGCGTCTCTGAAGATGGCAGCACTGCCGTTGTGGGTGAAATCGAGGTGTCATCAGATGTCATTGCATCAAGTGATGAGGTAAATGCATCACAAACTACAGCAGCGGAGCAATCAGGACGAGTCCTTGCTACACCTGTGGCAAGGAAAATGGCAAAGGATTTGGGTGTTGATATCAAGCAGGTCATTGGAACAGGTCCACAGGGGCGTGTGATGAAAGCGGATATTCAAAAGGCTCATGATCTCAAACAAGAAACACCACAGCAGCCTCAAGCACAGCACGCACAAGCGAAAGCACCTGCTTATGTGCCTACTGCGGGTGCCAACATTGAGCGTGTGAAAATGACCATGCTACGCAAAACCATTGCTGCTAACATGAGCCTTTCGAAGTTTACGATTCCTCATACAGCAGTCATGGACGAGATTGACGCCACAGAGCTTGTGGCATTTAGAGAACGTGTAAAACACATGGCAAAAGAAGAGGGTGTAAAATTAACCTACCTTGCATTCTTTGTTAAAGCCTTGATTAAAGCCTTAAAGGCATACCCCTACCTCAATGCCTCCATCGATGAAGCCAATGATGAGATTGTGTTGAAATACGATTACAATATCGGTATTGCAGTGGATACAGCAGAGGGCCTCATGGTGCCTGTGATAAAGCATGCGGATCGCCTTAGCATTTTTGAAATTGCAACAGCTATCGAAGACCTATCTTACCGTGCACGTGAAAAAACCCTTAAGCTCGAAGAGCTTACAGGCGGGACCTTTACCATCACCAATTATGGCGCAGTGGGTGCAAGCTTTGGGGTTCCTGTGATTAAGCATCCTGAAGCGGGCATTTTAGGCGTAGGCACCATCGTTAAAAAACCTGTGGTTATAGAGGATGACATTGTGATTCGCAGTATTTTACCTGTATCCTTGTCCTTTGACCACCGCATTATTGACGGGGCAGATGCCGGTCGATTTGTGGGGGTACTAAAAGCGCTCCTTTCAAACCCAGAACGTTTATTACTCAGCTAAGAGATTGGAGGCAAGCATGAAAGCATATGACATCGTGGTCATTGGTGGTGGTCCAGGAGGCTATGTTGCGGCCATAAAAGCAGCACAGCTAGGTGCCAAAACAGCTCTGGTTGAAGCACATAAGATGGGTGGCGTTTGCCTTAATTACGGCTGCATACCCACAAAAACCCTCTTAAAAAGTGCCAAGGTTTACCAAGATATGCTGGAAAGTGCCCAGTTCGGAATTGATATTCCAGGGCTTGAAAGTGCAAGCATCAACTGGCCTAACCTCATGAAGCGTAAAGACAGTGTGGTGTCAAAAATCGTTGGCGGTGTTGAGCTTTTGTTAAAACACAACCACGTGGACGTCTATCAGGGCTTTGGTGAAGCCATAGATGCCTATACTGTCAAGGTGAATGACGACGTGCTGCAAGCAAAAAACATCATTCTTGCAACAGGGTCATCGGTGATGATTCCAGATATTCCAGGGATACAAGACGCCATAAAAGAAGGCAAGGTCATTGACAGCACGGGTGCAATTTCCTTAAAGGAAAGGCCTAAAAAAATCATTATCTTGGGTGGCGGTGTGATTTCGGTTGAATTTGCAACGCTGTACAGAAGCCTAGGCGTCGATGTGACAATTCTGCAACGCTCAGACATCATTTTGAAAAACCTTGATGTGGATGTACGTGAAACCATGCAAAGGCATTTAAAAAGCAAGGGTGTCAACATCATTACCAATGCCAAGCTCTTAGAGATCAAGGGCGGGACAGTGACCTTTGAAGCACAAGGGAAGCAAGAGAGCCTTACAGGGGATTATATTCTCGCAAGCTTAGGTAGAACGCCTAATCTGAAAGGATTTGAAAAACTGGGCTTAAAAATTGAAAAACAAGGTGTTTGGGTAGACGAGCACATGCAGACCAGTGTGAAAAATGTGTATGCCATTGGCGATATGTGTGGGAAAATGATGCTTGCACATGTGGCATCGGCAGAGGGGATTATTGCAGTGGAGGCCATTTTAGGCAACAAACAAACCATTGATTATAAAAAGATACCCTCCTGTATTTATAGCTTCCCAGAGGTTGGTGTGATTGGTTACACAGAAGAAGAAGCTCAAGAAGCAGGCTTTGATGTGGGAACGAGTCTGTTTCCTTTAAGTGCCAACGGTAAGGCAATGGCTGAAGGAGATACCACTGGCTTTGTAAAGATTGTACACGATAAGGCCTATGGCGAAGTGATTGGTGTGCATATTGTAGCGTCTCACGCAACAGATATGATTGCAGAAGCAGCCATTTCAATGGAGCTTGAAGGAACCATTCACGATCTCGCCAAAACCGTCCATCCACACCCAACATTATCAGAAATTGTGATGGAGGCAGCCCATGGCGCGGTTCATAAGCCTATTCATATGATTAAAAAATAGAATCTAAATTGATAAAGGGTTGGTGCCTTAACGTGCACCAACCCTTTATTTTTTTAGCGCCATAATCCCTGTTGTAATGGGAATAACAAGTGCAATACCAATGCCCCCAATAAGGATTTGGAAAAGCTCTGCATTGAATATTTTGCTGTTTAAAATATCTACAAGACTATAGTCTAAAACAGAAAACCAAATGAGCAATGCAAAAAAACCGCCAATATAGGCAAAAAACAAGGTGTTTGTCATTGTACCGAGGATGTCTTGACCAATTTTAATGCCAGATTGATAAAGGGCCTTGCGCGATATGGTTGGTTCGTGAAATACTAGCTCATTCATAGCCGTTGCAATGGAAATCGCAACATCCACCACTGCACCCAGTAGACCGATAATGAGCTCACAATATATGATTGTTGCAAAGCTGATGGGAATATGGAAGGATGCAAAAGCTAAGCTTTCCAGTTGCTCAATATTAAAGCCCTGTATTTTTGCCCGTGAAACCAATGGGAAAGCCACAAGAAAGGTGAAAATGAGCGCAATGATTGTCGCGCCACACGACATTTTTGTCTTTATGTTCATACCGTTGACATGGAACAATAAAATCATGGTGATTGCAACACTGGCTATAAAGGTCACTGCAAGGGGAGAAAAGCCCCAAGCGATGAAGTAGACCATAAAGAGCAAGATCATGGCATTGTAGAAAATGGATAAAAAGGACTTAAGGCCTTGCTTTCCACCAACAGCCGTCATTAGAGCAAACAAGATAGTTATTAAAATCAGTAGGGTTTTACTCATGGGTCACCTCTTTTCGGTAAAGAAGGATAGAGAAAAACAAGGTAATGGGAATGCTCAGAACGATGCCTATGCTCCCGATGACAGCGCGAAGGATTTCCATTGAGAGTGTGACATTGATAATAAATCCTGTTGAAATATTATTTTTAAGGAGCAATAGCATGAGGGGCAAGCCACCGCTCAAATAAGCGAGCATTAAGGTGTTGGTCATGGTTCCCATCGTGTCTTTTCCAATGATGATACCTGATTTTGCCAGTGCTTTCACCCGAACCCTTGGAGAGGTGGTCACAATTTCTTCAATGGAAGAGGCAATGGAAACGGCAATATCCATGATGGCTCCAAGGGTACCAATGGTAAGCTGAATGTAAAAAAGATCAATGGGCGAACGGATAGCAAGCTCAATTTCTTGATAGTGTAGACCATCCTTCTTTGTAAGTGCAAAAACCGCGTATGCGATGGCGACAGTGACAAAGGAGCCAATAATTGTTCCAACACCCGCTGCAAAGGATTTTTTGTTTAAGCCGCATACCAAAATAAGGGAGGTGGTAATAAATAAGAGCATGCAAAGGGGTACAATAATATATAGATTAATGTCATCCATATAGAGCCTTAGCATGAGTAAGACAATGATAAAGTTCACACCTAGGCTAAGCAGGGAACGAAGCCCTTTTTTGCCGCCTATGCTTAGGATGATGATGACACATACCATGACAAGAAGAATGAGGGTACTATCCCGTCTTAAGGTTTTGATGTGGTAGGTACCATTGTAATCCACTACGAATATGTGTTGCCCTACAGTATAACGATCTGTAATAGCCTCTGAAGGGTGATAGGTGTTCGTGAGAAAAATGGATTCATTTACAAGGCTTGTGTTAAGTAAGCGTGCTGTGATGTGCTGCTCACCTGGACTGCTTTCGCTTATAGCAATGATTTCTGCCAAAGGATCATTATAAAAACCGCCTGACCGTTCAATGAGGGCAAAAATAAGCAATGCCATCAGAAGTGTAAAGGCCGTGTATTTTATTTTTATGCGAAGACGCGGGCTCAAAGTAGTCATGTGTTTTCCTCCGATTAATAGTATAGCATAAAAGCATGGAGGTGGTTGACAGAGAAATAAAAACCATGGTAGAATACATTGTAAATCAATACATCGATTAGCGAGGTATACATGAATAAGGAGCTGTTAAAAGGAACAACGGAGCTTTTAGTGCTAAGAACATTAAAGGAAGAACCCTTGTATGGCTATGGTATCATTAAAAAAATCAGCTTGATTTCCAAAGGAACCTTTCAGTTTAAAGAGGGGACACTCTATCCAATACTCCATGCTCTAGAGTTAAATGGGAGCATTGAATCGTACTGGGAAGATACACAGAGCGACAGAAAACGGAAGTATTACCGCATAACGCCTAAGGGTTCTGGGTTGTTAGCTGAGAAAACAAACGAGTGGCAACAGTTTACGGACCTCGTAAATTTAGTCCTTGATCATTAAATGTAGGAGACGACAGAATGGCAGGTAGTGATAAAATACAGCAATTTTTAGATAAGGTTGGAAACCTTATTCACACAGAATGTGAAGCAGAGGCCATTAAGCTGGAAATGATGGATCATATTCAAACCGCAAAGGAAGAGTACTTAGGCGCATCCTTTACAGAAGAAGAAGCCGTTTTAAAGGCATTAAAGGACATGGGTGATCCTACTGAAATAGGCTATGCCTTTACAGACTATGAAGCCGTTAAAAGAAGACACTTGCTACATCAAGGATTAAAATGGGGCGGGGTTGCTATGCTATGTGCATTTATGGCGGCTATCCTTTACAGTGACTTTCAGATGCAAACACAAGATGGGATTCAGCTTATATGGACGATGGTATACCTTGTTTTAAATGTCTATGTCATTAAGTTCTCTATGGGAATGCGCGCTGACCGTACAGCAAAGACGCTGGACATTGATGTGAAGCCCCTTTTTATTGTATGGCCTGTGAAAAAGCCTCTTCCATTTGAGTACAAAATGCTGGGTCTCATTTTTTCGCCCATTTTATTGACGTTTTTACTGCTCTTTATATACGAAGCAACCCTAGAGGGGTACTTGCTTATAGGTCTCCTACGTTTTTTTATTTTTGCAATGGGCATTTTTATGTTCTTCTATAGTGAGGTATACCGAATACCAAAAGTCGTGATTGTAGATGAAGGCATGATTATAAAGGGTAAATTTTTGTCTTGGACAGCTGTAAACACCTTTCGCATGCGATTTATTAAGTCGTCTAAGGGTAATTACTATAAGCTGGAGCTCGTCGGCTCAAATCGTGTTCAGGTAGCAAGTGGGATACACATAAGTGAAAAGCAAAAGCCCTTTGTTGCACAGCTTATTTCTGAGAGGGTATAATATGATTGCTGAAAAACAAGCAAAATTAAACACACACATGCTCATAACAGCCTCTGTATTTTTAACCATTTGGTTTTTGGGGGCCGCTATAGTAACCCCCTGGTTGGTTGTTTTCTATGGTGTCATTGGCTTATTATTCTTATGGGCATATCGCGTGTCACGTAAAACGTCAAGGAAAAAAAATGAAGCGCTCCTTTTTAATGATGAAGGGCTACGCTTTTCTATTGAGCTTGAAAACAAGGGCTTTATATATGTAAGAGGGCTTCCCTTACCCATCATATTGTTTAATTATTCTACTATTGGGAGTGGGATGGTAGCCTACAAGGCCCTAAGCCTTGTGCTTATTCTCATGGGCATGGCTTTTATGGTATATTATATGAAGCAGTGGATGATGCTCGCCTATCTAGCCTTTGAAGATGGATTGAGGCTTAGCAATGTGGACGTACCCTACGAAGATATAAAAAAGTATCAATTTATTAAAAAGAAAAATGGAAAGCAAACGCTTGAGATCAATGTTAAGGATCAGTATTATCGCTTCTACTTGAGCCCGGCTCAAGAGGTCTTTATACGTGAAAAGCTAAGCGCCTAATTTGACATCTATTTTTAATCTGTCTGTTACTTGAAATGAACCGGTTTAATGATACAATAATAGCGAAATCTATAGAATAGGTGATGCTATGAACAGATGGTTTGAACGCTTCAAACGCCCTGCATTGGCTAAAGTCCTCGTATTTATCGTGGCTTCAGTAGCGATATGGGGCTTTATCATTTTTATGATCCAAGGAAAACGTATAGATCCCGTTGCACCAACCTTTAAAACGGTTGTGATTGCACCTGAAAACCAAGAGGGAACTACTGTTAAAACCCCTCAAGTTGTGGAGTCGCAAAGCAATCCAGAGGTTGTCGATGACGTAGCCTTATATGAGGCCTATGTCCGAGACCAGCTTTCTTTTGAAGGGCAGGATTGGGTGCATGTGGTAATGACAGACTTAAGTGGCGATGGAAAACCCGAAATGCTTGTTTTTTACGGGGCCTCACGCCTGCAAATTTTTGGCGGCACACTTGGAAAGTCAGATTACAGCTTAATAGAACGCAATAATGGAAGCTTGTCATTATTTGGTATTGAGAACAATGGTGTGATAAGGTTAGACGGCACGCCAAGAAGCCTCTCTATTGGGGGGCTAGGTGAATCACCAATCTTTACAAATCAACATGTTAAAGGAAGCAATGCCCATTTTAAACGCGATACCTTTATGGGGAAATGGGACGGTGTTGAGATGCTTTTTGTCATGACACTGTATGCGACAGATACCTATAGCGAAAGCTTGGTTGAAGGCTTCCGCATGGGATCAAACCAAAAATTTGAGCGCGTTTTTCAAATGCGAGGCCTTCAGGGGGATGACCTTGAGTGGACGATTCAAAATGTATTGGTGGATGAAGCTCAATTTAAAAGCGCTGTGCAAATGATTTTAGACTCAAAAAGCAGCTTTGTTGTTTCGGAAACCATTGATCCCGATTTCGAAGAGGGCTTGTACGAGATTGCTGCTTACCAAACCTCCTATCGATCAGCGAGCGCACCTCAGCGCCCACTTGTGACCATTGAAGAGCCTGTTGTGCCTTCGCAGCTAGATGATATTGAGGCTTTTTTAGCAACAGGGCAGGTGTTTCCAGGGGTTATTTTAGGTCAATTTACTGTGGAGGCAATGACGGCACGTTTTGGTCCCTATAAAGAAAAAAGTGATGACGCAGACCCTTATTATGCCTATGATTTTGGTGTTTTTCAATCAGGAGTGGATAGCTTAAGCGACGTGGTTTTTGCAGTTCATTTATACGATTTTGCAGGAATGCGTACCAATGGCACCACAACTAAAGCATCGGTGCAAGAGCTATTGGGAGATCGTTTTGAAGAAAATATGCGGGTGGGAACAGGCATTTATAGTCCCAACACCTATACAGAGCTAATTGGCTCAAAGGCAACGCTGCTCATTGGTTTCAATGAGGCAGGCGTGGTCTCCCACTTAATTTTAACGACCCCTTAAAATGAAACAGTCAGATGATTCCAACATTTGACTGTTACTTTTTGTGTAAATTGCGTTATAATAGAATCTGTGTGAAAAATATAAACAGACTAGGGGAAGCTATGAACCGATTATTTAAAGGCATCTACGCCATTGGCATTGTACTTTTGCTGATGATCATCTTCGTAATGATTGGTCAAAATGCGCGAACTGGGCTTCAATTGTCAGAATTAATAGAATCAAATGCGCGCATATCTGTTAACGCTATAGGCTATGAAATTGAAACGTGGTTAGAGGCTCAGCGAGAGGTGCTTTATGACGCACAGCGCTACGCCTTTCGATACCATGACCTCCCAGATAAAATGGAAGGCTACTTAATGACCCTGATGGCAGGTGATCCTGCCTTTGCAACCTTGTATTATGGAAATGAAGCGGGCGATTTTGTAAATGGTACGGGCTTTGAGTGGCCTAATGGGCTTGATTATAAAGAAAGGCCATGGTATAAGCTTGCAAAAGAAACCCAGCAGCTTGTGATTACACAACCCTTTCAAAACGCCATTGCAAATGAAATGATTATTAGTGTGGCAGTTCCTGTGCTCACCTATGATGGTGAATTTGTAGGTGTCATTGCAGGGGACATTCCTTTATCTTCCTTGTATGATTTTCTCAATGTGCAGGGGCATTTTGACCATAGCTTTGCCTATTTGGTTTCCGATGATGCAACGCTCATTTTAGCATCGAAAATAGGAAGGGACGCAGATCAGACCTATGAGGCGTTACAAAAATGGGTTGAGGATAAACGTGACTCCCATTCAGGCAATGCGGTGACGACCCTCCATGGTGTAAAAGGGCTATGTTATCACCAAAAAATTGGAGATACAAGCTGGCGGTTATTGTCCTTTACGTCCTTAGAAGTGTATTCCAATGCAGATAAAGTGGTAAGCCGTGCGTCTTATGTCTTGCTAGGGTTTACAGTGTTTGTATTTATGGTGCTCTTTTACCTGCAAAGCCGTTATGTGACAAAGCCCATATTAGCTCTTGAAGCTCAAATAGAAGCCATTGATGTTGAGGCTAACGTGTCGCATCGCATTCAAAACAAACACGGAAAGGCTTTTCAGCCCCTCATCAATAAAATAAATGACCTCTTGACCCGTATTGATAACATGGTTAGGCAGCTACAGGATGATCGTGATGAGTTCCAAACCATGACTGAAGAAATTGAAGCATCATACCATCAAGTCATTGCAGCAGAGCAGGAGATGTCTCGACAAAAGCTTTGCTTTGAAGCCTTATTTCGCCATACCGAGGACGCCATTGTGATGTTTGATCAAAACCATCGCATCTTGGACATTAACGCAAGGTTTACTGCCTTATTTGGTTACGAGCTACTAGACATTCGCGGGAAAGATTTAGACGATGTGATATCTGGAAAAAACGTCAATACCGGAGCAAAGGATCTGACTCGTGCCTTGTTTCAAGGTGTGCCAGTGCGAAAAGAGTCTGTACGCTTTGGGAAAAACAACCTTGCAATTGACGTCGCTGTACATGGTGTGCCAATGATCATGGACGGGGTAATGATGGGTGGCTATGGCATCTATACGGATATTTCAGACCGTAAAAAGAAAGAGGCCTACCTTGCTTACATGGGGACGCATGATGATTTGACGGACCTTTATAACCGTAGCTATATGAATCGCCTTCTGGCAGAGTTAAACACACAAGAGCATTTACCTTTGGGCATTATTATGCTAGATGTCAATGGGTTAAAGCTCATTAATGACGCCTTTGGTCAAAACGCTGGTGATAAGCTTTTAATTGAAATCGCTCACTATCTCAGAATGCTTTGTAAGGAAGAGCATATTATTGGCAGAATGGGTGGAGATGAGTTCGTTGTCATATGTCCAATGACCAATGAAGCTGAGATTGAAGCCTTATCAAAACGCATCAAAAAGGCCTGCAAGGAGGTTTCGGTAGGATCAGGTGACGTGTCAATTTCTGTTTCAGTAGGTTGGGCAGAAAAGAAAAGCCTGGATCAAAAAATGAGCGACATTCTCAAAACAGCCGAGGACTACATGAATCGCCGCAAGCTATCTGAAGGCCCAAGTGTAAGGGGCAAGGCAATCTATGCCATGATCAAAACCTTACATGAGAAGAATAAGCGAGAAGAGCAGCATAGCATTCGGGTTTCTGAGTTGAGTGAAAGGTTAGGTAAGCGTTTGAAGCTCAGCGAAAGAGATGTTCATGAGCTTAAGACCATGGGACTTTTGCATGATATCGGTAAAATTGGTATAGATGAACGCATTTTAAATAAAACCACTCATTTAACACCTGAAGAGTTTGAGGAAATTAAAAAGCACCCTGAAATTGGTTATCGCATACTGAGCTCGGTAAATGAAATGAGCGAGATGGCAGAGCATGTTCTTGCGCATCATGAGCGTTGGGATGGGCTTGGCTATCCAAAAGGCCTTAAGGGTGAAGACATTCCATACTTGGCTCGAATCATTTCAATTGTAGACGCCTTTGATGCCATGACCAGTGATAGGAGCTACAGAAAAGGGATGTCACAGGAAGAGGCCTTTGCTGAGCTCAGGCGATTTTCTGGGCTACAATTTGATCCGGCCCTTGTTGATATTTTTATTGAAGAAATGGTATAAAAAAATGTTTATACATCATAAGCTCGGGTATATAAGCACCAAGAGGACATTCTCCTCTCGGGTAGGTCGGGTAACGATGGTTAAAAAACGTTTTAAAAGTAAGTTTTGAGTTAATTGAGTTAACTGTTCCGTTTTTTCAAAGTTAGTTTTAAGAAGTATGTTTTAGAGTTTCGTTGGTAAGTCAGTACTTTCGTTGTTTAGCTTTTGGTAAGATTTTTAAGTTGTTTAACGTAAGGTAAGGCGTGACCGATCTACCGCATATAAGGGGTTATTCGAGAAATTGCGAATAACCCCTTTGTTGTGCAATGAATCGCATATATGGTATGATAAACCTATAATGAACATTGTGGGGGGCAGTATGTTTATAGCGAGGCAGCCAATCTTTAAAACAGATCAAAGCGTTTATGGGTATGAGT
>WPCG01077041.1_pt1 | contig 14344 bp, 26 predicted proteins | sample 5403311 | NCBI WGS metagenome assembly WPCG01 (sample SAMN12869467, study PRJNA574797) | sludge metagenome | isolation source: wastewater treatment of Control | place: China:Beijing | collected 2019-05-17 | reverse complement strand
GGCTCAAACAGCCTACGAAGAAGCGGCAATGTGGGCTGTGAAGGCTGCTACCGCTTAAAAGTTGTTGTGGGTTGGCACTGGTCGTTGGTTCGGTCAGTGCTTGCCTATAACGGGATGCAGCTACCCGAAGGCGGGGATTTTGAAAACAAAAACTGTCAATAAACAATGAACTTAAATAGAAGCACAACAGCCGATTTAACCACTTCGCCCCCGCTTTTGGGTAGGTGCTGTTATCGGCTGCCCTTTCTCTTTTCTATTATTTTTTGAAAATGTTTGTAAATTCAAAAACTTAAAGTAATTTTGTAAACGAAATCATAAATTAAAAACAATGAGAACTAAAGAAAGATTAATTCAACTATTTATGTTTGAGCCATTGGGTAAAAACAATGATGTGTATTTGCTTCAATGGGAGCATCGTAAACAACAATATAGAGAGGACAAACCAATACTGGATGAAATGCTTGCGGACGGATTGATAAAGGTTGTTGATAAGACAAGCAAAACGATAACATTCCAGTATTTTCCACCAAAGCAGGGCGGTAAAAGAAAAGGTGCAGGAAGAACACCAAAGTTTCAGGAAGAAACAACTACTTTTTCTTGTCGTGTTCCAATTTCTAAAAAAACAGAACTAACCGAATATGTCAATGCTAAACTTTCGGAGTGGCTGTCTTAGGGTTGCCGATAACAAAAAGATTAACGAAGTGCGCCAACCACTACGTTACGTTTACCCACTCCGTTAGCATTTCGTTAATCTGATGTTATAAAAGGAAAATTAATTAATCAATATAAACAATTTAAACAACAAACAACAATGGCACAATTAAAAATCAAAGGTTACATTACTCTTTGCAGTGGTGTACAAAAAGGAAAAAACAGTGGTGAGTTTTACGAAATGGAATTACTGGAACCTGGTCGCACAGATGACTTTGGCGAAAAGGTTGGGAAGGATTCTTTTTTTAAAATTACTGCATTTGGTAAGGCAATTGAAAAAATACCGGTTGAGTGGCACGGTAAAGCCTTGCACAGTGAAACGGTAAAGGGTATTAAGGTGGAGGTTTCCTGTTATCTCAATGGAAACAAAATTGTTACAGAGGGAAAAGAAAATTTTTACCCAACAAATTTAAACCTGTCAGCACTAACGATTTTGCCATGAGCGAAAAATCAGTTTTAGTGCTGGTAAAAAAAATGAGGGAAGCGCAACGGAATTATTTCCGTTCGCGCTCTCCTTACATGCTTAAAGAGGCTAAGGCTCTTGAACAGCGTGTGGATGCTGAGTTAAGTAAGTTAAATTTTAATGATACAGGAAACGGAAAACAAACAGAAATCTTTCCTTAAGGCTGAGGTTACGCTTGGGCAATTGCTTGGCTTTGCGGTTACGCTTGCATCCATATTTTTTACTCACTATGTAAGCGTGAGTATTGATTTAAGCGTAATGAAAAACCAGATGCAAAACTTAAAAATGATGCAAGACGAAAAGAATCGCACGTTTAACGAAAACCAAACGGTTATAATGGAGAAGTTAACTTCCATTAGCGAGCGTGTTGGAGACTTACGTGTGGACGTTGCAAAAATTCAAGACAAAACAGAAAGTTTAAAATACAAAAACCATGAGTAAAATTATCACTTACAAACAGATGCGCAGTATAATATCCGATATGGATGAGTACAGCGAACGCGCGCGCGCCTTATTAATGAGGTATAGCAATAACGTTGACGAGAATAACATTATTAACGAGATTGATGCAGATTATTTTTTAAAAGATTTAATGCAACTAATAAACCGTTTAGATTATGCCAAAAGCTCACTCTCCGAATAAAAACCTCGCGCAAAAAATAAAGTGCTGCAATAGCCTGGTGTTTTTAACAGATACCGGCATACGTGTTTACCAGTACATAGATTATTTTGGAATAACGGTTGTTGCCCTGTGCGAACAAAACAAACCGCACTATTTTAATTTTGTTGAGCTAATGCGGTACAACTCTAAAGACCAGTTAATCTTAATTTAAAAAAGTGTTGGAGTTTAATTAAATGCAAAAGGGGCTTACGCCCCTTTTTTTATTCTCTAAATTTTATTGCTTCTGCTTTGTCTGCTTGTCCTGACGAGAATCTAAATATCAAAGCATCCGCGCGCGGAAATTGTTCCTTCGCGTTTTTAATTAATTTGTCCCTTATGTTGGTGTATTGTATTCCTCCTTTTGAGGAGTTAGTTGTTACTGTTCCAATAAAATCATATGGTTTCGTTGGTTCGCTATCAACAAAAATGTAATAGCCTTCAATTTGTTGAACCTTTGCAGTATTTTTTTGATTGCAATCGGTTGTTGTTTGTGCATAACCAACATAAAAAAAAGCTGTTAATGCTGCTGTAATGATTAGTTTTTTCATATACTTTTGTGATTAAGAATGTGTGCGGTAAATGTAGCGAGATTTGTGCCGTAATGTTTTCCGAGTCTGTTTTTATAATGAATTGAAAACAATCTACTTAACATAATACATGAGTAAACAGACAACCCGCTTATCAACCGAAAACATGAGAAGTTTATGCGTAAAGTATAACGTGAGTTATAAAACGCTAAAGAAAAAACTAATTGGTGTGCCTGGTTTAGTGTTGCAGCCTTACCAAACTACTTTTTACCCTAAACAAGTTGAGTTAATCTATTTACATTTAGGCTTGCCTGGTGAATAAGCGAATTGAATCGGATTTATATAAAATTTTAATTGCACTGTTTTTTATTGCTCTTTTGGGCTTATTTAAGTTGGGAGAGTATTTCCAATTATGGTAAAGGTTTGGAAATGATTGTAGTGCGCTTTTAAATACCGCGTTGCTTTACTCTTTTTGCATTTCACAATACGCGTGCAATGCCTCCAAAAGTAAAAACAACTGCTGCTCCTCCTGCTGAGAGTGTAACAAGTCTTACCATTTTAGTTTACGATTCCGTAAGCAAAACAAACGTAAGTTTTAATGCTTACGCTGATTTTAAAAAGTGGATTGCATCTTCTGATTGTCCTGCTAACATTAAAAACATTTGTAAATAATGGAGTTGCTGCTACTGGTTGGTGCTGCTGCTTATTTCTGGCTTAAAAACCAAAAAGAAGCATTTGCGCAGGGTTTTAAAGTAGCGGTTAAAGATGTGGGCTTTGATGCACAAAAAACGTTAGGAAGTTTGTTTTTAAAGTTTTGGTTTAACGTTAAGTTAGATGTAAGCAACCCCTCAGATGCAACAATAAAAGCAACCGGAGGCACATTTAACCTTATTCAAAACAATACTGTTTTTGGCACTGCTGATGTAAGGGGCGATGTGTATATCCTTCCAAAACAAACCGCACCGGTAAAATTTTACGTAGGCATACCTGTTAAAGGTGGAATGGAGATAGTAAAAACAATTATTGCAAGATTGAGAGACGGCAAAAGTGTAACGCTTGCTTTAAATGGTTTGTTGTCGTTGAACGTAGGTAATGTAAAGTTTAACCACACATTTACAGTATAGATGTTAGCGAGACCCAACTATAAAGAAACAGTAAACGTTGTTGATGCCAACAATGCAGATATTATTACCGTGCTTGAAAAAAACTTTCCTGTAGCGGTTGGGCAAACAAAAGATTTTGCTAAAAAGTTTAAAAGTGCCAGTGCGGGCGAAGCGGCTTTAAAGGTTTGGGATTTTGTTAAGCGCAATATTAAATACCAAAGAGACGATGACGAAAAACAGGCAATCAGATTGCCTAACAGGTTCGTTAATGACCGTACCGGAGATTGTAAGAGTTACGCGCTATTCATAGCAAGTGTATTGCAAAATTTAGGTTATACGGTTGCTTTTCGTTATACGAGCTACAACCGCAACAATCCAAAGCCCTCGCATGTGTATGTGTATTTGCCTGATGATGGAATTGTGGTAGATGGTGTTTACAATTATTTTAATAAAGAAAAACCATACGTGTATAAGTATGACCACGTAATGGCAAATGAAAGTATTAACATGGAAGTAGTAACACTTAGTGATAACGTTGGGATAAATGCTTCTTTAATCAGAGCATATAAGCGCAGCAAAAAAGGTAGTTTGCGCCAAAGATTGTTGGCAAACGAAATTGCGCGCAAAAGCGATAGGCGATACAAACCTGTTAGCGAATCTCTTTTAAAGCAAAAAATAAAACTCGTTTCTCCTGGTAGTTCTGATTATATACTTGCCATGAAAGAGTTAGACGCTCAGGGCGTTTACGAGGTGGATGGTATTAATGGAATTGGTAAAATACGTGTTAAAAAATTCCTGAAAAAAGTAGGCAAGGGAATTAAAAAAACAGTTAAGAAGGTTGGTAAGGCTGCCGGTAACGTTGTAAAGGAAGCGGGCAAGGCAATTAAAAAAGTTGGGTTGGCTGTTCCGCGTAATGCGTTTTTGTCGTTGGTGAGGTTGAATGTAAGAGGGTTGGCTACAAGTCTTGCTTATAGTTTAGAAAACAACCGGAGTGGGCTTTTAAGTAAATGGAAAAAGTTTGGAGGCAAATCTTCTGCTCTTGTCAATTCTGTTAATGCAGGTAAAAAGAAAAAAAGAATTTTCGGAATTGAAGATGCGGATTTTAATGGATTAGGTATTGAGCCTGGTTCAACTACGGCTCTTTTGATTGAGTCTGCTGCTCCTATTTTAATTGCACTGGCTGTGTTCTTAAAGGCTGTTAAAAAGGGAGACAAGTCTTCTGCAACCGATATTTTACAAGCTGCTGAGGGTGCCGGTGTAGATTTTAATCAGGCAGCTGAGTTGCTGGCTACCGGACAAGCTGCATACGAAAACGGTTATTCTGATAAGCCTGGCGATGGTGGTTCTGATGATGACAACGGTGGTGGCTCGCCACCTGCTGATGGTGGTGGCTCTGATGCTTCATTTAGTCCGTCTCCTGGTTTATTGTTGGGTGCCGGTTTATTGGTAGCTGTAATTGCAAGTAACAAAAATTAATTAAATAAAAACAAGATGCCATACAAAAAGAAAAAAAAGAAAAGTGCCGCGCGTAGTGGTGCTTCTATGTTCAAACTTGCTGCTCGCAACAAAAGCTATCAATCTGCTAAGCGTGCTGAAAAGAAGGCTGCTGCTCGTAAAAAAGCTGCATGGAAAAAAGCAATTGCAGCGGCAAAGAAAAAAGTGCGCAGCAAAAAACGCAGGTAATTAAACTTTAAAAACTCACTCTTATAAAACAAATACAATGAAACAATTAAAGACAATAGGCAAAAGGATTATTCCTTCTGCTGCAATGGTAGGCGGTGGTGTTGTGGCTTCAAAAGCAAACAACATGTTAGCCAATACAATTAAAGACGATAAACTTCGCGCGGGCGCGGTGGTTATTGCCGGAATCCTTTTAGGAGGCATGAAAGGCGATATGCTTAAAAATGTAGGTGCGGGTATGGTTACCGTTGGCGGCATGAAGTTAGTTGCTGCTGTAGCTCCTCAGTTAGGTATTAACGATGATGTAGTTAACGGATTGTTTGATGATGTAGTTGCCGATGGCGGTTACATGTCTGACGATGTGGTTAACGGCACCGATGGCGATGACGGAAACGACTATTAAAATTTAAAATTCAATAACTCTAATAAAAACAATCATTTATCCAGAAAAAAATGAACATGATTAAAGCAACAAACAACATGCGTGCTGATGCAAATTTTTTCATCAACATGTATCGCGGAAACCCTAAAGCAGTAGTTACACAAGGCTATTTGCGTTTAGAAGCCTCCTTACAGGGAGGTGCCCAAAATGCTGTAAACTTTAATGTTTTAGCAAATCAGGGCAGCACAACAAACGTTACCGAAAAACGCTTGTTAATTCCTGATGCCTTTCACATTACAAAAATGTTTTTAGGCATCTTTAAGGCGGGCACAACAACTACAGCAAGTCAAACCGATATTGCTAAAGCTATTGTGCGCACATTCCCTAACCCTACTGTATTCAGTACAGCGGGCGAAGCGGATAACCTTATGAATTTTTACAACGGTAAATATTCTATTAAGGTAAACCAAACAACGTTTATTGACAATGACGAGATACGTAGGTTTTACCGCGTTGGGCAATCTCAGCAGGGACAAGGACCGGCTGTAGTTATGCCGCGCGATGAGTACAGCGCACCGGATTTCGGTTTTTACGATACACTGCCAACTATTCGTTTAAGTGGTAGTGATAACAACCAGATATTTTGCACCTTGCCAGATAGCATATCAATGGCAGGTACGGCAAGCACAAACTATGCAGTTTGCATATTGCGTGGCTTCTACGTACAAAATGGAGCAAAATTCAATCCTGAAGTTTAAAGTTTGGTATTGGTTAATATTCTCCCTCCTTATCCCTGTTGCCTTAACTGGCAACAGGGTTCTTAAACTCTTAAAAACAAAAACAAGTGAAGCCAGTAAAAAAACATTATTTGGTTGAGATAAATATCCCCAACCCTACTGCCGGACAACGTATTTATTTGGGTGATATACCTGAGTTGCGCCATGTAACTACCGAACAAATGGAAAGTTACAACAGTAGTATTTTGTCCTTCTCTCCTGCACAAAATGCAGTTGTAAACCAAACAGGCGGTTCTAATGTGGTAGTAACTTTAGTTGAAGCATCAACAGAAGATATTTACCAGTTACCTTATAACTCTCTTACAAAATCGCTTAACGGTGGTGATGTTACAGAGTACCAAAACAAAAAATTTAATCTTCCTAAAAGCTACATTACGCTGTTGGGCACGGCTTCATTGTCTGCCGGGCAATCTGTTGTACTTTCTTTTTATTACTACTAATGCGGGCTCCTAATAAAATAGATGATAAAAGTTATGTCGCTTCATTTACCATGGAGCAAGTTAACGCGGCAATACCTAACCAACGCATTTATTTGAAAGGTGTAAATTTTTTAACGGACAAAATATTAACAGGAATACGGCACGTTGGAGAGTTTATGCCTCAAATTCCTGATTTTGGTACAGGCACAACATACAACAACGATTTAACGAGTGATCAGTTCTTTGCAATTAACCTGGTACAGAAACGGACAAAAACGTTAACGGTAAACAATTTGCCGGTGTTAAGTTTTTACTACCAACGTCAATGGGGAAGGAAAAACCAATACACTCCTTTTAACGATGTGTACGATTTTGATAATAGCTGGTTAGAAAAGTTGGGCGCGTTTGCCTTAACAGACCAGGTTATTTTTTTAGAGTTCCGGTACAGAGATAAACCAAAGCAATCAAATGGCAGTTACACAAAAAATCAGTTACGTTATTGAGAAAATAAGAGAGGAGTTCCTTTCTTATGTTGATGTGTACGATGGTGCAACGCTATTGCATAAAATTGAGTGTGAAACCTCAGATGAGGCAATTATACGTTTAGAGGAATGGATGGAAAGTGTAGAGGGTGGCGGTTATGTTACATTAAAATTAAAAGATAAGCCTGGTAAAGAAATTGCGAAGGGTGGTAAAATCAACGCTTTTTCGTTGCGTATTAAGTTGGGTGGCGTTTCTGATGTGGCTGTTAATGGTGGCGGCAATCGTATGGATAGTACTGTAATATCCATGATGCAAAAAAACTTTGATTTACAGCTTAATCATCTAACAGAAAAAAACGATTTATTAAAGCGAATTGAAGCGTTAGAAAATAAAAAGAAGGATAAACCGGATATGTTGGAGACGGCAATAGGTAGTTTATTGCCAATGCTCGTTGGAAGTGTTAACGGTAAGATGGCTGTTGATGGTAATCAATCCTTCTCTCCTCCTACTCCGGCTTTAGCGGATGATGTTAGCGGCACAAACCCAAAAGAACGCTTACGCAATGCGTTAGAGGTTTGGGGTAAGTCCGACCCTGATTATATTACAGTAATAGAAAATATTGCAACACTGGTTACTACCAACCGCCCTAAATACGATTTAGCAAAAGGAATGTTATGAGTAAGAATACTGAATATATTGTTCCGGTTGCAATTGGCTTGGGTGCGCTGTTTTTTTTTCGGCAAATTGCTCAGGCTTTCGGGCTTATTAAAAGTGCCGATGATGTTAACGCTGCATCATTAATCAATGCAAATTATTTTGACCCTAAATTTTGGAAGCAAGGCGGTGCCGGTGCAATGATTTTAACCGATGCAGGAGTAAAGATTTATGCAAAGCAATTGTATAATGCAAAAGGGTTGGTTAATGATGATGAGGCTGCTGTTTACGATGTTTTCAAAAGAATGAAAACAAAAAGCCAGGTAAGTTACCTGAGTGATAAATTCAGTTTGTATTACAATACTGATTTAATTTCTTATTTGCAGTCGTTCCTTAATCCTGAGGAATTGCTTAAAGTAAAAACAATAGTTAACCCTTTGCCGAATTTTAAAGTATGACAATAAGCGAACGCGGCAAAAAATGGTTAAAGTCAACTGAGCAACTCAGGTTAAAGCCTTATGTTGATGATTACGCTCCTACCCCTCGTATAGAGTACAGTATAGGTTACGGACATCAGATACAACCGGGAGAAGAGTATTTAATGCAGGGAATCACTGAGGCAAAAGCAGAGGAGTTATTTAACCAGGATATTTTAAAGTATGCGGGTGCCGTTAGTAATGGCTTAAAGGTGGCTGTTAGTCAAAACGTGTTTGATGCGTTGGTTTCATTCTGTTATAATATTGGTGTAACCGGTTTTGCTAAAAGTACACTGCTAAAAATGTTTAACGAAAAAAAGAGCCCTAAAGAAATTGCCGCCCTTTGGTTGCGTACATGGATAAAACCGCCTGTATTAATTGCAAGGCGCGCGCGTGAGGTTGCTTATGCTTATGGCGAGGAAATAAAAGGCGGTATGCTAACACTTGGAAAAATTGCTGTAGTGATACTTTTTTTTTTATTATTAACTGAGGACGAAACAAAATGACAAAAACAGTTGCAAATTTTCAATTCGCAAATAAGGCGATAAAACTCAATTGGAATTTTATTGATATAATGATAATCAACAGGGGTACAGCAACCGCATATATCAATAATTTGCCGTTGCGCCCTGTTTCTGCAACCTTCGCGGGCGATGTGTTTACGCTTAGCGCAAACGAAGGTGAAATAATAAAAGGCAACTGGGATTTAACTTTTGAGCCTGGTGCAGCCGTTACAGCTTGCAATGTTTATATAGTTTGGAGGTATAGAGCATGATTAATTGCACTGGTGTTGCTATTGGTGGCGGTGGTGGTGGTGGCTTAACCAGTTTACCTATTGACAAATGTTTGTTTGTTATGGAAAACGGCAATGATGCTACAGCCTTGCCAGACCGTTTAGATTTACCTTACTTAACCGTTGGCGCTGCAATTGCCGCAATGCCTGGTGATGATTATACGGTAATAGTTTATCCTGGTAATTATACTTACTCGGGTGCGTTGCCACTTGTTGTGCGCATGTATTTGTCTCCTGGTGTTAACTTAACGTTTAACCCTACAGCTTGGGACGAAAACGAGCAATTTTTTATTGATGGCTTTGGCGATATTGAGATTGATGAGTTGTTTGACAAAACAGACGGAACTACAGTGCAGGCTGCAATCAAATGTAAATCGTTAGTAGTAGCCAACTTTGAGCCAAACAACGGTCTATTAAGTTGTGTAATTGATTGCACTGAGGATTTATACTTCTTAACCCAATTGGCTATAATAGGCGGAAACGCATACGATAAGATTGTAATTAAAGGCGATACCATTTACATGAACAATGGTATTGCGTGCGAGGAAACTTACAAAAGTGTTTACATTCATCCTGCAAGTAAATTAAATGGTTATGTTATTATATTAAACGATACAGGCACTATTTTTAACTTCCACATACATGGCGACTTCTTTTGTGATTTAGGCGCGTCCGTTCGTCCTCTTACACTTCAGGGCGAATGTAGTTTTTGGGGTAGTTCCGGTTTGTTTAACGGCTTTAGGTGTTTTGGGAATATGAATTTTAAAACAGATTTAGAGCCTATTCTTGTAGAGGGTGCAACAATACAATTTGATAAAATTTCTGTTTTCCATGAAATAAGCAGTCCGGTATTTGATGATACTATTCCGGCAATAGCTATTGACGCATCCTTATCTCCATGCGAGGTTGGTATAACTCAGGGTAGTTATATCAGTGGCTTAAATGGTACATATCCTAACGGGATGATAATCGTAGACAATAGCGTTAATGCAGTTAAATTAACCATTAGTGGAAAGTATTACGGGCATGATGGTTCCGGTTTTGTTGTGGCTGCTACTACTGCAACACAAGATGTTTACGGTGGCGTGGTTGAGACCAACCTAACTACAATAGGAGCCAACACAAACGATTTAATTGAGGTTAAACTTGAAAATTCAAATGTGATATAATATGAGAAACCCTAAAACAACACTTACAGGAATAGCCGGAATATTGGGCGGTATTGCATCAATTATTCATGGTGATTTAGTTACAGGAGTAACGGCAATAGTTACAGGTATAGGATTAATTTTTGCCAAAGATTATAATGTTACCGGTTTGCCTCCTGGTAAACAATAGCCTGTTAAAAAATACCTATTCTACAGCGCGCAACCTATTTGCGCGTTGCTTATTATTGTGCTGTTGCGTGGTAGACCGGGAAGTCTGCGAACAAGCAACACGATACGGAATGTAACAAAAGCTGAGTTTGCGCTCAGCTTTTTGTTTTGTAGGCGCACTCATCCCGAATTATTCACACGCGAACACATACCGGTCGTCAGAAAAACTTCCCTCCTTTTGCCGTTTTTTCATTGTGCTGTTTTGTTTACGTTAGTTATTTTTTACGTTAACAATTTGCTGTTAATAACAAAATTTATTTGGTTTGTTTGTTGTGTGGTTGGTGATATAGGTTTGTGCCAACAAAACAACATTTTTTTTCGTTGTGGGGGTACTTCCCTACTTAACATAATAAACGAGTGAGTGAGCCTCAATTAACATTATGTTAAGTAAACAAACCCTTACAACGGATTGTAAAAAAACTTCAATGAAACGTCCGTATCTGTTCACCATTACAAAAGCTTTATTTAAAGCTGCCAAAGTAAAAAATACAGCGCATTACTCCCCTTTCGTTATAAGAATTGACGAAGGTCAAGGCTTACCCGTGTTAATGTTCAGTTTTGATACTGAATTTAATCGTGCCAGTGTTTATGCTGTTGATGGTGATTTTAAAGTAACATTCAGTTTTGAAGCATTAAGCGCAGCCACTTTATTAAAAAAGTTGTTGCGCTTTCGTCTTATAAATAAGTTTCACTATAGCCGTTTTTGCGCATGAGGGTGTTAATCGGATGCGAAGAAAGCCAGGTAGTGTGCAAAGCCTTTAGGAGTTTAGGATATGAGGCTTATTCAAATGACATACAACCCTGCTCGGGTGGTAAACCTGAATGGCATTTACAAAAAGATTTCTTTAAGGCGTTTGATGAGTTAAAGCCAGATTTAACTATAACCTTTCAACCATGCACAGACCTTGCTGTTAGTGGTGCCAGGCATTTTTGGTATAAAAGAGAAAACGGCACACAGGAGAAGTCAATCCGGTTTTTTTTTGAAGTATGGAAGGTAAGCAACTGTTCTGAAAATCCAGTTGGTATAATGAGTGGGAAATACATTAAAAAGTGGTTTCCTGTGTTGTATGCTGAAATGGTTGATTACGGTTTTCCTTTTAAAGCATCGCAGATAATACAACCTTATCAGTTTGGGCATACCGAAAGAAAAACAACCTGTTTGTTTTTAAATGGATTGCCGTTGTTGAGTAATGGCGAAAATGTTGAATCTGAAATGATAAAGCTGCCTTACAGGGAATATGCAAAAGTTCACTATATGCCACCAGGAAAAGACAGGGCGCGGCTTCGTTCTAGGGCGTACACAGGTGTAGCTTCTGCAATGGCTTCTCAGTGGGGCGCATACGTTGAACAACAAATTAACTCTAAAAAAATATACGCATGAAAAAACATGTCTATTACAAAGCTGCTGTTGAGTACAGTTATACTTTGCGCCCAACCTGTAATTGTATTGCGGCTGTTTCGGCTCCTGGTAAATGGCTGTCTTTGTTTGTTGAGTGTTTTCAGCCCACTATAAGAGAGGCAATAACATACAACGTTCATTGGCTTGCTTTTTTAAGGGAAGGTGAGCACTCGCCTACACATCCCGAAACTCAAAACGTGCGCTTTATGGCTCTTTTGCTTATGCACGAAATAATTAACGATAAATAACTCTAAGTATATGCGTAAATACTATTTTTATTTAAATGTAACGTTTAAATCACTTTATTTTCTTTGGTGTGTTTTCTTTTTCTTATACGTCTTAATGGGATCGGCTCCCATGCCAATTAAAATATTCTGCTTTCCTATTGGTATCCTGTGTTTTAGATTCTAAAAAATGATGTTAAAAACTTTTTGCTCAAAATGCTGGCAGCCGTCAAGTAACACGGCTGCCATCTTGCCAAAAAAATTAGCCGAAATGCAATTTTTCTTTTTGGTAATGAGCCGTTTAAGTCGTTTAGGGGGGTCCCCCCCCCCTCCCCCCCTAAAATTAGCCGCATAATCTATGTTAAAAACTTATTCTTTAAATATAGATTGGTTACAGTTAAACTGTAGATTATCGCGCGATAATAGCGTGGTGCATGGTTCAAAGCACTATGAAGTAGAACCTGCCGGTTACTCTTCCAATCAATGGGGATTAATTCAGAAGGTAACGCAACGGCAAACAAACAGACTTGTTGCTGTAATTGTGTCACATCCGCGTAGTAATGCAATTGATTCAAATACTATTCTCTTAAAATTTGAAAATTCTTTTTTATACCAGGTTGGTTTAAATTATGAAGTTTCAAAGTGTTTGGAAGAGTTGGAGCTTAATGTAAAAACTGTTTCGCGTGTAGATTATTCTTTTGACTTTCAATATTTCAATAATGGATTACACCCTCACGATTTGATTAAGAGGTTTGTGCGAAACGCTTATCAGAAAAAAGGAAAAGGGAAATTTCACTTGCACGGAAACCATAATACAGATATTGAACTGGAAACAATACGCTGGGGATCGCGCGATAGTTTGTGTTGTTACTACTTGTACAATAAGAGTAAAGAATTAAGGGAGAAAAAACAAAAACCATACATTACAGAGGATTGGGAGTTGAATCAGTTGTTAAATGATAAAGATGTTTGGCGTTTAGAGTTCTCAATAAAAAACGGTGGCGGGTTTAAGCCTGATGATGATGGATTTGAGTATGATGATAGCGTTATAACATTCCCTTCTGTAGTTGACCGTGATGTTATACCTGATTTATTTAAGGCACTTGTAAATAAATATTTTGTTTTTTACAATAACCCTGGTGAGGGTGATAATACTACACGTAAAACCCGATTGAATGAGGTTGCGTTGTTTCAGCCATTTACTCCCATTCTTAAATACAAGCGGTTAACTAATAAGCTGGAGAGTAACCGGATGGATAAAATATTTCTGAAAAAGTTGGAGGAATTAAATAACGAGGTGCGTAAGGGTAGAGAGGCTGAAAGGCTTAACAATGCAATAGGAGAAATAAAAAAACATTTTGGCAATAGCAGATCCTTGGGTGCATGGGCCGCGAGTAAAGGGATAGAGGTATGATGTGTAATGAAAAATAACGGCAAAGCATTGCAGAAGGTGGGGATTTAATGAACTACTGCCTCACTTCTGCACTAAAGTTAATTAGTAGTTCCATTGTTCAATTTGGCACGTCAGCCCCACTTTTTGCAATGCAATGTTATAGGCTGGCACAATTCAATTTATTATGTCAGAAGAGACAAAAACACAATCAGTAGGAGAGCAAAGGGTTAGAACAACTTTTAACCCAAGCCAAGACGACACAGTTTCACAGATTAAACAAAAGTCTGCCGAACTAATTAATCTTTGTGAAGAACTTAAAAGCAAAGACGGTCGTTTGGCTTCATTGGCTCAAACAGCCTACGAAGAAGCGGCAATGTGGGCTGTGAAGGCTGCTACCGCTTAAAAGTTGTTGTGGGTTGGCACTGGTCGTTGGTTCGGTCAGTGCTTGCCTATAACGGGACAGGTATTAGCGATGTGGCGGATTTCATGCACCAAAGCCGATACGAAGCCCCACAGTTGATTAAAGTAAAAATGTTTAACCGAAGCACATCAGCCGCCATATTGCTAATACCTTGTTAGCGGTTCGGGCTTCTCAAATCAAAGTAAAATGAAACAGCAATTAATAGCCAATTTAAAAGCATTGGCAAGCAACAGAAAAGAATGTCCATACTTATCAATGCAGGTAGATATACCGGGTAAAGTTATCTTGAACATGGGCAGGTACATTAATCAAGATGAAATGCAGGATTTACTTGAAGAGTTTGGAAATCATGCAGGGTTGTCATACAGAATTTCAATAAATG
>WPCG01030046.1_pt1 | contig 14350 bp, 10 predicted proteins | sample 5403311 | NCBI WGS metagenome assembly WPCG01 (sample SAMN12869467, study PRJNA574797) | sludge metagenome | isolation source: wastewater treatment of Control | place: China:Beijing | collected 2019-05-17 | reverse complement strand
GGGGGAGATGTTCGATCGCGGCATCGCCGCCCTTGGAGGAATGGAGCGATTCGTGAAGAAGGGGCAGACCGTTGCGATCAAGCCGAACATGTCCTGGGACGTCCCGCCCGAGCTGGCGGCGAACACGAACCCGGAGCTCGTCGAGCGCGTCGTGGCTCGCTGCCTGGAGGCGGGAGCGTCGAAGGTGTACGCTTTCGATCATACGTGCGACCTGTGGCGGAACTGTTACGTGAACAGCGGCATCGAAGCGGCGGTGAAGCGCGCCGGCGGCATCGTCTCCCCGGCGGAGTCCGGGAGCTCTTACACGAAGATCTCCATTCCGGGCGCGCGGGTTCTCAAGGAGACCTCGATTCACCGCCTGCTTCTCGACTGCGACGTTTTTATCAATGTTCCCGTGCTCAAGCATCACGGAGGCGCCGGGATCACGATGGGAATGAAAAACCTCATGGGAACGGTATGGAACAGGGGAGAGTTTCACTCGAAAGGGTTGCACCAGTGTATTGCGGATGTGAGCCTCTTCAGGAGGCCGGATCTCACGGTGATCGACGCATACAGGATACTCGCGCGGAACGGCCCGCGAGGGACCTCCGCGAGCGACGTGACCGTACTGAAGGCGCAGATCCTCTCGACGGACATCGTGGCCGGAGACTGCGCCGGGGCGAAGATTTTCGGCCTTGATCCGAAAGATGTCGGCCATATTCGTATGGGCGCGGAGCTCGGGGCGGGGACGATGGATCTCGATTCGCTCGGCGTAGCGCGCATCGTATTGTGATGGACAGGAAGAGAGCGGGAGCGGCGCGGAAACTCCGCTCCCTTTTCGCTCTGGGGGTTCTTCTTCTCATGACGCTGTTCTTTCTCTTCTTCGCGGGAGGGAGAGAGGGAGGCCTTCCGTGGTTGCAGGCCGTCCCGTTCGTACTTCGATTGTGGGCCGGAGCCCTTGTCCTTGCCGCAAGCGCCGTCCTGGCGGGGCGCGTGTACTGCTCGGTTCTCTGTCCGTTGGGAACGCTTCAGGAGCTGATTTGGAGAGCGGGAAAGCGCCCCGCATCGTACAGAACACCTTCGCAGCTCCGCTACTGGGTGCTTGGAGGAGTTGTGGTTGCGGCGGCGGCGGGGTATTTGCTCCCGGCGGCGTTCCTCGACCCCTACGCCGCGTTCGGCAGGGGAGTCACACATTTGCTCCGCCCCCTCGTGATCGAGGGGAACAATATGATCGCCACGTTCCTCGAAGGACGGGGCGTGTACGGTCCGCTCCACCGAGTCGGTCGGGCTCCGCTGATTCCCGAATTGCTGTGGGTGACGGCGCTCTTCTTCGCGATTCTTGGGTTCTGGTCGCTTTTCAGGGGAAGACCGTTCTGCGATGCGCTCTGTCCCGTCGGGACCTTCCTGGGTTTGTTTTCGCTCTCGCCGGTCCTCGGCGTACGTTTTGACGGTGAACGGTGCGTCGCGTGCGGAAAGTGCGAGTCCGTCTGTCCCGAAGGATGCATTTCGGTAGCGAATCGTCGTGTGGAAGCGGACCGCTGCGTACTCTGTCTCCGCTGTGTTGAGGCGTGTCCTGCGGGAGGGCTGAATCTGGGGCGGCTCTCCTCGCACGAGGGGCTTGCCCGGAGGGGGGCGCTCCGTTACGCTCTCGGTGCGCTCGCAGTGCTCGGCGCCGCCCTGCGCGCCCGGCTCCCGGACAGGACTGTTCCCGCGTCGGCGTCGTCCTGGGAGGAGCGCCTGCCTGTTTCGCCGCCCGGCTCGGGGAGCCACGGCAACTTCACGAAAAAGTGCGTGGCGTGCACTGCCTGTGTTGCGGCCTGTCCGGCGGGAATCATCCGTCCTTCACTCTCCGCATGGGGGGTGCAAGGCATTTTTCAGCCGGAATTGGACTTTTCGAAGGGGTATTGTCAGTTCGAATGCGCGGTCTGCTCCGCTGCGTGTCCTACGGGCGCGATCATCCCGCTGGCGCTCGATGAGAAGAAAAGGACGTCTATTGGAAGAGCGCGCTTTTTCCAGCGCAACTGCATCGTCAGGAAGTATGGGCAGGCGTGCGGCGCGTGCTCCGAGCACTGCCCTACGCAGGCTGTCCGGATGGTTCCGTTTCGCCGCAACCTGACCATTCCCGAGGTGGACCCGACGCTGTGCCTTGGCTGCGGCGCGTGCGAATACGCCTGCCCGGCCGAACCGAAGGCGATCACCGTTTCCGGCGTCTCGGTCCACGGCAGGATCCGGGAACGGAAGAACGAGGGAGCGGAAGCTCCTGTGGTGGCCCCGCTGGAGGAGTTCCCGTTCTGATCCTCTGGTGATAAGAACGCACGATCACGCGCAAGAGCGCTCCGCCGGAACCGCCGCACCGCGCTCTTACGCCGAGAGAGGACGCAGAAAAAGGAGGATGGTTGGAATGAATCTTGGAATGGGCGAAATTCTGGTGCTCCTTGCGCTCGCCCTGGTGCTCTTCGGAGCGAAGCGCCTGCCCGAGGTCGGAAGGGCGGCGGGCAGCGCGATCAGGGAGTTCAAGAAAGGCCTTGAGTCGGGAGAAGCGCCGGAAAAGGCGGGAGAAGATACGGGTGAAACGAACGAAAACGGGAAGTGACGGGGAGTTTTCCGATCACCTTGAAGTCCTCCGGCGCAAGATTATCGCCGTCCTCTTCTTCTTTTGTTGTGCGACGGCGCTGCTCTTTCTCCTCTCCGAATCGTGGGTGCGCTTCCTCCAGGCTCCGCTGGAGGGGCTCGGAGTATCTCTCTACTATTTCAAGCCCTACGAGAAGTTTCTGACGTACATGCGTCTTTCCTTCTGGGGCGGCGCGGCCTTGAGCGTGCCACTCGCCGTTCTTCAGGCCGCGCTCTTCGTCGCCCCCGGGCTGCGCGCGAACGAGATGAAGTACCTTATTCTTGCGGGCGGTCTTATCCCGGCGCTCTTTCTCGCGGGCGCGGCGTTCGCGTACCGCTTCGCGGCGCCGCTCGCCCTCCGTTTCTTCTTTTTCTTCGGCGAGGGGGACAACGTCCTTCCGCTCTGGGGGTTCGGCGACTACGCGTCCTTTCTGTTCTCGCTGCTGCTGGCGTCCGGGATGCTCTTTCAGGCGCCGCTCCTTTTGCTGCTTCTTATCCTGTGCGGTCTTGTCTCCGTGAAGACGCTCTCCAGGCTGCGACCGTGGATTATATTGGGGATTGCTCTCATCGCGGCATTGCTGACTCCGCCCGACGTCGTGTCGCAGATACTCCTCGGAGTTCCGCTCTACCTTCTCTTCGAGCTGGTCCTTGTCCTGGGGCGTTTTTTGAAGCGTTGAGTTCAGGCCGACGTCGCGCTCTCATCAGGGTGGTAGCGTGTGATGAGCACCACGGAGAAGATGATGACGACCGCCGCGCCGAGCATCGGAAGCGTGATCGTTTCATCTCCGAGGAACCATCCGAGAAAAATGGCGACGACAGGGTTGACGAAGGTGTGGGTGATCACCCGGGACGCTCTGTCCACCTTGAGCAGCCAGATGAACGCGGTGAAGCCGATGAGCGAACCGAAGACGACGAGGTAGCCGAGCGCGAGCATGGATTTGAGCGACACGGCGTCCATGGAGAGCCGCGAGGGTTCTCCCGCGAGCGCGGAGACGAGGAGAAGCAGGAAGCCTCCTGCGGTCATCTGCATTCCGGTGGCGAGCAGACTGGATTTTGCGATCGGGGCCTTGCGCGAGTAGAGCGCTCCCATGCTCCAGTTGAACGTGGCGACGAGGACGACCAACATACCGACTGTATACTCTCCCTTCAGCGAGAGCGAGTACCCCGATTGCGAGAGGACGAGAAAGACCGTACCGCCGAATCCGAGGGCGACTCCGATCGTTTCGGCCGTCGACGGTTTGCGGGATTTGAAGAAGAGCCAGTCGAAGATGACGAACCAGAGCGGTTCGACGGAGATGATGAGGGCCGCCATGGACGAGGGAACTGTCTGCTGCGCCCATACCACGCCGCCGTACCCTCCGAGCAGCATGATCGCTGCTACTTTCAACGCGGCGAGGAATCCGCGCAGCGTGGGACGCTCCTGTTCCCTGAACAGGCACCAGAGCATCAGAATGCCCCCGGCGAGAAAAAAGCGGAGGGAGCCGCTGAGGAACGGCGGTATCGTCTCCACCGTAAAGCGGATGGCCAGATACGTGGAACCCCAGATGATATAGAGCGCCGCGTAGGCGGAGAAGTAGAGCAGCGGAGACGTGGTGCGAGCGGACATGACAATAACCCCCAGAATGTATTCAAAACGCGGCGATATTATAGCAGAAAGATCCCTTTCGATGTATCCTCGATTGAAGTAAGCAGATTCCCAAAAGAGAAGCGCCGAACCTATGTCTTCCGCCTGCTGAAAACGACTTCCCGTCGGCTTGATCGTCGGCGGCGAGCATGCTGGACTGCGCTTTTCCTCCGCGGATTTTCTGACGGTATACTCCCTGTTCAAAGTGGAAGAGTTCGCGTAAAATAAAAATCGAAATGTAACGAATCGATTCTTTGTCCGCGTGTGTTTTTACGGCGCCGACGAGCTTTCCAAAGATCGGAGGAGAGAGAGCGTGCTTCCGAAAAAGATGGTCGATCTTGATCGGGTGATCACATCGAGCCCGGTGGTGGTCCTCTGGGGCGAACCTCTGGAGCATCGGCCCGTTGACTTCGTAACGGACAACGTGAGCCGGTTCGGGTACGCCGTGCCCGAGATGGTCATGGAGGAAGTCCGATTTGACTCCATTGTGTTCGACGAAGACAGGGAACGGGTGCGTTCGGTCTTTCGCAACGCCTTGGCGGACGGGAGCAACGCATTCGTTGTCGACTATAGAATTATCACGCGCGCCGGAGCGGTCCGATGGGTCGAGGACCGGGTTGCATTCCACCGCGATGAAACAGGGAAAGCGATTCTCTATCAATCAAGTCTTCTGGATATCACGGAAAGGAAAACGGCGGAGATTCAGCTTCGTGAGAGCGAGGAACGCCTTGCACGCGTGCTTCTTTCCGCCAGGGTCGGCGTATGGGAGTATCTTCCGGAAAGCGACGAGCTCATCGGGGACGGGAGAGCCTCCATTTTCGGCATGAGTGAGGATGCGATTCCGAAATCCCGGAAAGAATTGTGGGACAGGATCGTTCCGCCCGGCGGACGCGAGCGCCTTGAAAACGCCTGGAAGGATATCCTGGAGGGGGCGGCGGATCATCTCGATCTGGAGCACAAGCTCATCAAGGCCGACGGCTCGGAGGTATGGGTTCTGACGAAGGGGTTTCCCGTCAGAGACGAAGGCGGCGAACTGCTTCGCATGCAGGGGGTTACCGTCGACATCTCTCCTCTCAAGCAGGCGGAAGAGAAGGTCGTTCGGCAAAACGAACGGCTCGCTCTTCTGCATGAGATTTCTCTGGCATTCATGGAAGAGCTGGACTCGGAGGCGCTTATCCGGAGAATTCTCGAGAAGGCGGTGGAGCTCGCCGGTTCGGAGAACGGTCTTATCGGCGTTATCGAAGAGAATGGGGAATATCTCAAGAATACGTGGGGCGTCGGCCTCTACGAGGAATTGGTGGGGAACCTGGTTCCGGTTTCAGTGGGGCTGATAGGCGAGGTCCTGAGAAAAAAGAGCAGGGTGATTGTGGAAGATTACCGGACGTATCGGGAACGAATGGAACTGGATGCGTACACGAATGTGACGACGGTGATCGGTATCCCTTTATATCGGGGAGAGAGACTGCTCGGGGCTGTTGCAATAGCGTTCACCGATACAGTTCGTTTTCTGGAGGAACCTCTGCTGATTCTTCTGGACCAGTTTGCTGCGGCTGCCTCCATAGCTCTGGAAAATGCCAGGTTCTACGAGGATGCCCGCAAGGAAGTGGAAGAGCGGGAACGAACCGAGGAACGCTTGCGCTTCCATCAGGCGCTTGTGGAGGCGGCTGCGGAGGGGGCGAGTTTTCTTCTGTCCATCGAATCCGAAGAGCAGGCGATGTTCTTCGCCCTTCGCTCCCTCGGGCAGGCGGCCGCCACCGACAGCATCGCGCTTTTCCGCAACGGCGCGGATCCCGGGGGATCTGGGGCGGATATGTTGGCCAAGGCGCCGCTCTCGGGAAACGAAGAGTTCTTCATTCTTCCGGATCGTCTGCCCTGGGGGGATGAATATTTCTCCATTTATGAATCCCTTTCCGACGGAATGCCGTTTCACGGGACGATCGCTTCCATTGGCTCCGACCGGCACGACGCTTCGCTTCCCGCTTCTTTTGCGACGATCACAATGATCCCCGTGTTCATTCGCTCGCGTTTCTGGGGAGTGCTTGCGTTCTGTTTCCATCGGGAGCGCCCGCCGTTCGAAACGGATGAGATCGACGTCCTCCGGGCGGCCGCGTACAACATGGCTGCGTCGGTGATACGCTGGGAGTCCGAGCGCGAGGTGAAGAAGGGATATGAAAAACTCCGGAGGACGTTTACGGACGTCATCCGGACGATGGGACAGATTGTCGGAAAGAAAGACCCCTATACTATCGAGCATCAGGAGCGCGTCGCAGCGCTTGCCCTGGAGATCGGGAACAGATTGGGACTGGGGGAGGAACGATGCGAGGGATTGCGTATCGCGGGCCTGGTGCACGATATCGGCAAGATCGAAATACCGGGGGAAATTTTGAGCAAGCCCGGGAGACTTTCTCCGATAGAGTTTGAACTGATCAAGACGCACGCGCGGTCAGGATACGACATCCTCCGTGAGGTGGACTTCCCCTGGCCCGTAGCCGAGATCGCGCATCAGCATCACGAGAGGCTGGACGGTTCGGGGTACCCGAGAGGCCTGAAGGGAGAGGAGATTCTTCTGGAGGCTCGTATCATCACCGTCGCCGATGTTGTGGAATCGATGGTGTCGCACCGTCCGTACCGCCCTTCTCTTGGAATGAACGCCGCCCGGGAAGAAATTGCGGGAAAAAGCGGCGTCCTGTACGATCCAGCCGTCGTCGATGCGTGCCTGTCGCTTCTCGACGAACGCCCGGATCTCATCGTCGAACTATAGCCGCGCGGGGGCGAGGGAACGGTCATGATGCCGAGGGATACCGTCAGTCTCGATCAAGTCTTCATCTCCAGCCCGGTGGTCGTGTTGTGGGGACCTCCTTCGGAAGCACGGCCCGTCGAATTCGTAACGAAGAATGTCTCCCAGTTCGGTTATGCTGCCGGGGATTTGACGACAGGGAACGTGGCGTACCTCGCTCTTCTTCACGAAGAGGATCGGGAACGTTGTCTGAAGCTTTTTCATGACGCTCTTCTCGGGCGGGAAGACGAGATCCGTATGGAATACCGTATTGTTGCGCCGAACGGAGATGCGCGCTGGGTAGAGGACCGGACGGTGTTCCATCGCGGCGCTGCGGGAGAGGCTGTTGCGTATCAATCGAGTCTTCTGGACATCACCGAGAGAAAACTGTCGGAGATGCGTCTCGGAGAGAGCGAGGCCCGGTTGGCCCGCGTCCTGGAGGCGTCGCGAATCAGCGTGTGGGACTACTTTCCCGACAAGGACGCTATGTTCGCAACCGGCAGGGCCGTTCTCTACGGGGACGCCGGAGACGAAGCGCTTGTTGTTCCCGGAAAGGCGCTTCGGGACAAGCCCGTTCCTCCGTACCTTCGACCCCTGCTCGAAGAGAAGCTCCACCAGCTGCTCTCGGGAACGGTGGAATTCGCCGAGCAGGAGATGGATATTCCCGGCCCCGGAGAGGCGAAACGTCGCGCGGTGGCCAAAGCCTATCCGATACGGGACGAACAAGGGAAAGTCGTTCGCATCGCCGGCTTGAACATCGACGTCACCAGATTGAAGGAGACCGAACGGAGGATAGCTCGTCAGAACGAACGTCTTGCGCTGCTGCACTCCGTCTTCCTTGTGTTCATGGAGGAGACGGATACGGAAAAGCTGCTCGGACGTATTCTGGAGAAGGCTACGGAGCTCGCCCGTACGGAGCATGGGCGTATTTCACTTCTGGATTCCGATGCGAATGTCTTCCGGCTTGTCCTGGGGAGAGGGTTTCTCAATGCGATGGAGGGGGAGGCCAGGCCGAGCGACGCCGGGCTCGCGGGGGAGGTGCTGCGACGGAAAAAGAGCGTAGTGATCAAGGACTATCACTCCTTTCCGGGCAGAATAGACGACCCGCGCCTTACAAGGCTGACCACGGTGATAGGAATGCCTCTCTTCCAGGGAGATGTTTTTTTCGGCGTACTCTCGGTCGCCTATTGGGATGTGTTCCCCGAGATCGACGAGGAATTTCTCGCGGACCTCGATCAGTTCGCGGGGGCCGTCTCCATCGCCCTGGAGAACGCACGCCTTTATGAAAGCGCCCGAAGGGAGCTGAAAGAGCGTGTTTTCGCCGGAGAACGCCTTCGCTTCCATGCGCGCCTCGTCGATGCCGCGGCTCGGGCCTCCGGTGTGCTGCTCTCGGAGGGAAACAGAGAAGATTCTCTTTTCTGCGCTCTCTACATGCTTGCTTCGGCTGCGAATGCCTGTGAAGCGGCGCTGTTTCGAAACAGGGAGGAGCCGGACGGGAGAATGATCGCGGATGTCGTCGCCCGCTCTCTCCCCGTCGAGGCCGCAGAGGATGATTGCAATGCGTCCTTGCCCCTCATTTTAAACAACTTACCGTCTTCTCTGCTTTCCGCCCTTGCAAAAGGCGTCCCGTTCCATGGAGCGCTCTCGGCTCTCGAGGACGCCGGAGAGCTTTTTTCCTCTCTTTGCGGCGCTTCCGCTTGCTCCCGGTCTTCGATAGACGTTGTGGTGATCCCGGTGCATTTGCGCGCCCGGTTCTGGGGGTTCCTTGCGTTCTGCTTCCGGGAACGGCGTTCCCGCTTCGATACCGATGAAATAGGCGTTCTGCGGAGTTCGGCGTGTGCCCTGGCCGCCTCGGTGAGCCGCTGGGAGTCGGAGTTGGAGGTGAACGCCGGGTACGAGAGTCTGCAGAAAACTTTTTCGGATGTCATCAGGACGATGGGACAGATCGTCGGGAAAAAGGACCCGTACACCATAGAGCACCAGGAGCGCGTCGGGACGCTGGCTTCGGCGATCGGCGCCAGAATGAACCTCGATGCGGAGCGCTGCGAGGGTCTTCGTATCGCGGGGCTTGTGCACGACGTCGGAAAGATCGAGATAGCCGGCGAGATCTTGAACAAGCCCGGGCGTCTTTCGCCCATTGAGTTCGAGCTTGTGAAGACGCATTCTCAATCCGGGTATGAAATCCTGAGCGGAATCGACTTCCCCTGGCCGGTAGCCGAGATTGCGCTGCAGCATCATGAACGGCTGGACGGTTCGGGGTATCCCCGGGGGCTCAAGGGGAGCGAGACCCTTCCGGAAGCCCGTATATTGGCGGTGGCGGATGTGGTGGAGTCGATGATTTCGCACCGCCCGTACCGCCCCTCGCTGGGAATGGATGCGGCGCTGGAGGAAATCAAGTCGCGAAAAGGGGAACTCTATGACCCCGAGGTTGTCGATGCGTGCCTTGAGCTTCTTGAAGAACACCCGGATATTATCGACGCCGAGTAGAAGGATTCTCTCGGCGCCGAGTATCGGCTCTCCGGAGCGGCGGGAGCGCAGGGAGGCTGCCGGCCAGGAGCAGCGTCACAATCAGGAAGCAGACCAGAAAACCGCCTTCGGTGAATTCGCCCGCGCGCCCTCCGGGAAAGAGGTTGATGAGTATTCCCGTTCCCCACTGGAAGAGGATCACCACGAAAATGACGATCATATTCATCGTTCCGAGGAGAGCCCCCGTTTTTGCCGTTTCCACTTGTTCTTTCGCCGCCGAGGAGGCCTGGACCGCGATGAGTCCGTTCGCGGCGCCTATGAGGAATCCGCATGTCCCGGCGAATGGCAGGGGGAGTTTCAGCGCTATGGAACTCACTAACGCACCCCATGACGCCACGTTGAAGAGAGTCCAGAAACATACCCCCCGAAAACGATCCTCCGGACGACGGCAAAAACCTCCGAAAACGACGGTTCCGATGAACATCCCCACGCTGACGAGTGAGGCCCAGTTGCGCGCCGTCGAGGCTTCGACTCCGTAGGCGGTTTGGTACCACGATACCGCCCAGAGTCCCTGGAAAGAGAGGAGCGCTCCCGCCGAGACCGTCCACAGAACGAGCAACGCTCTGAGATAGGCTGAGCTTCTGATGAGCCGGAGCGCTTCGGCAAGGCGGGAGAGAATCGACTGCGTCTTTTGCTCCTTGAAGGGGGTGCGCTGCACGACAGGATCGAAGCCGCGCTCCTTCCAGAGGAGCACGCTCATGGAGATGCTCAGAAGCGTGAGCCCCGCGAAGGTCGCCGAGAGTCCGAACGCGTCCAGCGCGAGTCCGAGAGGGGCGACGGAGGCAAGTGCTCCGAATGCGCCGACGGAGATGGTAACGCTTGAGTAGAAGACGTACTTGTCCGGGGAGAACGCGCTTGCCTGATAGACGAGCGCGCCGCCGTACATGGGAGCGAGCCCGAGACCGGTGAACAGACGCCATGCCCCCAGTGTCCATTCCGAAGGATGGAGCACAAGGAAAAACGTCCCCGCCGCGGCCACCAGCATCCCCCCGGCGACGACGCGGAGCGGACCGAAACGGTCGTGCAGCGCGCCGGAGATCGACTGCATGACGGAATAGGCGTAGTAGTAAAGACTGGATAGAAAGCCGGTGAGGGCGGCGCTCATACCGAGTTTTGCCGCTTGCGAGGGAAGGACTACCGAGGCGGAGATACGGAAAAAAAATGAAAAGAAATACGCCCCGACAAGGCAGAAGAATAAAAAATGAGCGCGGCTCGGGGATATGCCGCGGGTGTCGTCCCTGGATGATGGCGAGGCGTTGATCATTAAGAGCACTCCTTCTTTTGGCGTTCCTTCGCAGTCGCGGAGAACAGTCATGCGGACCTGAGAGCCGCCGCGCGTTTCGGGTTGCTCTTCTCCGGCACGCTGCATCTTACCTCAAAATCAAAGAAGAAGGTAGACGGGAACGCCGTTTTTTAGGGAACCAGTCGGAAGAAATGCTTCGGGATATGTGTTGCGAAAAAGACGTTCGTTGGTTGTCCCGGAATCGTTGAACGGAGCGCTTGACAGAAATTGACACACGAAGTAAGATAAATCTAACCAAAAGTGAGTGCTCGCTTACATCCGGAAGGAGGAGATACCGTGTCGGTTTCGTCCCGAATCGAGGACTATATGGAGACAATCTTCGCCATAGAGATTTCCGGACGGGAAGCTACGGTTACCGACCTCGCGAATACGCTCGGCGTGGCGAAGGCCACGGTCGTCGCGGCGGTTCGGAGACTTGTTGCGGCGTCTCTCGCGACGCACGAGCGATACGGTACCCTCGCATTGACGGATGAGGGCAGGCGGCGCGCTCTCGATATCTATCGGCGCCACGAGCATCTCACGTTTCTGTTTCACGATATTCTTGGCTTCGAGCCGGATCGCGCGATGTCCATAGCCTGCGCAATGGAGCATGAATTGGACGAAAAGTCGGAGGGGCGGATTCTCGGATTTGTCGATTACCTTGTAAAGGCACGCAGAGAGGGGCGCTCCTGGGTGAAGGACCTTCTCACCGCGATGGGAGATGAACGAAGGCTTCCCAGGCCGCTTTCGATGTTGCCCGACGGAGGACGAGGCGTGGTGACCCGTGTGACTGCGGGAGGTCCGCTTCGCCAACGTTTGTTGGAAATGGGGTTTGTGCCCGGGACGGAAGTGTGTCATTGCAGCACCGCGCCGCTCGGCGATCCGCTTGTGATCCACGTACGGGGATGCGAGGTGGCGCTGCGAAAGACGGAGGCTGTATCCGTATGGATCTGTCCTGTAACCGGAGAGGATTCGGCGGGAACTTCCTGCTGAACGAAGAGAGGAGATGGGCAGTATGTGTCCGATAACGGTCGTGTCCGAAGGAACTGAAGTCACCGTAGCGCGTGTGGCGGGCGGCGGAGAGTCTTCGCGGCGCCTTTCGGAGTTGGGGCTGATCCCCGGGGCGAAAGTGCGGATAGTCCAGAACGGAGGCGGCCCTCTTCTTCTGAAGGTGGGCGACTCGCGTTTTGCGATCGGTCAGGGGATGGCGCACAAGGTTTTCGTGGACGGAAGCTGTTGAACGGAACGCTCAAGGACCAGAGAGGTCCTTTTTTCTGGTTTTGAGATAAGTTAGACAGCGAGAACAAAGAACGGAGGAGAACCATGGGTTTGTCGTGCAGCTGTTCAGGAGGAAATGAGCGTGTGCTGAGCGCTCTTGAGATAGGAGAAGGCGGCGTCGTGTCCAGAATCGTCGGCGACGGGAGTTTGAAGCGGAGGATTCTGGAAATGGGGCTGGTTCCGGGAACGCAGATACGCGTCGAACGAAAGGCGCCGTTCAACGATCCGGTTTCGGTGTGGTTCAGAGGGTATGAACTGAGCCTCAGGGTCGACGAGGCGAATGCGGTCCTTGTGCGCCCTGCAGGCTGTGCGGCCTGTCCGGGGGGTTCCCGATGAGCTGGACGATCGCGCTCGCCGGGAATCCGAATACCGGAAAAACGAGTCTTTTCAACGCGCTCACCGGTTCCAACCAGCACGTGGGCAACTGGCCCGGAGTGACCGTCGAACGAAAAGAGGGGCGTTTCCGTTTCTCGGGAGACTATGTGACGGTGGTCGACCTCCCCGGCATATACAGCCTGGGGGCGGCGTCGCTCGACGAGGAGATCGCCGCGGACTATCTGCTCCGGAATCGCCCCGACCTGGCCGTCGTCGTGGCGGATGCGTCCAACCTTGAGCGCAGTCTCTATCTTGCGGTGCAGATGCTCGAAATAGGCACGCCGCTCGTCCTTGCTCTGAACATGATGGACATGGCGGCGGAGAGAGGAATCATGATCGACGTGGAGCGCCTTTCGTCGCTTCTTGGTGTTCCCGTAGTACCGACCGTCGCACGGAAGAAAGAGGGAATAGAAGAGCTCAAGGAGAGAATTACGCATTCTCTTCGGGAGAACACGGCCTCCTCTCTTTCTTTCTCCCTGCCGTACGGCGAGCGACTGAATCCTCTTTTCGATACGCTTGAGTCGTTCCTGGGTGAGCGCCCGGAACTTTTTCCGGGGCTTTCCGCCCGATCCGCCGCGGTGAAGTTCGTCGAAGGGGACGGGGCGGTTCTTGCGGCCGCGGAGAGCAACGGAGTCCGGAATGGTATGGACGGGCTTCTTGCCGAGAAGGGGCGAAAAGTCGAGGAAGAACTGGGGTACGACCTTCAAACCGCCGTGATTGAAAGACGCTGGGGTTTTGTCTCGGGGGTGACGGCGGAGTCCGTGAAACGCGACCTCTCGCTGAAAGCGCGCCTGACGCTTTCGGACCGCATCGATCGCGTGGTGACTTCGCGATCTCTGGGGTTGCCGCTCTTCTTTCTGGTTACATGGGCGGTATTCCGGATGACCTACGCCTTGGGCGACCCGTTGGTGGAACTCCTGGAAGGCGTGTTCGAATCCTTCGGGGAATGGACGGGCGAACTTCTCGCCGGAGCGGGATTTTCGGAAGTTCTCTCCTCTTTCGTCCAGGACGGACTCATCGGAGGCGTCGGCTCGGTCGTCGTTTTCTTTCCCCATATCTTCATCCTCTTCGCGTTCATCGCTTTGCTGGAGGATTCGGGGTATATGGCGCGGGGTGCGTTTGTGATGGACAGGGTTATGCATCTTATGGGGCTCCACGGAAAGAGTTTCATCCCCATGCTCATGGGCTTCGGGTGCAACGTGCCTTCGATGATGGCGACGCGTATTCTTGAACAGCCCAGAGACAGAATGATCACGCTGCTTGTGCTGCCTTTTATGAGCTGTTCGGCCCGTCTTCCGGTCTTCGTGCTCTTTTCCGGAATTTTCTTCGGAGCGCATGCCGGGACGGCGGTCTTTTCGCTGTATGTCCTCGGAATCGTCGTGGCGGTGGTCTCGGCCAAGGTTCTGGGGAGCACGCTCTTTAAAGGCGAGTCCTCGCAGCTGGTCATGGAGCTTCCTCCATACCATGTTCCCTCGGTCTCTATGGTGCTGCGCCACGCATGGGAGCGGGGTTTCCTCTTTCTCCAGAAGGCGGGAACGTTCATCCTGCTTTCAGTGATCGCCGTATGGGCTCTCGCAAGTTTCCCGTGGGGCGTGGAGTACGGCTCCTCGGAAAGTATCGTCGGGCGTATCGGCCAGGTGCTCGCGCCCCTTTTCGCTCCCGCGGGCTTCGGTTTCTGGCAGGCCGCGGTGGCGCTCTTCTTCGGTTTCCTCGCGAAAGAGGTCGTCGTGGGAACGCTGGGGGCGCTTCTCGGGGCGGGGGAGGCGGGGCTTGCTACGGCGTTGCCCGCACTCTTCACGCCGCTCTCCGCGTACGCCTTCCTGGTGATGACGCTCCTGTACGTGCCCTGCGTGGCCGCGGTGGCCGCCTTCCGCAGGGAGACCGGAAGCTGGGCCTGGAC
>WPCG01045804.1_pt1 | contig 14382 bp, 20 predicted proteins | sample 5403311 | NCBI WGS metagenome assembly WPCG01 (sample SAMN12869467, study PRJNA574797) | sludge metagenome | isolation source: wastewater treatment of Control | place: China:Beijing | collected 2019-05-17 | reverse complement strand
TGATTGGAGATCCTAATAGACTCTATTCTGAATTAACCTATGAAGAACAGCTTGCGTATACTCAGGACATTAAACAAGAAATTCTCAATAGGTTACTCACATCTGGAGTAAATGATAGTATTCCAACAGATAAAGATTCAGTTACTTCAATGATGAAAGTCATTGACGGTATGGATCGTACTACTTTAGCTGATCGTAAGAATACCATCGAACAAGATAATGCCGGTAATACACAAGTACTATTGCAGACATTAGCAGCTTTCGTAGATCAAGCTAAGAACACTAACCCGTTTGCAGCTCCAGAAACAGATCGAGAGATTCCTGATGTTCCAGTAGAAGAACTAGGAACTTTTGAACATGTAGAAGGTGAAGCTGAAATTGGAACCTCTACTGAAGACCATGCTTCCTTTGATGCACGTATGGAAGAAGTCAGAAAGTTACAATTAGAACAAGAAGCAAAAGAGCTCGGATTATAGCAGAAGCCCCTCCTTTCGGGAGGGGCATTATGTCGTTACTTAGTCCCGTACTTCTGATAAGCCCGCCAACCTACCAGAACAAATGTCGAACTCATAAAAGCCAAACCTAACCAGAATTGACCATTGACTCCGGACTTACTTTGAGTCTGAGTTGTCCCTTTAGGTTTAGCAGACTCTTTTAATCCAAATAACTTTAAGAATTCAGACTTTAGAATCTGTAAAGCTTTAGCGGTAGTTTCGGTTATCAGAACCTTACAACTACCAATGCCTAAAGGATGTTCCGATTTATAATAAACCTGTCCATCTGATTCCTGCACCAGTTCCCTGATCTCCCCCATGACAAAGAACTTAAGATGTTTGATTTTATTAATTACCCAGTCTATTCTAAATAGATCCATGAGATGTTTAAGTTTCAATTGAACCCTTAAACGGTCAATGGGAATTAAACTCACTTATAACTCCTTAGACTACCATTTCTCAATTTCCTCATAGAGTTTTTCTAACTCTTCCTTAAAAGCTTCCTTATATAGATCACTAATCAACGCATAACCTCTCCTCCCATACTTATGTTTAACATGTTCAATCGCATCTTCCATTACAAGCTTATCTGCACGATCTTTTCGCTTGTTCGTGTGGTCCCCGTGACCATTCCTGTTTCATAGAGGTGTTTGTTCTATATAAGCAACAGTGACTAGAACTCTCCGCAGGCTGTAACCGGACACGCTTCCGGTCATTTTTATCATTAGATACTCTTATAACTCTACAATATCAGTTACTAACAAAAGTTGACCTCGATGTTGATCGAGATTAGGGTACCTTAAACCCAATTGCTTTAAGTTAATCGCAGCGTTAATATCTCGATCATGTACAGTGTCGCAATTACTGCAGGTCCATATTCTATCCCTAAGCTTCAAGTCGTCGTTCTTGACTCCACAGTCAGCACAAAGTTTACTGGATGGAAAATAGCGATTAGCGATTATCACACTACAGTGCTGGGACCATTTGGATTTGTACTCCAACTGCCTTCGGAACTCTCCCCAGCCTACTCGTCCAATATGCTTTCCTAAGTTCCGATTCTTCAACAGTCCTTTAACATTTAAATTCTCGATTACTATAACTTGGTTTTCGTTAACTAGCTTTCTAGAATTTACATGCAGTAGGTCTTTGCGTTGATTTGCAATGCGTTGTTGTACTTTAGCTACTCTAAGTCTAGTACGATTATAATTATTGGAACCTTTGGTCTTACGACTTAAGGACTGTTGAGTCCTACGTAATCTAGCATGAGATCGTTCAAAGTGTTTGGGATTGGTAACTTTACTACCATTAGAGTCAATGATGATATCAGTTAGTCCCAGATCTACTCCTACGAACCCTGAGCCTTTAGTTTTAGATTGTATCACCTCACCTTTTAGTTGAACGTAGTATTCCCCTGTCGCTTTACGTACCACATTAATGGAACTTACCCTTTCGGGGAGCTTTCGGCCAGTTAAGACTAAACGGATAGGCTTATCTAATTTAGCTAATTTGATGTGAGTTCCGTCAATGACTTTAAAGGCATTGCCTACTAATCTAAAAGCTCCACCAGAACGCCGTTTTTTAAACTTAGGGTACCCTGCGGTCCCTTTAAAGAACCCACTAAAGGCGGATCCTAAATCTAAGGCGGACTGTTGTAAAGCTTTATTGGGAGGTTCTTTTAAGAACTCCAAACGCTCCTTTAATTCGGGTAGTGTCTTACAGAAACTATATCCAGAAACCGAAGGTCTTTTTAACTCGGGCTCTGCAATAGTCCGGTATTTCCATTGCTCATAGTCCTTAGCAACCTGTGCCAATAATTGATTATAAACTACCCGAGTGCACCCTAAGGTGCGGTCGATGTAATTACGCTGTTTATAATTAGGATAAATTCGATATTCCTGAACCATCAGGAATGTGTTACTTGTAATCATTCTTGATGCTCCAGGAATATAGTTCTTATCGGTAATATAGTTCTGAAATTATATTAAAGTCAAAAAAAAAAGAGCCCCGAAGGGCCCTTAAACTCCATCCCTGGAGGTGCTATGTTAATTCATGCGGTCGTAACCGCTGAAGTGGGTAACTGCTCGACCCATCAACTCGATTCCCATTTCTGAGAACATTGACCGATCAATCTTGATGCCACCGTGGGAGGTGTTATATCCCTTAGTGGAATCATAAGAACTATCAGCGCATGTTAGTGCGATATATTCCTGTTCACGAGTCAGTGTGATCAATACCTGGCCGCATAGTGCCCGTATATTAGGGAAGGTGTTGTTGATAAAGTGGAAGCTATCATCCTGTTCTTCCTGGGCTAACCAGAACAGACAGGTATCGTCACCATTATTATCACGCATGGCTAAAGCCGGAACCAGTTTATCGTCCAATTCCATCATGGTGATAACGAACTCGAAGCGGCCTATAGACTGACCCAGGTAGTCACGGGCAAAGATTTCTATACCTATACGGATACTATCATCCCACGCTGAGCCATCATTGGCTCTTCGCCGACCAGTACCACATCGGGAGAAGTGGTCATGACGATCAGAGGAGCCGCCATAATTCCAACCTAATCCATCGTGGCCTCCGGTACCTATGAGTTCTAAGACTCCCATACCAATGGCTTGTTCAAAAGAACTCTTGTCCTTGATATCGGACAAGATACTTTTTGTGAACTCGATGCGGGACAGCTCACGTTCCCATTTCTTCTGTTCCGTATTCAGAATCAGATTCTGAGCATACTCAGAAAGATCAGAAATTCCCAATTCACGGGCTTGGTCTTGTTTAGTAATGAAAGTCATTGTGTTCACCTTTGTATTTAGAATGAAGTCAAATTGAGGTTAAACCTAGAACTAACGGTCCTAGGTTCATATTGATAATATACCCTTTAAATGGATTCTATTATATCCTCTATGACTTGTAGAAAAAGGTCTAAACATTCAACATCTAAAGGACACTCATTTAATGATTCAAGACAGATAATGGGATAGTGTGTGACTACGTCGTTATACATATGAGTTAACGTATGACAACAGCTAATCTGCATCTGCTTATCCCAAGCAAATTCAGGATCGCCAGTAGTCAACAGTCTACGATTATACTCCATGACGATCTTAAATAAACGATCTAATGCAGTTTGATTATGAACTATCATAATGATGCTTAAACGATCACTGTATTCATTCTCAGTACCAGCATCGTAAATATGACCAGAACAGCACCATCTCGTTGCAGTGTCGGGTAACTGATTTAATAACTTAACATGTTCTGCAATATCAACATCCATTCCATTATCAGGCATGTTAAGGTAACGCTCTGCATTATCCTTAAAAGCTTTAAAGGTTAGTGGGTTTTCAATTAGGTTAGTTCCTAAGATGTCTTCGGTAGTGTGAATATCAAACATTGTTACATTTCCTTTTTTAATTTAACGGCATAATTTCCCATTCCCCGGAATCCAATTATGGACTCTAGGGAAAGGGATAGTGTATTATTCAAAGATTACATTATCTGGATTTTCATTAACTGATCTAACAGCCATCATAATCCGACTTCTGCGAGTATCATCAATATCCTGGAAAGTTAATTTTAAAGTCCTTCCCCCAGAGATACGGATAGTGGAACTTACAAGCCAAGGTAAACCTAAAGTAATGGAATCCCCACTCTCTAGTTTAACTTGCATGTAGTTATATTGAGTTGCATCATTAGGAGTACCTGGAGGTAGAGTTGGATAAACTGTATTATGAGTTGCTACGATATCTAACCCTAAAGCATTCGCTAGATGGTAATCAAAGAAAGCTGTGATGGTAACGTTATTAAACGTGTTACCGAATATGTGGGCTGGATAGACTTCAAAGGAAATCTTTTGTCCTACTTCTAAGTCTGTGATTTGCATTAGACGTCTTCCGTTAAAGGGATTTCAGAAACTATAATGATTGAACCTTTCAGATCAATGAAAGCCATATGAAGGATGGATTCCATAACTAAAGGATCAGGACATTCTAGATTAGACTTAGAGTTAAAGAAACTCTTAAGCGTGATTTCAAATTGAGCTTCTGGAGATCCTATCTCGAAAACATCACCCATTAGAATCTGAGTCATAAAGTGATTTAATCTATATGTCAGATAACTACGAGTTTCCCAAGACAAGCTAGGATCCTCTGTCATCTCGTTAGAATCTAACTTAGTGGATTCATCTAACCAGAAGAAAGGAAAATCATTGTTCTTAATTATCTCATCATACATCATCCCAATTAATGTTTCAGATTCATCATTTTTAAATACCGATAGAATCATATTAAGTTCCCAAGTTCTCCAGTCAATAAGTAATAGCTAGTTGTACTATTGACATTAAACCTCTCAACCGCAGTAGGGAAATACCCCATGTTAATTATAACAGTCAGTGCCGGTTGTAGAGTATTAGCTATCGTAAGTAGAAATTCAGAATATTTACTTACAATGTAATTTAATATCTCTGGGTTACGAACGTTAATAGAAATAGCAGGATAGTAATCATCAATGTGTTCCAGGATTCCTCCTGACATTACTTGATTAGCCTCTAAGGTATTCAACATGTCTTGCTCAGCAGTTTGAGCTAGATTAATTACCATGCTATCAGCATCTGGGAATTGATGTTCTTGTAAACCTAATTCATAATGTAGTTTACGAATCATGTCTACAATCTGTCGATTGATGTGATCCATGGCAACGTCATTAACTGTAACTCCGCAACGGTAAACTGGACCTTGTGGGTTAACTGGAGCTGGAAGGTTATCAGTCCAGGCGGGAGGTGGTGGAACAAAGGATTTAGATTGTGAATTCTGAACTTGTCTAAGCATGACTAAATCTCTATTACTAATGTCAATGTGAGTTCACCTCTAAGAGTTGCAAACTTCAAACTCTTGATGCGACCTGCATATTGATGGAATATTGGAGAAAGGGTCCTCATTAGGGGATTCTTGATATCATCTATGATATCTTTAACTGCAATGGAGTACTCTTCAATATGTTCTTCCATTCGCAGGACTCTGTAGCTTTCCCATTTAGCAAGCTCGTACATGGCCTCCAGATCGTATTCAGTGCCCAAGGGCAGTACCAAATACTCATTAAACAAACAGCTCACTATGGTCCTTACAACTCGATTTACGATAGGTTTCTCGTAAACAATTTGAGTAAGGTTTATTTCATTAACTAACAGAATATTCATCACTCCCCCGAATGAGTTACAATAAATATATCAGACTCATCTAATTTAACTAGTTTGATTAATTTAACCCTAGCTTTACAGAAGTTAACAGTGTACATTAAATGATGTCCGGCTAGATAAATTGCATTATTTAAAGCAGGAGCTGTAGAATCAAATACTTCCACTAAGTCATCTAATGAGGAATATAAATAACTGGAATCTTTAGAGATTTGAACTGGCTCTAAAGAATAACTAACGCAGTCTACTAAAGTACTAATGAGCTCATTTAAACTGACTGTAGCTGAATCACACAGTAAAGCTAAATGATGATATTCCATTCCAAATAGATTAGAATATTGAAACCTAAACATGCAAGTGTGCTTTTCCATGTTCGACCTTAAGAAAAATGTAGATTAAACCTTCTTCCAATATGACTTTAAAGGAATCTTGGTAATTGGGAATTTTAGAAAGATGTCGTAATATCACAGGAGCTTTAGATAGTACATAATTAACAAACATGTATTCTAGATCAACTGGTTGTTCTCCTGGGTTCCTACGATATAGTAAAGTTAAGATTAACTCCCGATACTCAGATAAGTCATTAAGGTCGTTATTTAAAGCAGCTAAACATATAATGTCAACTAGATCTTGTGGATTACACATACTGGTAATGAGACCTATGTTATCGTCATGCCAACTGATTAATTCATTATATGGAATACAGAGCAAGAAACTCTTGGAATACATTAATTGCTCCCTAAAGCTAAAAGACGGTTAGAAAGGCCCTCTATAAAGAGGGCCCTTAAAGTTAATTAAATAGATGAGAGTTACTGGCGTAATAAGCTTCTGCTGCTTTACGATCTGCTTCTGGTAGATAGTCCCCATTTAACAAAGCTGTAACTAAACACTTCAAGTGAAATTCTTCATTTTGCTCAGTACGTACTGCGGTATCAATTGGCGATAGAGTTAAACGACCAGCAGTTAATGAAACATCATAATGTACGTCGGAACTCAGTACATCTCTAAAGACATACTCATCGTAAGTATTTAGAATCTTATCGATAGATCCAGATAACATTTCATAAACATCAGAGTCAAAGTTTTCAATAGTGTCAATTAAAGCTAAGGTGCGACGTGCAGGAGATCCATCATCTACTAATTCCATATTAGGATACTTACGGATTAAAGAGTCTATTAGAAACTTAGTAACTATTAAGTCGCAGACAACAGGTTCCAATAGTTCTTCCATGGGATCTACATAGAAACCGTTATCCTTACTTAGACTCTGACCTAAACGAACTGCCAGATAATGAATTACCGGATTTAGATCTACATGGAAATCTTCACTAGGTCTTTCAGTGTTAGTGAGTTCGTGATATTTAATAACCCGATAGTCTTCCCCTTCTACCATCGCTATATTACGACCAATAGGAACTACAGTCCAAGTATTATGGTTATTAGCTTTAACATGAGCTAGCACTTGTGAACTAAGAGCGTTCTGAATATGATCTTCAATAGTCTTGGCAATGCTCACCATTGATTTCAGTTTAGCCTTATTGAGACCCTTAACGTTTAAATCAAAGATCTGCCCTAAAGCAAACTCACCAGCATTCATATCACCAGAATGTGGACTGTCAAAATCTACTGGGAAAACTGAGCGGGATTCAATTAATTTGATAACGCAATGAGTTGCAATGTTGACAAAATTACGAAGATGTAGTTTTAGAAAGGGTAAATCCAGGTCATGATCACCTTCCAGGTCTCTTATCAAAACAAAGGCTTCGGCTATTAGCTCAGCACTGTCCAACATGATTAATTTTGACATTATTGTAACCCTATTCTGAAATTAGAAACAAAGCGTTATTAACTCGATAAACCTTAAACTCAGTACCCATTGGATTAAACCTGATGACCGGAGTTAAAGTTCTATAAAAATTCTTATGGACATCTACGTTATCGAGATACCATTCATATTCCTTTTGATTTTTAAAATTAGCCCAACATCCCACTAAAGGGAGATCATAAGCTCTTAGGGCAGTTATAATGAAAGCATCTATTAGTCGATTAGCATCTTTTTCGGATAATCGAGTAAAGGGATATATTTCCAAGCCACTGACTACAGCTTCAATATCAATTGTTTGAATAAGCACGATTCCCCTATCCTAAGTCCTATTGTACTGTAAGAGTAATATAGTTCTAAAATGATTTTAAGCCCCCTTCCTGAGGTTTTCTATAAAATTGGGTAGTGGGGTATTCCTTTACTTTTAAAAGGGCTCTAGGGGCCTTACAGGAGCTTTTATAAATGAATGCAATTGCTCATGCTCTTAGTGAATTACCTTTTGTTATTCCTATTGAGATTTTAAATAGTATATTTGTTGGCGAGTCTATTTATAATGACGCTAACAGTTGTGGGGAAGTAGTGTCCTTAGAACATCGTATTAGAGAACTGGTTTTAGAACCTAGAGTTTTCAGAGATATGAATGTTATTGGTGGAACTACTACTTTCTTACCTTTAGACTTCCCAGTTAGATCTGAATATGTAGATCCTTATACTGTGATTTATTACATCCCAGATGAACATACTCAGAATAGACCTATCGTACAAACCTTTAGTATTCACTTTGGAGTTTTAGGTTATCAGAACACTGGACATGCTTTACATTATGGGGAGTCCGTAGCTGGCGCTGAAACTCGTAAAGTATTAGACTCAGTAAGACGTTCTGCTCCTGCTCAAACTAGTTATATTAACTTAATCAACCATAATACTATTATGGTAAGATTTGTTTATTTACCTTCTCACGCAGCTTTCTTAAGTTGTAGGTTAGGTAATGATGATGAACTAACTAATATTAGACCTCAGGCTTTCCCAGTGTTTACTGAGTTAGTAGTGCAAGCCGTTAAAGCTTATTGTTATACTCGTTCAGTAATTAAGATCGGAGAAGCTCATTTACAGGGTGGTCAGGAACTGGGAATCTTTAGAGATATAGTCCATGAGTATGCAGATGCTAATGAACTCTATAAAGAACAGTTAAAAAAGTGGCGTAAGATCTCAAGGAACTTTAATGATCCTGAAGGTAATAGACGACACATTAGAACTATTATGGCGGCGGTTTAAATAATGTATACACTGTTAGACGACTATTTAGAACCTAGAGTCACTCCAGAGCGTAAAGATCTATTAGTTCAAGCGGTAATTACTTTAGAGTCTTTAGGGCATGAAGCTGCATTAGATGAACTTAATTCAGTTTTAATGATTCAAGACACTACTGATACTGTAACTACCTTAGGTCGTATTGGAACTGTAGTAGATACGGCTCAAGATCAGATTCTATTAATGCAAGGCATTATCTTAAGCCCTGAACTAGATCTTAAGAATAAACAGTCTATTCTAAGTTTAATTAATAACTTAGAATATTACGTTTATCCAGATCAAGCTGAGTTGTTGTTCATGGGAGACTTTGATAACGAATCTTTATTAGTTAATCTAGTTAACATGATGGAAGGTGTAGATGACTTAGATGTAATGTTAAGTTATGTACATCAGGTTTCAGATCAGTTCATTAGTTACGTTAAGGATTTAGTTTATAGTCAGCTTTCAGCTAGAGCTGTTAGTACTGAGTACATTGCTCCGGTTTCTAAGATTCGTTACATTAATAAGGTCTTTAATACTTTCGGAAAAGAACCTTTTGCATTAGCCGTAGACTTAATTGAATCTGGAACCCGTATAGGAAATCCTTTAAATGGGATTCTAGATATTCGCTTAGAGCAGTTAGGTTATGAACATGAAGTTCTAGTTCCCGGTTTGATCGGTTTAGTAATCATCTCCGACGTAGAACCTGAGCTAACCTTTAAAGCCGTAACCGATGTAATTGAAACTCTGAATCTAGAACCCATAGAGAAACGTTTACATTTAGACTCAATGTTAGAATATAAGAAAAGGTTAGAACAATGAATGAGCATCTTTTGTATTTAGGGAAGGTAGGGGGGGGGGATTGGCCTACTGATACAAAGGGACCGGGACCATCTCAACTCATAGGATATACTGAAGAAGATGACAAAGGATTCTTCGGTGAAGTTCCTAACTCCCATTTAATTTCCCCTGTTAACTTACCTGGACAGTTAGGTGTCACGGAAGGAACTGCTCAGAACACCGGTACTCCTTGGTTAAAATTCTATCTAGATGGCCGTATCCTTTATGTAACTAAGAAAACCATTCGCCACTCTATTAGTTATGTCCATTTAAGAGATAAAGGTTTAGTGGATGGAAGTAAAATTATTAATATTGCAGGGAGGCGATATAAAGTAGGTCTATTATCGGGTATCGATGATGACTATGGTGGCACTGTTATCCCAGGCTTTAATCAGCCGTACACTATGAGATCAGAATGGACTCGCTTGATGTATAACGTATCCGCTGAAGTTAATGACGCGAGATACCATAAACAAGGACAAATTGGGGATAACTGGGTCAGTTATCCTCAGGACAATTCCGCTAATGGTTTAAATATTACTGCTGGTAATGGTGCTACTGAATGGACTCGAGGTTTGGATTCTATAGACCTGACCCAAGCCGTTAATCGTGGTTACTACTCCGTATCTCACATGAGTTATACTAATTCTAGTTTAAAAAGAACTTATGAAGGTTGGCGTCCCATGTTGGAATTAATTAAAGAGTAGGCCTATAATGAAGGAAATGATTTTTAGTAGGGGGAGGGAGGTTACTCGAACTCTCCCCCTTAGTAGTAGGAGTGATAATGTAATTGAAGATAACAATGTCTATGGAATTAACTACGAAATCGCTAATGGTTCTCCTATAGATTTTAAGGAAGGTATCTATCAAGGATGTGGAACTGTGGATGATACTTTAACTGCCATTTTTAAGCTACCTAGGAACTTCTCTACCTTCACCGTTAAATTCAAACTTAACGGTGACCTTAATGAGAATGACCGACATGGTTATCTATTTGGTTCTTTTATATCCCTATCAGACGATCTTAGAGTATTTGGTGTAGAATTCATGGCAGGATTCTCTTTACGTTAAATCCAATATCTACATTAATGATGTTTTAATTGAGAGTATTCCTATCAAACACACTGTTTATCCAACCTACCATCAATTCAATGTCGGGAGAGATAGACGCATTACAACCAAATTCAATGGTGATATATACACCCCCTTACCCCACTCCTCATAACCGAGGGGTAGGGTAAGGGGTAATATATGTCAATATTGAATTAACTCTAGAACAGGACGCCAACCGTAGTTCGTATTCGCACTTGACGAAGCGTGCATGAACATGTTGACAACGGAGGCGCTGCCACGAAGGACGACTTGGGTAGAGTTAGTAGGGTTTAAATCTCTAGACCAATTGAAACGCCCGTTACCTGCAGTAATATTTAAACCATTAGGTGAGTCATCTTGAGGATACTCTACCCAATTATCTCCAATCTGTCCTTGTTTATGGTATCTCGCGTCACTAATTTCTGCGGATACATTATACATTAATCGAGTCCACTCGGATCTCATACTGTAGGGTTGATTGAATCCAGCACTTACATTGCCATCATAACCATCATCTATACCACTTAACAGACCTACTCGATACTGTAATCCATTGATGGTTATGATTTTAGATCCATCTATAATCCCTTTATCCCTTAAATGGTTATAACTAATAGAGTGTCTAATAGTTTTCTTAGCTACGTAGAGAATTCTACCATCTAACCAGAATTTTAACCAAGGGACATTCAGATTCTGAGCTATTCCTTGAGTAACCCCCAGTTGAGATGTCAAGTTTGACGTAGTAATTAACTGAGTATTAGGAACTTCGCCAAAGAATCCTTTATCATCCGCTTCCGTGTATGACATGCACTCTGGACCGGGACCCGTGTAGAAGTCAGGACACCATTCTACATTGCCCCCTCCCCCCATCATTACTAATAAATGTTCTTGCATGATAAAACCTTTATAAGTCATAAAGTCCCTCCCCCTTAGAGTCCCTAAGTAGGCTCTAAGGGGGAGAGGCATGTAATTACATTATGGGTACTGTTCGAAGTACTGACGTACCAGAGGTTGTTTATCGCCTGGAACGAATTCAATCAATACGCTAATATCTGCTTGTTTACGGAAGGACTTATCCTTATCGGCAAAGATAAAGAATAGAGTCAGTAAACGGTTATGATTTTCTTGAACGTTACCACCGGTTGGTAAACCATCAGTAAAGCGTAAAGCGTAAGTATCGTCAAATACACCACCCTCACGATGTTTAACGATCTCACCCATTAGATAATCCATAGCAGATTTAAAACCTACAGGATCTTTTAGAGCTACGATGTACTTTAGTAAACCATCTAAAGCTTTCTGAGCATGAATACCTTCTTCACGAGTAATAGCTTTTCCAGGCTTAACTCGCTCGATATAGTTATTCAAAGTGATTTCAATGAAACGTTGATCCATTGGAGTTAAACCTTCTTGGGATAGTTGAGATTGTGCATCGTCTTTAACTTCATTATTATCTACTTGCTCTTCTAGCTTCTCAGAAGCCGCAGTGGAGGTTTCAGCTACAGTGGCACCTTCTACTTTAAATAGATAAGCTTTGATAGCTTCTTCAGGGGAATTACCTTTAACCTTCAGACCAAATCGACTAATTAGACTTTGGGCTAGGGCATTATCAGTAGCACGACCAGTAGCTTTAATTTCACCCTTAGCCCAGGCTACAACTTCAGCTTCAGACCAAGCGCCAGCTTTCTTATTAGCACGCTCTACATCTTCTACCCAAACTCCATTGGAAGTCTTAGCTGGTTCAATTCCCATCTCTAGGAAAGCTTGAACTTGCTGCAGCGACCATTCTGAAGGTAGTTTAGTGGATAGTACTCTATGATCTGTAAGGGCTTGCAAACGTTGAGCTTGTGTGACTTCATAATCATCTGAAATAATTAAAGCTTCCAGATCTTCTAAAGTAACGTGTACTTGAGTTTCTTCTACTGAATCATTATCAACTTTAACTTCAGTATCCTGTGACTCCATTGGCTTGGAATCTGTTACTTCTAATTCTGACATATTCATTTATCCTAAGTTTAGTTGCACTCTTTAGTTGTACTAAAGAATTGGTTTAGTTTAAATTCCTGTTAAAATCCCAAGGTTTAACTGAGATCTCATTAGTATGCATTGCTTTCATGAAGATCAACATCATGGTACCGCCCATACTAGCTACAGCAGCAGGGATACCATCTGGGTTAACGGCTAGGTTATCCCCAGCACAGACCTTACAGAGATTTTTCCCTTCAGTCCTGCATGTGATTGGAGATCTAATTAATAAAGTCTTTCCTAATAAATTTTCAGGAGATTGTTCAGCTACTGGTTTAGTAATCCCCTTTTCGACATAATAGTTCCCCATAAATCCATTAACGTTATTAGAGTTAATTAGCGTAGGAACGCCTACAGGACTATTACAGTCATCTTCTGCAATTCTAATAGTACCAGCCATACGATACATTACTTTAGTAGCTACACCGCCTAGAGCAGTCTCAGCACCACGGTTATAACTACCAGCCCGAGCTGCAGAGTTCATTACTGGGATTTTATCAATATCAATTCCTTCTTCTAGAGACTTAGGAATCATCTCAACATTAGTACCGTCTCCGAAAGGATCCTCACCTCCAAAGAAGTAATGCATTTTACGTCTAGCTCTAGAAGCTTTACTTGAAGCTTTATAATAACCTAAAGATTCATCACCCGCCATGTATTCATCATCTAAGTCTTTTAATAACTTAGATAATTCAGCAACAGCTTCTGGACTATTTAAGCGATGAGCATTTTCCTTAAGCCATTTATTTCTAACTTTATCTCGGTCAGGAGAACCTAAGATAGATCTATCAGTAGTAGTAGTTACATGACCATCTGCAAAACCTACAGTATATAAAGCATGATCACAGAACATGTGATGTTGCCATACGTAATGATTAGGCTGAGGAGCCATTACCGGATTATCATCATCTAGATCTACAGGGTCATCCATTAACCTTTGAGTGAGTTGTTTCTCGATCTTACCAAAATCAAAGACTCCGGTTTGGAACTCATAGAGATCTCCAAAAGGTAGAACTAAACAAAGATAGTTTACAAACACATTACCATAAGTAGTAACTAAAGGTTTATCATCTTTATAATTTTCAATCTCCCCCTTTAATAGAATAAACTCATCTCTGAAATGTAAAGGGGATTGATTAGGTTTATAATCAGTTAACTCTATTTCTAAACCATCCTTATTAAAGAACATTTTATTATCTTTAAAATAAGGCTCTAGAGCATAACCATAAAGTTTATCTTCTCCATGGAGTTCATAAAATAACTTATTCATCCAATAGAGCTTCTTTCCTAAACCAGCCTTTAAGCCTAATAGGAAGTAATCTCTTAATAACAAAATGGACTCCTTTTATTTTAACTTTAAAGAGTAGATTTCCCCAGTAAAGAAACTACCCTCACGAGAGTCTCTTCCGATATAGTAGACTTGCTCATTATCATAATTATTTAAAGTCACACTTCTAGAATCCACCAAAGTTCCGTTAATATAGGTTTTGGAAATATCATTGACGACGATGTTAGATAACTCATACGGCACATTGAAGTTGAAGTTAAAATCCAACACGTAATCGTCAATACCTTGGTTCCAAAATCTAAGCTTTGGGCCAGATATGATCTCAATTCCGAACCCC
>WPCG01061414.1_pt1 | contig 14403 bp, 10 predicted proteins | sample 5403311 | NCBI WGS metagenome assembly WPCG01 (sample SAMN12869467, study PRJNA574797) | sludge metagenome | isolation source: wastewater treatment of Control | place: China:Beijing | collected 2019-05-17 | reverse complement strand
GGATGAAAATCATATCTGGATTCGCTGCAAAAATATCTTCAATGCTTATATCTATTCTCACGAGGGAGCTATCGCTGTTTAAAGCATCCGCAACATTGATGCCATTGAGTTCTTTTATAATAGCACCCATATCTGATGCTGATAGATTTGCTGTGGCTCCTTTTGATTGAGGCAATATGGATAAGACTCTTGGGTTATTGTCCACCGGAGCCTTTGAAAGAATCATAGCCACCTCCTGAGCCGTTTCCATGGCAATGCTATCCCATAAGTCGGATTCTTGATTCAATGCATTAAAAACTTTGAAATATTTAAGATAGTCACTTATGCCGCTGTAGGTCATGGCAATGACAGGGATGCCCACGGCTTCTGCCGGTCCAGAAATAGTTGCATAGCCACTCATCGCTGTTGAGCAAATGATTAAGTCAGGTTTTTCTGCCAAAATGGCTTCAATGTCCCAGTTTTTTGCAGAGCCTGTTGTTGCAACCGTCACAACACCTTCATCCTCTAAGATATTGCGTCCAAGTTGCTCCATATACAAGGCTTCAGCGCCGCTACCACCTATACCAACACTCACAAAACCGCCTGCCTCAGTGTATAAGCATGCATGGCTTCCATAAAGCACTGCAACCTTTTGAGGGTTTCGCAAAATGCTAATGTCTTCGCGCCCAGAGTCGTCTTTAAAGGTTACATGGGTATCAGAAATCACAACACTGTTAGCTCCGCTTAAAAGGGCTTCTAGAATCTCTTGAACCGGATCCTCAATTGCCTCATCCTCAGGCGCACTCACCACGTCACCATAAGCAGGTACGACCGCATCTTCTTTTACTGCTTGGTCCTTTTGGCATGCAGTTACAAGCACGAGAACCATTAAAAGCATCATAAACCAACTTCTTTTTACATTACGCATGATATTTCCCCTTATTTATTATGATCTATTTTTACACGTCTTCTTTATGAAAGAGTGATGTGTACGGTGTATATTTTTCAGGAATGATAAATGGACATTGGTGAATGGCATCATGGTGAATCTGAGCGTCAATATCATAAACGGCATTTAAGTGATTTCGCGATAGCACGTCGTAGGGCACGCCCTCAACATGTATTTTTTGATTTTTTAATGCTAACATCCTATGCGAATACCTCGCTGCAAGGTTAATGTCATGAAGCACCATCACAATGGTCATATTTAAATGCGAGCCTAGACTTTTAATGAGCTCCATCACCTCGAGCTGGTGTCCAATGTCTAAGTAGGTAATGGGCTCATCTAAAACCATGATATCTGGCTTTTGGCAAAGGGTCATCGCAATCCAAGCACGTTGCCTTTCACCCCCTGAAAGCAGCTCCAAGGGTCGATTGACAATGGATTTTAGCCCTGTGATTTCAATGGTTTCTTCAATTATTTTTTTATCGTGAAGGCTTAGCCCTTTTCCAAAGCGTTTATAGGGATACCTGCCATATGAAACCAAGGTTTTCACGTCAATATCGGTCGGCGAGGTGTGAATTTGAGGCAAATACGCTATTTTCTTTGCAATGTCCTTTGGTCGATAGTGTACCAAGGGCTTGCCTTCAAGCACAACATGACCGCGAGAGGGCTTTACAGCTCTTGAAATGGTTTTCAAAAGACTGGATTTCCCGGAACCATTGGCTCCGATAATGGTTGTTGTTTGGGCTTTTGGAAACTCAATGGTAATGTTTGTCACCACTTCCTTTGGCCCGTAATGAATGGATATGTCTGAAAACCCAAAGTACATGTGTCACCTCTCTTAGGCCTCGTCTTCATCAAGATTTTATGGAGCGACTACGAAGCAGGTATAAAAAAAATGGAGCCCCAATAAAGGCTATAACAACACTCACAGAAATTTCACCAATAGGTAAAATGGTTCGTCCAATGGTATCACAAAGGACCACTAGGGTATAGCCAAGGGCCATGGATGCTGGGAAGAGGTACCTGTAGTCTGAACCGACAAGGAGCCTTGCAATGTGTGGTACCATGAGCCCTACAAAATTAATCAGACCTGCTATGGCAATGGCTGCACCAGCAAGGAGGGAAGACACGGCAATGAGAAAGAAGCGGAAACGTTCTGTTCTTAATCCAAGGGCATTTGCCATTTCATCACCCAATGCCAAAATGTTCATTTTTGATGGCAGTAACACGCAAACAGCAATCCCCAGCAAGGCATAGGGCCAAATAAGGTCCAAATGCTTCCATGTAACGCCATTTAAACTTCCAATGAGGAAGCCTGTTGCGTTCACAAGCCGTTCTGGATAGAAGCTCCGAATAATGTCATTAAATGCACCAAATACCGCCGATACAGCCAGACCAGATAAAATCATTTTTACAGGGCTTACGCCCTTGTCATAAGCGATGATATAAATAAGCATTGTGGTTAAAAAGGCACCTACGATAGAGCCTATTGGCAATAGAAAAAAATATTGCGGAAAAGCGACCAATGTCACATAACCTACAAAGCTTGCGCCACTTGTCACGCCAATTGTAGAGGGCGACGCCAAATGGTTTCTCATCACCCCTTGTAAAATACAGCCTGAAAGCGCCAGGCATATGCCGACAAGCCCACCACCAAGAATTCTCGGTAATCGTACATTCCATATAATAAGCCTCGCAGCAGAATCATCATCTACAAACACCGCTCTTAGGGATTCCTTCATTGTAAATGACATTGATCCCATTCCTACAGATGCGATGGTTACAAGGATGCCTATCATGACAAAGGTGGCAATTGTTGCTAGTTTTACGTAGTGGCTTTTAATCACAGGATCCTCTTTCTAGATGTAGACAATATAGTGCCTATACTCATTTTTATCTGGAAATGTAATGGCGCCATAAGGGCACTGTCTCATACATTTAGAACACAGTAGCACACAGTTGTAAGGCTCCCTTACTACTATTTTATCGCCGTCATAAGCATAAACCCCTTTAGGACAATTTGAAATGCACAGGTCACACCGTGTGCATGCCGCATGATTAATGCTTGGATACCAGTTGATAGCATCTCTTGGGCTTGTAAGTGTTTTTCTTGCCCTTAACTCCCCTATTAGGGCTTGATACGCCTCAGCAGTAATATTTTCTTGCTGTAAGCAGGCATTGATTTTCAGCTTTAATGACTCGGGCATCTCATGAAGCAATGCACGTTTTAGCCGTTCATGATCATTCCTCATACAAAGTCTCCTCTTTCATGTATAAAAAAAACACCCCTTTGGGGTGTTGTCATACGCAAAAAATAACCAACATATTCCCCATCCCCGAGAATTGATTTCCATTTGCGGCAGGTCTCCTGACTTGCCATCTTCCTCCGGTACACCTTCCCGCTTTTGGCAGTGGCTTTGTACCATCGTCCGGCTTACAGTAGTGGGTGCTGTCTAGGATTTTCACCTAGTTCCCTTTTCATACAATGTAACCGCAAACGTGTATTTAATTATCATATCAATCCTAACATAAATCCACTTATCCCACAATAGCTTTAAAGGGATTTCTCGCCGTGTATGCTCATCCAGTGATACGCCGCACCGATGAGGTTAGCATCTGCTTGAAATTTACAGATTCCTACAGCAGGTCTACTCATGACCAGGTCAAAGGGCTCGTATAAGGCATCAAGGGCTGCTTCAATGTCATGGAGGAGGTTGGGGCGGCTACTTATGCCGCCACCACTGAGTATGCATTCCGGGTCGTAAATATGTTGAATATTGTGCAGACCTATGGCAAAGCGTGCATAAAAGCGCTTCACACATGCCTTTGCCACATCGTCACCTTGATCTGCAAGGTCTAGGACTTGCTTTCCATCTATGCTTCCAGAAGAGATATGGCTTTTTTGCTCATAATCTTTAACAAGCGCAAGGGTCGATCCGTATTCACTCCAGGTTTGTGGCTTTTGGGTAACCTCATCAAAGCTTGTAATGCACATGCCAATTTCACCGGCAAAGAGCTTACTGCCATGGTGAATTTTTCTATTTTTTACAATGGCGCCACCTACGCCTGTGCCACAAACCACTGAAACCACATCTTGTAGTTCTTGTGCACTTCCCTTCCACACCTCTGCAAGCGCCGCACAGTTGCCATCATTTTCAGCAGCATATGGGAGCATAAAGGCATCTCCTAAATCCTTAGCAGGATTTTTTCCTAAAATATAAATCAGTGCACCTTCGCTCAAGCAGGTTCCCTTTAAAGGGTCTGTGGAGCATGGCTGGCTGATGGCTATCCCTTCTACCTCTGAAAACTGTTTGCCCCATTCAACAAGTGCCCTAAGTGTGCTTAAAAGCTTTTCATATGAATCCTTAGGGGTTTTTACTTGTGTTTTTTCTAATATCGCTCCTGTCATCTCCACTAGGCCTGCTTTTATGGTTGTTCCACCTATATCAATACACATGATTGCCATATTACAACACCTTACCATCAGACTCTATGACGCCTTTATACCAATGAAATGACGCTTTTTTATAGCGCTTTAAGCTACCATTTTCAATATCAACATAAACAAAGCCATAACGCTTTTTATAGCCGTTTAACCAGCTAAGTAAATCTGTAAAGCTCCATGTGCAGTAAGCCAACACGTCCACCCCATTTGCCATAGCACTTTGGAGTGCAAGGATATGCTCTTTTAAATAGTCAATTCGGTAGGGGTCGTTAACGCTTCCGTCAGCTGCTAAGGTATCATAAGCGCCAAGACCATTTTCACTGATGATGATGGGCTTTGCATACATGTCATGAAGACGTTCTAAGCCCATTTTTAAACCCTCTGGGTCAATGGCCCAATCCCAATCCGTGTATCTCAGTGAAGGGTTTTTGACGTGCTTAAAGAGGCCTTTAACACCATTCTCTGACTGAGAGCCCTTTTTTCCCGACGTGTTCATTCCCGCAAACCCAACCCCATCTAAAGGATTATAGGCAACCATGGCCGTTTGGTAATAGTTAATTCCTATAAAATCACACAGAGCCCCTGCTTTTTTCATAGTATCGAGGTCTGAAGGGCTTACCTCTGGCATAACCCCTTGCGTTTGATAGTAGGTTACTGCCATTTTAGGGTACTCGCCTTTATAATAGCTATCTATAAACCAATCAGGTCCTGTGGCATCATACCATTTCTTTGCCATCACATCTTCTGCACTGTTGCTAGCAGCATATGAAGGTGAATACGCAATGCTTGAGCCAATCAAGCCTTTGTAACCCATCTCTTTATACAAAAGCACGGTTTTAGCATGTGCCATTGCGGTATGGTGATAAGCCTTTAAGTAAAGTGCTGTGTCCATTTTTCCAGGAGGGTGTAGCGCAATTTGATAGCCCATATGGGTAAAAATGTTAGGTTCATTCATCACAATCCAGTGCTTGACGCGATCGCCAAAAGCTTCGAAGCATACCCGAGCATACCCAACAAAATCGTCAATAATTTGAGGTGATAGCCACCCTTCATAGCGTTTCTCTAGGGCAAGAGGTAAATCCCAATGATAAAGGGTAACCATAGGAACGATGTCATTTTCAATTAATGCATTAATAAGGTTGTTGTAAAACAACAAGCCCTTATGATTGATGTCACCAGTACCATGAGGTAAGATGCGTGTCCATGCGATTGAAAAACGGTATGTGCTCAACCCCATTTCCTTCATTAACGCCACGTCCTCTTCAAATCGGTGGTAATGATCACAGGCAATATCTCCATTTGTACCTTCAAAGGTTTTTCCGGCTATGTGTGCCCACTCATCCCAAATGGACTCACCCTTTCCGTCAGACTGAAACGCGCCTTCTATTTGATATGCTGCAGACGCTGAACCCCATAAAAATCCTTCTTTAAATGCCATATCAATTCTCACTTTCTCATAATATATCGAAACCCTTTTCGTTTGACTCTTAAACTAATAGATACCTTTGGTATTCTGTCCGAGACGAAACCGCTTTCGATAAATTTATTATATAATTCCTCATGGACCTCGTCAACTGCTTTTCACAAATAAAAAGCCCTCACACATCCATTCATATGAATATGTAAGAGCTTATATCCCCTTATACGTCCCCTTTAAAGTCCACTAGCATTTTTTGATGCATCTCTTTGAGGTAGTCGATGTTCACTCGGTTGCGGTACTTGCCATCAAGCTTTTCTAAAATGATGATTTTGCTAATCGTTAAATTGCTAATATGGTATGAAATCGTCGCTTGAGAAACACCTAATATATCTGCAATTTCCTTGGAGGTTTCAACACCTTCTGCAATGAGCCTTATCACCTCATAGCGGGTTTTATCTCCAAGATTTTTATAGACAAGCACACGTTCCTTTAGTTGACTTTCCTTTGCTAGCATCATCTTTTCAAAAAATGCTTCAACATGAATGCCCCAGCGAATATACTTCACTGATGACGTGGTGTTAATTTCAATATTACTTCCGTTAACCAGGGAAATGAGAATGTTGCCATTTGAGAGCAGGTCTTTCGTCACGATTCCATTACTCATGTCCGATATGGCTTGCCCATTTGAATCTGTAAAGGTTTTAGCCAGCGCTTGGCCATATCGAATGATCTCACCTTCATATTCGCAGTAATAGGCTTCAAAAATAGGCTCTAGCTCTTCCATGAGCTTTAGCCATTTAAGAACACTTTGCTTTGGCTGTCTTAAAAAGCCTATCATCTTCCATTTTTCATCATCGTTCATCTCAACCCGATCTAGCAACGCCATTTGGGCTTCAAAAGATGCACTTACTGCGTGTAGGTGTTCAGGGGCAATGGCTTCAGCTTCTGTATCCATAAGTAGGAGCTTGGTTAAAAAACTCTCTCGTAGGGCACTATCCTCCAAGCCTCTTAAAGCATCCGCATACATGTGAAAGGTCTCGTAGCCAAAGGGTGAATGCTTTTTCATCACAAGAAGTGGCAGTGAAAGCTCTTTATAATAAAATTGACAAATTTTTGATTCAAAGGGCTTTAATGCGTTTTCAAGGCTTGTACACGTCTTTATAAACGCGTCACTGACAAACTCCGAATAGTCGTTTGTTTCTAGCATCTCCGCATTAAACTCTGTGAATTTCACATACATGGGAAACTCCACAAAATCTATGATTCTACTTTCATTTGGGTAAAATTCGTATCGCATACAGTACCTTCATTCTCTTTCGTCATAAACGGTTTCTTAAAATACAGTGTTGCGCCAAGGACAATCACGGCAACAAGACCAATTGTAAACGTTGGTGAAATATAGTCTATGCTTAAACCAAAAAGCATTTGCCCAAGTGGGATTGATGCCATAAGACCAATGTTCATCACTGATCCTGCTCTTCCTAAGAACTCTTTTGGAACCAGTGTGTCAAAGAGTGTCCCAAGTGCAATGTTGGTCAGTGTTGTAAGCATGGCAATGACAAAAACAATTCCCGTAATGATCATCAGTGGCCATGTGTTAGTGGCAAATAAGCCAAGCACAGCGGGGCTTGTAACCAAGGCAAGGACAAAAATAATGCCACCTATTAAGGTAAAGGTCATAATGAGCAGCTTCCCTACTTGCATTTGCTGAGCCTTTTTACCAAGTACTATTGGGCCTATGAGCATTGAACACGCTGCTAAAGTGGTCACAAGACCATATTGAATTTCAGTCACCCCAAGGACATCAAATAAAAGAAAGATTAATCCAACGCTAAACAATGGGCTAAGTGAGAAATTTAGAAAAATGCCTAATCCAATGATGTTCAATAGCACTTTATGCTTCTTTATCATGTGTAAACCATCTAGCAAGTCTTCCTTAAAGGCCTTGAGATTAATGCTTTGAGGCTGTGTATGGTATGCAGGCATGTGAATCGTCATTTCCATTAAAGCTGAAATCATATACGTTATGGCATTCAATGCCAGCATAAGAGGTAGCCCGAAAAAAGCATATAGCGTCGAGGCAATCATAGGTGATGCAATGGTCGCAATGCTGGAAATAATGGATTTTACGGTATTGGCTTCAAATAACTTTTCCTTTGGAACCATACTCGGTATGACAGCCCCCATTGCACTGGCAAAAAAAATCTCAATGATTTCTAAGATTACCACAAGCACATAGATACTCAACAAACTTAAGCCATCGTTTAAATAATAGTATAATGCATAAGCGCCCATTAGAAAACCATTTAATACATCTAAGCGAACAATGGTTTTTTTACGATCAAACCAATCGCCAAAAACACCTGCGACAGGCGAAAGGAGAATTCTTGGTAAAATTGAAATTGCAAGCATCGATGCAAAAATAGCCGCAGAGCCCGTTATGGAAAACACGTATAAAGACAGCGCAAACTGCTGCATATTGCTTCCAAGCATCGAGGTAAACTTACCAATCATCAAACGTTTTACATGCTTATCCTTTAAGATATCCATCTACACACCTTCTTTCTATTCGATAAACATATAATACATTAGATATTCATCTAAGTCAACAGTAATTATCTAATTAAACTGTTCAACACTTTTTTGAAGCATGGGGACTAAAAAGGAGCCAACAATAGGCTCCTTTCTTATGTGCTTACATCTTAAACTGGTGTATATTTCTCTGCATTTGCTCCGCAAGGCTTGCAAGGGCTTCACTTGCAGACGCAATCTGCTCCATCGATGATGTCTGCTCTTGAACAGATGCAGAAGCTTCTTCAGAGCTGGCGGCATTTTCTTGTGATATTGCAGCGAGATTTTCTATGATCTCAATAATTTGATTTTTCTTGTCGAGCATCTGATCACTTGTTGTGTTTAAGCTTCCAATAACGCCTTTTACGGCTTCTATGGCTTCTGCTATGCCTTCAAATTTTTCCTGCGTTTTTCCAAGGCTTTGAACCTGCAAGGCATTCACAGCCTTGGACGCATCGATACTCTTCACTGCAGTCTCCATTTTAGCTGATAGGTCAACAATAATTGATGTGATTTCATCAGCAAATGTGTTTGATTGCTCAGCAAGCTTTCTTATTTCATCCGCAACAACCGCAAAGCCTCTCCCAGCTTCTCCTGCCCTTGCTGCTTCAATGGCTGCATTAAGTGCGAGGAGGTTGGTTTGATCTGCAATTGACTTAATCATTGCACTGGCTTGTTCAATATGGCGTACGCTATCATTGGTTTCATGAACAATTGCACCGACCTCAGAGGATGCCCTGTTGTTTTCTTGGGTTTTTTCTTGTAAAACCTTCAACACATCGAACCCTTCATTTTTCAGGGTATCCACAGCTTCTGAGGACGCCGAAAGCGCATCCACCATGTGCTTTTCTTGTGTGATAAGCTCTCCAAGCATATCAATTTCACGAGCGCCATCTGATGTTTGCTTGGCTTGATCTGTTGCACCATTGGCAATTTCTTCAATGGTTTTAGAAACCTCTTCAGCTGAATGTGATGCCTGCTCACTTGTAGCCGTTAGCTCTTCTGAGGAGGAGGCGACATGCTCTGCGTCCTTGGCAATGCTTGAAATCAATTGAATCAAATTGTCTTCCATTGCAATGGTAGCAACCGCCATTTGTCCAATCTCATCCGTTTGCTTCAAAATATGTGTATAGGTCTTAAGCTTTGACTCACTTAGATCATAAGATGCAATGCGATTTATCTCTTGAGCAATTTGCTTTACGGGTTTTGTCAATGTCTTCATTAAATAAAGAACCATAAAGACGATAAAGATGATGACAAAAATAATCATCCCTCCATTGAAAGCCACCATTCGAAGCAACCGTGCATTAAAGGCCTCTAAGCTATAGCGCACCACGAAAACACCAATAATCCTTGTCTTTGTAGGGTCAATAATCGGTTTAAAGTGGTAAAAGTCGCTGCCGTATTTTTTTGTGACCTCAGTGCCATTTAAGCCTTGCTCTATACCTTCTTGAACCGCACGGGGGTATTGCGAAATGCTTTTACCCCTTTCTGCTTGCATATTTGTATCTGTTGAGAATAAAAGCTCACTTTGGGAAAAAATATCCACATCGGCAGAGGCTGTTTCTTTAAACACATCAAAAAAATCATCCCCATAGCCCATCATAAGCGTTCCAACCACACGATTTGTTTGAATAATTGGCACAATGGCTCGAATGGCAATTCCCGATGCGCCCATTTCAATCCCAGCCGCTCGATTTCCATCCATAGCCACTGACACCATGGGTTGATTGGACTTATCATCTCCTGAGCGGTCAGGCTGGTGGGCCCGATACAATACAGTTCCTCTAGCACTTCCAACCTCCATTACGGATAAGCCTGTATGCTTTGACAATTCTGCATAGATCGGATTAGCAAAGGTGGATACCTGTGTGGTATTGTCATTGAGTAAACCATTTAATAATTGGTTACTTGCAGCATAAAGCTCTGTTAAAGCGATGGCATCCTTTACTTTTGTTTCAACTAATCGATCTAGTAAAACCACTGCGGTTTCCAATGACCGCTCTGCGTCTTTATTATAATCAGAAACGTTTTGTAATAGCAATGTCACAAGCAAGCCCACAATAACGACTAATAAAACACTAAACAACGCAATAAATTTAAATGTAATTCCCTTTTTCATGTACCTACCCCTTTTTTCTTATACGTGTTGAAATGCCACAAGGTATTATACCCGAAAGTCGTAAAAAAATCCCTCTCTTTATTCAAGAGAAGGACTTTTTTTAAAATACGTTTTTAGATGCTGATAAAGGGATTGATACCTTTGATGTTTTGCTAGGTACAAGTGATGCTTCGCTTCATTTGGTACATATGCATCTATGGTCTTAATCATATGAGCTGTTGCATCCTCCACAGTATCATATGCACCATCTCCAACCGCAGCCAATATCGCAGCACCTAAGGCACCACCTTGATTCGTGTTAATACCCACGATGGTATGACCAAAAATATCTGCAAGCAGCTGACGCCATTTTGAGCTTTTGGCACCACCACCAATAAGGCGAATTTCTTCCACTGGAATTGACATGTCACACAAAATATCAAGGGAATCCTTTAAGCCAAATGCAACGCCTTCAAGCACTGCCTTTGTCATGTCTTTACGTTCTGCGTTCATATCCATTCCAACAAATGTCCCTCTGGCATCAGGATCAGGGTATGGCGTGCGCTCGCCCATAAGGTATGGCAAAAAGACAATATCGCTTACAGTGTCATCCACTTCAGATAACAAGATATCAATGCTTTCCGTTGCAACTTGATCTGCCCACCACTTTAAGCAATTTGCTGCTGAAAGCATAACGCCCATGGAGTGGTATCTTCCATTTGCATGACAAAAAGCATGTAATCGATTTTCACCATCTACCCGATAAGCGTCATGAGCAGCAAATACAACACCTGATGTTCCTAAGGTAACAGATACGACACCTTCTGAAACGGTACCTGTTCCGATGGCACCAGCAGCCTGATCCCCAGCTCCTGCAACCACTAATACCTCTTGAGCAATACCCAGCTCCCTCTTTATAGACTCAGATAAGTACCCTGTTACTTCATAGGATTCATGAAGCTTCGGAAGCTGTGATTCCTTTATTCCAACAAACTGAAGCATGTCATGGGAATAGCATTTGTTTTGTACATCCAACAAAAGCATCCCTGATGCATCTGAAAAATCTGTTACATAGTTTCCTGTTAAGCGGTAATTTATATAGTCCTTTGGAAGTAAAAACATGTCTACTTTATCAAAAATATCACGGTGATTAGTCTTCAACCAGAGTATTTTAGGTGCTGTAAACCCTGTAAGAGCCTTATTTCCCACAAGATCACTTAAGGTCTTTTCACCAAAATGCGACGTAATGGCGTTGCACTCATGAGTGGTTCGTTGATCACACCAAATAATTGAAGGTGTAAGCACTTGACCTTCCACATCAAGAGCAACCATTCCATGCATTTGTCCACTAAAGCCAATACCCTTGAGGTCTCCCTTAAGCTGAGGATGCTTATTGAGCAACACCTTTAATGCATTTAGAGTCCCCATCCACCAATCTTCTGGATGCTGCTCTGCCCAGTTTGGATGAGGGTAATATACAGGATATGATTCTGTCACTTCATCAATGATTGTGCCATCTTTATTAATCATTAGAAGCTTAACAGATGACGTCCCTAAATCGATTCCAATATACATAGGCCTCCTTAAAAACCAAACATCTCCTTGAGTGGTAATAGGCTACTTCCCACCAGCGCACTAAATGGAGACATTTGCGAAAACATGACTTTGTTTTCCGCAGAAAAAATAGTATGATGCCGTTCCTTCAAGAGCACGTTTAAATCAGGAACTGCATGCCTTAACCTGCTTATGATTTTTCCACCAATAATAATAACCTGTGGGTCTAAACCCAGCATGATGTTTTCAACGCCAACCATAAGGTCTTCTAAATACGCCTTTAAAATGCCTTGCACCTCGTGTTCGTCCTTCTCATATGCAGCAAAAAAATCATCCAGCTCAAGCTTGGGATTATCTGAATGCTGACGATAGGCATTTAGCAAGGCGCTTTCAGATGCATAGAGCTCCCAGCACCCACTTCTGCCACATCGACATGTGTGTGGCGCCGAGGAAACTCTCATATGCCCAAATTCACCTGCTTTATGATAGGTTCCTTTAACAACCTTATGATCAGAAATGATTCCGCACCCGACACCTTCAGAAATAGACACGAACACCGCATGATCTACAGCTCTTGCATCCCCTAAAATAAGCTCAGCAAATGCAGCAACATTGGCTTCGTTTTCTACAAAAACCTCACAGCCAAGCATTTGCGAGAAGCTTTGAAAGTCATAAACATGTGTGTTTAAGTTAGGCGCATGTATCAGCTGTTTTTGGTCACTGTCCACGATCCCAGGAAGCGATAAGCCCACCCCTAAGCAACGATCCATTGTATACTGGTGCTTTTTGAGCATCGCGTGAATCATGCCTTTGAGGCTTTCAAGAAGGTCTTCAATAGGTGTATCTTCATAGGTCATTTTCTCTTGATCAATGATCTCTGAGCATAAATTCACCATAATGATATGCATGGTGTGGGGGGAGATATCGACGCCAAAGGCAACACTAGCGTCTTTTATAAATTGAAACACAAGAGGCTTTCGGCCTCCTGTGCTTTCTGAAAAACCTACCATTTCGATTAAACCTTCATCTAAGAGCTGCTTTGTAATAGTGGTAACAGTTGTTATGCTCAGGTTTAAATGCTCTACAAGATCTTTTTTTTGAATAATCTGATTAGCCCTAAACGCTTTTAGAATGTGCGCACGATTTTGATTTCGAATAATGCTCTGATCTATCTTATGTGTCATATCCATCACCTCATGCTAACATTATAAGAGAATTTTAAGATTTTATCTATAGATATACTGATTGAAAAGCGTTTCAAGCCACTCTTGACGACCTGATGTATTTTCAATATCTCCAAGCTCTAGCGCATAAGCCTCTAACTCTTCAAAGCCAACAGCTCCCTCAACAATCTTTTTCCCAATACCTGTTTGGTAGCTAGCATATCGGTCTTTGATAAAGGCGTCAAATGTGCCTTCAGTGGTGATTTGATCAGCAATGAGAAGCCCCTTTGCAAACGTGTCCATACCTGCGATGTAGGCATAGAAAAGGTCATCCATTTCAAAGGATCCACGTCTAACCTTGGCATCAAAGTTTAAGCCGCCTGGTGCAAGGCCTCCATTTTTAAGGACCTCAAGCATAGCCATTGTGGCATCATAAATGTTTGTTGGAAACTGGTCAGTATCCCAACCAAGTAATAAATCGCCTTGATTGGCATCGATTGATCCTAGCATGCCATCGATTCTTGCTATATTAAGCTCATGCTGAAACGTATGTCCTGCTAATGTTGCATGGTTTGCCTCGATGTTCAATTTAAAATGGTCTTGTAGGTTATACTTTCTAAGAAAACCAATCACCGTTGCAGAATCGAAATCATATTGATGCTTTGTTGGCTCCTTTGGCTTAGGCTCAATAAGAAGCTGCCCTTTAAAACCAATTTTTTCTTTGTAGTCAACAGCCATTTTTAAAAATCGAGCAAGGTTATCAAGTTCAAAGCCTGTATCTGTATTGAGCAAGGTCTCATAGCCCTCTCGACCACCCCAGAAGACGTAGTTCTCGCCGCCTAGCTGGTGTGTGACCTCCATAGCCTTTTTAACTTGAGCTGCGGCATATGCAAAAACATCTGCATTGGGAGAAGTTGATGCGCCGTGTACGAAGCGTTTATGCGTAAAGGCATTGGTTGTTCCCCATAAGCATTTGATGCCTGTCTTTTCCATGAGGCCTTGAATGTATACAACCATTTCATCAAGATTGTCTTGTTTTTCCTTTAAGCTATTGCCCTCAGGAGCGACATCAAGGTCATGGAAGCAGAAATAGTCGATACCAAGCTTAGACATTAACTCAAAGCCAATGTCCGCACGGATTTTAGCTTTTTCCATACCAGATAAGTCGTTCCAAGGCCTTTCCATTGTGCTTGATCCAAAAGGATCTGAACCATCACCCGATAA
>WPCG01094727.1_pt1 | contig 14409 bp, 13 predicted proteins | sample 5403311 | NCBI WGS metagenome assembly WPCG01 (sample SAMN12869467, study PRJNA574797) | sludge metagenome | isolation source: wastewater treatment of Control | place: China:Beijing | collected 2019-05-17 | reverse complement strand
GGCTAATTCTAGCAGTCCCGAGATTATTCACTCATATCCGCCAAAAAGGCATGCGGAAAACAGCTAGTTTAGCTCTCGATATTCTTAAGACACAAATTTCTATGCGTTTGCTGAATAAACAGAGACGATACTTTTTCATTTCTCACCCAATTGATAACACTGGAGCGCCAATGGTATTAGTGCAAATAATCGAGGAATTCGCGGATGCATTTGGACCGAAAAATATTAGACTTGTAGCACCGCATATATCTCCAAATAATTTACGTCGACTAAGGAGACGAGGCATTAAAGTGTACAACGCACCCCAGGCACTTGGTCTCAGATTGATTAAGCTACAACTTGGCATAAGAAAGAACGACTTTGTACTAATGAACACAATAGCTATACCTGAAAATTACCGAGCATACATATATAAGCGTCTTCTGAAAAATAAGCTAGAAAAAGTACTTTGGTTCATTCACGAAGATAAGGCACAGCTCAAAGTGATTGGAGAGAATTTCTTATCCAAGCAAACGCTAGAACAGACTCATCTTTTATCTGAAAGCAAGAAATTAAGGATCCTAGTACCATCAATGCAGACAAAGAGAGATTATGATGAAATACTCCATACTAAACTAACGGAGGTGATTGATTTACGCGTGACAGTTGATGAGCAATTCACTGCACCACGAGATGAAAGTGATTACTCAAGAATAGATTTCTTTATATCTGGAACTCCTTCTGATGGCCGAAAAGGACAGATGATAGCAATTAGCGCACTTCATGAGTTTATAAAAACATATTACGATAAGTCCCCCGACAAGTATCGAGACTTCAAACTCCACCTCTTATCGATTGATGAAGATTACATATCCCAGCAAATTCGATGGATTGGATCTTCACTGCTTGGTCCGCATATAAAGTTGTACCCACACACAACTAGGGATGAGGCTCTTTCCATAACAGCTCAATGTAACGCCGTAATATGTTGTTCATTAAATGAAACATTTGCTCTCTATGTGGCTGAAGGAATGTTTATGGGACATGTTGTATTACGTAATGATACGGCTGGAGTGGACGAACAACTAAAGGAAGGCATAAATGGATATCGCATTAGTAATGACAATATCATTGATTTCTCGGCGACATTGGAAAAGATATTAAACAAGCATGTTACTTCCGAAAAAGATCTACAGAAAATGGGGAGAGCTTCTCAGAAAATTATTAAGAAATATGCCACGAATACATACGCAGACAAACTCCTGAAAAACTCTTAGTTCTTATTTATTATTTTTCTTTTTATTATAGAGACCGCGTTTATCGCTTTTCTGGGTGCGCTATACCAGATTCTGTTTAATTCTTTTATCTCTTTCCGTTGGTGATCGATTATTTTGGCTTGCTCTTGTGCGTGTTTTCTTAAATTTTTTACCTGGTGCTGCAGATCATTAGTGAAATTATCTCTTTCTAAAACTGGTTTTTTAGGTTCCGGCACCAGAAGTTCTTTTCCAGCACTATGCTCATCTTGGAGAGTCAAAACAAACTTGTATTGGTAAGCACGAGCTTCAACTTTGTCCGCTAGACTCCAGAACTTATCAGTTGTTTTTAGACCAGACTTTTCAACTTGTTTCTTTATGAATCTACTCGGGTACTCGTCTAAGGTATAGTTTATGGATTTTATATTGTAGCCTGCCGCTTGAGCAATTCCTGAAAAGCTATTTTTAGTAAAATATTTTAAGTGTGTGTTGTCTAAAATCCCCATCTTTTCATACTGAAAATTCCCAGCGAGCAACTCTAGGCGAATGCTCATGTGGGCAATATTCGGTATTGATACGAATACTTTCCCGTTTTTTTTCAGTAGTTTACTTGCTTGTTTTAGGACCTTCTCAGGATCTTTTAGATGCTCTAGCACATCACCAAAAAATATATACTTGTAATCCCTTTCGTATACTTCACTTGGCCACTCTTTTTCGAGATCAAATGAGTAGACACCATCTAGGACCTTTCTGGCTTTCTCTGCATCCTTACTCACTTCAACTCCGTAAACCTGGACCCCGGCAGTTTTCTTAATGAAGCTTCCAAAATATCCAGTGCTACATCCTACATCCAGCAACGGGCCGTCGTCCTCTAGCTCATCAAGCATCCAACCAATTGCCGACTTGATATCCCCTGGTATATTTTCAGAATACTTAGACATGCTTTTTACTGCCTTCCTGATACCAGTTGTGCTCCAGGTACATAAGTCCCTCCCATTTACTATTGGGCTGTTTGGTTACTAGAAAGCTTGGGCCATTTGTCAGAAAATCAATTTCTTCTTTTTGAGTTTCTCCAAAAACCCCAGCCATTATCCTGTAGCGTCCTTGGCCTACGTTCATCTTTACCTCATAAATAAAATCTGTAGCCCCGTTAGAATTTTCTACTCCTTTAGCAAATGTGTTTGAACCAAAGACATACTCACCCGTGTCTTTTATTATTGCTACTCCAGCATTCTTCACATTCATAGAGCTAGGCCATTCTAGCCGCACCCTCATCATTGCCCCACTCTTGAAACTAACTAATTTATTGTCGTTTTCATCTGTAATTGTAGCAGTAATATTGCTTTTATTGCTGATAATTTGGTTTTGTTTTTCTGTTTCAATATCAGTAGCCTTCTGGTTGATTTTATCGTATTGCGCTGCAATGACAGAAGGCTTTCCGATAGTGCTCACTTTGCTGTCGGTTATCAACATGGCTCGATCACAAAATTCTCTTACGCTACCCATATCATGAGTTACTAAAACTATAGTTTTATCACTGGCTTTGTACTGCGCAAATATATCAAAACACTTTTGTTGGAAACTCGCGTCCCCTACTGCTAGTACTTCATCAAACAACAATATGTCACTTTTTGATTTGACAGCTATTGAAAACGCAAGCCTGACTTGCATCCCAGAAGAGTAATTTTTAAGCTTTTGATCCATAAATTTATGAAGCTCTGCAAAATCTACAATTTCTTCATACATGTCTGCAACTTCCTTACGATTAAACCCTAGAAGAGCACCGTTCAAGAAGACGGCGCCGGAGAGGATATGGGCGCCCACCTCGGAGCCCTTCTCCACCACGCAGACGGTCAATTCCTGCTCGGCGGCATTGGCCTGCTGCATCAGCCGGCACGCGGCGGCCAGCCCCGAGGGACCGGCGCCGACGATGACCACATCGAAGTCCATCGAATCGCGTTCGGTTACCGATGTCATGAAAAGTCCCACTGTCGAAGAAAAAGGCCGGCGGGTCAGAGGCGACTCCTTCTCGCCGGCAAGCCGAGAGAGCTTTTGGCCTCAGCGTCATGATGATCAAGGGTTGAGAGGGTTAGAGACGCCCCTCAAGCTCCGGCAGCGCCTGGAAGAGGTCGGCCACCAAGCCATAGTCGGCCACCTGGAAGATCGGTGCCTCCTCGTCCTTGTTGATGGCGACGATCACCTTGGAGTCCTTCATGCCGGCCAGGTGCTGGATGGCACCCGAGATGCCCACGGCGATGTAGAGCTCAGGCGCGACGATCTTGCCGGTCTGGCCCACCTGCATGTCGTTGGGCACGAAGCCGGCGTCCACCGCGGCGCGCGAGGCACCGATGGCCGCACCCAGCTTGTCGGCGATGCCGTCGAGCAGCGTGAAGTTCTCCCCGTTGCCCATGCCGCGGCCACCGGAGATCACCACCCGGGCGGCACCCAGCTCGGGGCGGTCGGACTTGGCCAGCTCCTCCTTGAGGAAGGTGGACTGGGCATTGTCGGCCACGAAGTCCACCGCCTCGACGGCGGCGCTGCCACCCTCGGCTACCGCATCGAAGCCGGTAGTGCGCACGGTGATCACCTTGAGGGCGTCCTCGCTCTGCACGGTGGCGATGGCGTTGCCGGCGTAGATCGGGCGCTTGAAGGTGTCCGGGGACTCCACCGCGATGATCTCGGAGATCTGGGCGACGTCGCGCAGGGCGGCGACGCGGGGCAGCACGTTCTTGCCGGTGGTGGAGGCGGCCGCCAGCAGGTGGGTGTAGTCGCCGGCCAGCTCGTTGAGCAGCGCCGCGGTGGGCTCGGCCAGCAGGTGGGCGTAGGCGGCGTGGTCGGCCACGCGGACGCGGGAGACGCCGTCCAGCTTGGCGGCGGCCTCGGCGATGGCGGCGACGCCTTCGCCTGCCACCAGCACGTCGATATCACCGCCAATGGCCTTGGCAGCGGCGACCACATGGGCGGTGGCGCCGGCCAGGGCGCCGTCATGATGTTCAGCGAGTACCAGAATGCTCATGAGATCCGCTCCTATCAAAGCACTTTGGCTTCGTTCTTGAGTTTGTCGACCAGCTCATCCACGGAGCCCACCTTGACGCCACCCTGGCGCTCGGCCGGCGGCTCGACCTTGAGCAGCTTGACTCGACTGCCTACCGAAATGCCGAGATCCGCCGGAGTCTTGACGTCCAGGGGCTTCTTCTTGGCCTTCATGATGTCCGGCAGCTTGGCGTAGCGCGGCTCGTTCAGGCGCAGGTCGGTGGTGACGATGGCGGGCAGGCTCAGCTCGACGGTCTGCAGGCCGCCGTCGACCTCACGGGTCACCTGGAGCTTCTCCCCCTCGACCTTCACCTCGGAGGCGAAAGTGCCCTGGGGCAGGCCGGTGAGGGCCGCCAGCATCTGGCCGGTCTGGTTGTTGTCGGTGTCGATGGCCTGCTTGCCGAGGATCACAAGGCCCGGCTGCTCCTCTGCCACCAGCTTGGCCAGCGCCTTGGCGGCGCCCTGCGACTCGACGCGCTCGTCGGTCTCGACGTGAATGGCGCGGTCGGCGCCCAGCGCGAGCGCGGTGCGCAGCTGCTCCTGGGCGGCCTTGGGGCCGACGGTGACGGCGACCACCTCGGTGGCGACCCCGCGCTCCTTCAGGCGCACCGCCTCTTCCACGGCGATCTCGCAGAAGGGGTTCATGGCCATCTTGACGTTGGTGAGGTCGACGTCGGAGTGATCCGGCTTGACCCGAATCTTGACGTTGTAGTCGATGACACGTTTGACAGCGACGAGGACTTTCATCAGCACTCCTCAGTAATGCTCAATACTCTTGGAACAATTAACCCACCACACCGTCGCATTTGAGTTGCGACAATTGCTCTGGGGAGAGATCTAGGTATTCGGCCAGCACATCATCAGTATCCTGCCCAAGAAGTGGCGCAGGCCTCTTGTACTCCACCGGAGTATCAGACATATGAATCGGGCTGCCGACCATCTTGAAATCAGGATTCATGGAATGGGGTATGTTAACCAACATACCACGTGCATCCACCTGAGGTTCGGCAAGCGCATCGGCAATATCATTAATGACTCCAACCGGAACCTTGGCCTTGCTAATTTTTTCTACCCACACTTCAGCGGCATCACGTTTAAAATGATCCGAAAGAATCTGGGTGATGGCATCCCGATTTCTGATGCGATTTTCGTTTTTAGAGAACCGAGGGTCAGTGGACAGCTCCGACAATCCAATGGCGTCACATAAAGACGAAAACTGTGAATCATTGCCACAGGCGATGATGAAGTCCTTGTCGCTCGCATGAAAGGAGTTATAAGGAACGATATTGGCATGCGCATTACCATACCGCCCCGGTGAAACACCGGTGCTGAGATAGTTCTGACTCTGGTTTCCGAGTGCGGCCACCTGCACATCCAGCAACGCCATATCGCAATACTGGCCACGGCCAGTCTTCTCGCGTGCCAGCAGCGCGGCCTGAATGGCAACGACCGAGTACAGCCCCGTCATCACGTCGGTGACCGCCACGCCCACCTTCTGCGGGCCACCACCAGGGACGCCATCACGCTCCCCGGTGATGCTCATCAACCCTCCCATGCCCTGGATGATGAAATCATAGCCGGGCTCCTGCGCGCGAGGCCCCGTCTGGCCGAACCCTGTAATGGAGCAATACACCAGCCTGGGGTTGAGCTTGGAAATTGATTCATAATCAAGCCCGTACTTCTTCAATGATCCTGCCTTGAAGTTTTCGATAAGTACATCGCTCTCTGCGGCCAACGCACGGATAACTTCTTGGCCTTTCTTGGTGGCAATATCAATAGCCACAGAGCGCTTGTTTCGGTTAGTGGACTGGTAGTATGAGGCTTCCTGCGTCTCGTTCCCTTGAGCATCCTTCATATAGGGAGGGCCCCAAGCTCGAGTATCATCCCCTCTGCCAACACGTTCTACCTTGACGACATCCGCACCAAGATCAGCCAGCACCTGGCTGCACCAGGGGCCAGCCAGCACACGACTCAAGTCTAGTACCCTAATTCCCGTTAGTGCACCCATAGCACTCTCCCCACTTCCACCAACATGATGTGTCTCCAATGTCATCGGCCACTTGGCGCTACGTGCAACAGTGAAACCCCAAGGGTGGCGCGACGGCGCAACCAAAGGCTTGGCCGATAACGTGGATCACCCGTTAAGGCGTAGATACGTTCCAATATACAAAGCACGCGCTTCGAGCCCAGCGCATCCCCCCATGCCAACGGGCCATGGGGGTAGTTGAGTCCCAGCCTGACGGCATTATCGATATCGACAGGAGTAGCGATTTCACGCTGAGCAATTTCGCAGGCCAAATTGACCACTGACGCCAGCACACGCTGCGAGACAAATCCAGCACTGTCACGAATGACCGTCACTCCGCTACCATCCGATGCCAGCAGCGCATGAGCCGCGTCACGCATCTCCGGTCGAGTGACTGGCGTCATCATCAGGGTGCGATGACGCTCAAGCCCAAGAAGGACATCGAGGCAGAGTGTGCGTTCGGGGTCGACGCCGAAGTGCTGACTCGCACACACGGCATCATCACCAAAGGGAAGCAACAAGCAGAGCGCCTGTTCAGAAGGTGAGTCTGTGGGCTCCACTCGCCCGCCGAGTGACTCCAGCAGCGTCGCGACGTCTGCACGCAGGTCGGCATCCTCACACCCCACCCAGACCGGCGGTAGCTCGCTAACACCCGGTACCGGCTGTGGCGTCAGTGCTTCAATTTTCCTGCCTGCCTCATAGCGGTAGAAGCCAATCCCTGTCTTGCGCCCCAGTCGCTTACCTTTCAGCATCTGACGTGAGATAGAGGAAGGTCGATAACGCGGATCGTGATAGAACTGTTCGAAGATCGACTCCATCGCAGGATGCGAGACATCCAAGCCGGTCAGATCAAAAAGCTCGAGCGGCCCCATCCGGAACCCGGCCTGCTCGCGAAGGATCCGATCGATGTCCTCTGGTGGCGCTACCCGCTCCTCAAGAATCTTCAACCCTTCGGTGCTGTAAGCGCGTCCTGCATGGTTGACGATGAAACCAGGGGTATCCTGGGCACGCACGCCAGTGTGCCCGAGCCGGCCTGCCAAATTCAGCAGGGTGTCGATCACGGTCTCGTCGGTATCAATCCCCCCGATCACCTCGATGACCTTCATCAGCGGCACGGGGTTGAAGAAGTGGAAACCGGCAAGCCGTTCGGGACAGGCCAGATCCGCGGCAATAGCCGTGACCGAAAGCGACGAGGTATTGGTCGCCAGAATGCAATCGCGGGCCACGACTGCCTCCAGCTCGGAGAACAGGGCCTGCTTGATGCCAAGGTCCTCGACGATTGCCTCGATGACCAGGTCGCAATCCGCCAGGGCCGTCATCGAGTCGACGACGGAAAGATGGGCCAAGGCCTCCTCGGCAGACTCACGAGAGAGCTTGCCTTTGCTCACCAGTTTATCGAATGTCGCCTGCAGGCCATCACGTGCGGCGCTGGCAGCCCCGGCACGCTTATCGAACAGCGCGACCTCGAGACCGGCCTGAGCTGCTATCTGAGCGATCCCTGCGCCCATCACACCAGTGCCGACGATCCCCAGCCGATTCACTTGTCCTGCCATCATGACTCCCCCCGATAGGTCGGTTTGCGCTTCTCGATGAAGGCGGCAGCCCCTTCCTTCTGATCCTTGGTGTCGAACAGCATCTGGAAGGCCTTCCGCTCGAGGACTAGCGCACTCTCAAGCGGCAGGTCGGCACCGGCGAGTACGGTCTCCTTGATCTGCTCCACGGCCAAGGCCGGCAGATGGGCAATTTCCTGAGCCAATGCCTTGGCACGCTCGAGCGTCTGCTCATCGGGGACGACCTCGCTGACTAGCCCCATACGCAGTGCATCGGGCGCCGGTACCATGCAGCCGGTCATCAGCATGCGCATCGCCTGGAACTTACCCACCGCCCGTACCAGGCGTTGGGTCCCTCCAGCGCCGGGCATCAGGCCAAGTTTGACTTCAGGTTGCCCGAACCGGGCGGACTCGCCGGCCACGATGATGTCGCAGTGCATGGCAAGCTCACAGCCGCCGCCTAGAGCGAAGCCATTGACCGCAGCAATGACCGGCTTGGGGCAGTGCGCAATGGGCTCCCAAAACCGCTCGTTGTGGCGCAAATGCATCTCGGTGGGCGACGCCGTGGCAAACTCCTTGACGTCAGCACCGGCCACAAACACCTGCTCCCCTCCCGTCAGCACGATAGCCCGCACGTCATCACGCCGGGCCAGGGACGAGAACAGTTCGGCGAGCTGACGCCTAACGGCGCCGTTGAGGGCATTCTTGGCGGATGGTCGATCGATGCGAACCACCGCCACCCCTTCGTCGAGCGAGGCGAGATATACCTCGGCGGGCTGCTGCTTGTCGTTCATGCACCACCTCACAGTAATATGATCGCTATGCGGACATTTATTTTGCTATACTCATTAACGTACACAGGTTGGCAGAAAGCTGTCAACGGCATCGCTGCGCGCGCTTTACGCCGCCTTGTGGTTTTGGGGAGGGCTTGAGAAACAGCGAGGATGTCGACCCGATGGACATGACAGCCCTCAACAATGTCCGCCAAGCGGTCTTTTAGATTGCATAGTTGACATCGCAGGGACAGTGCGCGCAAACTTTCATGACTGCTATCCGCCACGGGAGCAAGGATTCAGTGAAGAAAAAAGACAGCCAGAGCGACTTCCAGATCGTGGTAGACCCTATCCATGCGATGGAAGAGCAGGAGAAGGATCGACAGTTCGTGACATCGCTGGCACGGGGGTTGGAGCTGCTACGCTGCTTCACCCCACGGGATAGCATGCTCAGCAACCTCGATCTGGCTAGAAAGACAGGGCTGCCACGCCCCACCGTGAGCCGGCTGACCCACACCCTCGCCAGGCTCGGCTATCTTCGTCCTCTGCCGCGCGGGAAGTATCAACTGGACGTAGGCGTGATGTCCTTCGGCTACTCCATGATCTCCAATCTCCCGATTCGCTCGGTTGCCCAGCCCTTGATGGTGAACCTGGCCGATGAAGTCGGCGCCACCGTGGCGATGTCGGCACGTGACCGTTTAGACATGGTCTACCTGGACGTTGTCCAGAGCGCCCTACGCTCCACCATTCGCCGCCAGATCGGAACACGCCTCCCGATTCACCAAAGCTCGGCCGGTCGCGCCTGCCTGGCCGCTATGCCTCAAGAAGAAGCCGAGGTGATCATGGAGCATATACAGCAGAGCCATCCCGACGAATGGCCAGACATTCGCAGAGCACTAGATGGTGCCTTCAAAGAGTACGCAGAATATGGCTACTGCCTGTCGATGGGCGATTGGCAGAAAAAAGTCAATGCGGTTGCGGTTCCCTTGAACCACCCGCAGCTAGGGGTGCTCGCGTTCAACTGCGGAGGCCCCGAATTCCAGGTTTCTCGCGAGAAACTTGAAGAATTTATTGGACCCCGGCTGGTACAGATGGTGAATGATATCAATACCCAAATCTCGTAAACAGCGAGATAAAAACTGACCAGCAACCACTATATCAGCGAGATGAGATCATGATTCGCGACCAGGAAACAATGCAGATTCTTCTTGACTCTATTCGTAGCTTTGTCAAGGAAGAGCTTATTCCACGAGAGGAAGAAGTCGCCGAAACTGACAAAATTCCTGACGACATCGTAGCGCAAATGCGCGATATGGGAATGTTTGGGCTTACTATTCCCGAAGAGTTTGGTGGCCTCGGAGTAACAATGGAGGAAGAAGTCAACATTGCCTTCGAGCTTGGCAGAACCTCCCCTGCTTTCCGCTCCTTCATCGGGACCAACAACGGTATCGGTTCAATTGGCATTCTTCTCGACGGCACAGACGAGCAAAAATCCCGCTACCTGCCACGCCTGGCCAGCGGTGAGATTCTCAGCTCTTTCTGCCTGACTGAACCGGATTCAGGGTCCGATGCGGCGTCATTAAGGACGACTGCTGTAAAGGATGGGAATGAATACATCATCAATGGCACAAAGCGCTACATTACCAACGCGCCGCATGCCGGTATCTTCACCGTCATGGCGCGCACCAACCCGGACGTCAAAGGCGCCAAAGGTATCAGTGCCTTCATTGTAGATGCCAATACATCGGGCATCACGATTGGTAAGTGCGATAAGAAGATGGGGCAGAAGGGTGCTCACACTGCAGATGTCATCTTTGACAATGTCCGGGTTCCGGAGAGCGCTCTGATTGGCGAGCAGGAAGGTGTCGGCTTCAAGACTGCAATGAAAGTGCTGGATAAGGGGCGCCTGCATATTGCCGCCATCGCAGTCGGCGCCGCCGAGCGTGTTCTGGAGGACTCCCTTCGCTTCGCTATGGAACGCAAGCAATTCGGCAAGCCCATCGCTGAGTTCCAGCTGATCCAGGGAATGCTGGCAGACTCCAAGGCTGAGATCTATGCCGCCAAGTGCATGGTGCTGGATGCCGCACGCAAGCGGGATGAAGGCCAGAACGTCAGCACCGAGGCCTCCTGCGCCAAAATGTTCGCCACTGAAATGTGCAGCCGCGTAGCAGATCGTGGGGTACAGATTCATGGCGGAGCCGGCTATATCAGCGAATACGCCGTTGAACGGTTCTATCGCGATGTACGCCTTTTCCGACTCTATGAAGGCACCACCCAAATCCAACAAGTGATTATCTCTCGCAATATGATTCGAGAAGCCCAGAGTTAAGCTGCATCCTATTTCAGCCACCTCTGCACCAAGCCCCCTTGCCTAACATCGCCCCAATCTCAGGCAAGGGGGTGTTTCTCTCGCATCAGCAACTAACAACAGTCATTCCTGACAACCTTAATATTCTTGCATCATTGACAGGAGGCGTACAAGCAACTCTCTCTCCTGACGATCGTAGTTCTCCCCACTTCCGGCAGGCCATTCATAGAAGCCGTTACCACTTTTACGGCCGAGATATCCCTTCTCCACCAACGCCTCAAGCAGAGGGGATGGTGTGGTGCGGTTATCCAAGCTCTCGTATAGGTAGCTCGAGATATTGAGATGGGTGTCCAGTCCATTAAGATCCCGCTGGCGTAGCGGTCCGTTGATAGCAAGACGAATACCAATTGAGTAGCGCACGATATCGTCTAATGTCTCGGCGTCTACAATGCCTTGCTCCAAAATCGAGAGACATTCACGCATTAATGCATGCTGAATACGGTTCGCCACGAAACCCGGCACACTTTGCTTCAGCACGGCAGGACGCTTTCCGAGCTCGCGGAGCAAATCAACTGCGTGATCGACGAAGGTATCCAAAGTAAATCGCCCAGGAATCACCTCGACAGTTGGTATGAGATCTGCAGGATTAAAGAAATGAGCTCCCACGAACCGTTCCGGGCGAGCCAGCACATCAGAAAGTTCATCAATAGAAAGTCCTGAAGTATTGGTCAGGATCAGTGTCGCGTCACCAACGTGAGCCTCCACATCCTTCAGAACTCGCTGCTTGAGCGTAAGGTCTTCAGTGACGCTCTCAAGAATGACATCACACTCCCCCACCTGCAACCAATCGCTGACAAAGTGAGCCTGTACCTTGCTAGCAGAATCAGATTCCAGGGCCTGACGACAACGCTCCAACACATTGGGGTTGATATCCAGCACCGTCACCGTCATGCCGTTACCAAGCATTAGCTTGGCAAGGTTCATCCCCATGGTGCCTGCCCCGACCACCAGCCCATTTTTAAAAGACCGCATACATGACTCCTATACGATTTGCGCACTGCCCACGGTGGCACAAGTGGCCTAGTGCCCAACAGACGAAAGAGGGATATAAAGTATATACGAAAGCGACATCAATTGGCGTATAATTTCAAGACTCACACTTCAAGGCAATTTGCCAACGCCATAAGGATATCTCTATGTCTAAATCTTGTGCTGTCGTCACCGGTGGTGCGCGAAACATCGGTCAAGCCATTGCCTTACGTTTGCAGCAAGATGGCTATCGCGTCTTCGTGCTAGACATCGAGTCACCCGAGGCAGAGTCTCTGCAAGCAGATGCTCATCAAGTCGACCTCAGTGACATCAATGCGACCCGACGGATACTCCAGTCGATTGCCGATGCCCATGCGGTGACGTGTCTCGTCAATAATGTTGGCATAGTGCGCCCTGCCCTGCTCGACGACACACGTGTCGAAGATTTTGACCCACTGATGCATCTCAATGTGCGTTCCGCGCTGGTGTGCACCCAATCTCTGCTGCCCAGCATGCGCCGCCATGGTCAAGGCCGCATCGTCATGAATGCCAGCCGTGTGGTATTGGGATCGAGTAGGAGGGGGAGTCGCCTCCCCCGTCCTCTCACACCACCGGGCATACGGTTCCGTACCACGGCGGTTCACGAAGAACGACTAAGCCCTCTTGACCGTATCGAGTACCGAGATCAGGCCCTGCTGCTCGAACCATTTCCGTGGCAAGGCCTGATTCATGTGCGAGGCACCGGCATTCCACCAGGGACCTCGCCCATTCCCCGCTGATTTCCAGGCACGCTTGTCGCCCAGGCCCAGCGCCAGTAGCTTGCGCCGCCGGGTCCATGGGCGCTTCCACTGCCGCCAGATCACGCAGCGCAGTCGACGGCGTATCCATTGATCCAGCACTTCCAGGGGGTGCCTTACATCGACAAGGCGGAAGTAATTGGCCCAGCCCCGCAGGACGGGGACCAGCTCCTCAATGACTCGCCGTATGTTGCGCCCCCTGCCGCGCTTGAGGATCTCGCGGACACGCTGCATCAGGCGCTGCAGGCTGGCCTTGGCCAGCGTCAGCTTCGGCAACTTGTGCCGGGTCAGCGTGTAGCCCAGGTACCCCCGGTTCCAGGGTCGGTCCACCGCACTCTTGTCGCCATTGACCGTCAGCCTGAGCGAGCTCTCGAGAAAATCACTCAGACTGGCCATGACGCGCTCGCCCGCTCGCCGACTCCTGACATACACCTGCATGTCATCGGCGTAGCGGCAGAAGCGGTGACCGCGGCGTTCCAGTTCCTTATCCACATCATCCAGCAGGATATTGGCCAGCAGCGGGCTGAGTGGCCCGCCCTGAGGCGTGCCCTGCCGGCGTGGCGCGGCCAGGCCGTCCTGGAACATCCCGGCTTCCAGATAGCGTCGGATCAGGCGCAATGCTCGCTTGTCGCGGATGCGGCGCGCGACCCGCGCCATCAGCAGGTCGTGGTTTACCCGGTCGAAGAAGGCTTCCAGGTCGAGGTCGACCACCCAGCGGTGGCCGGCAGTGACATGGGACTTCATCGCCGAGACGGCCTGCTGGGCACTGCGCCCAGGGCGATAGCCGTAACTCGATGCGGAGAATTCCGGATCGAAGATCGGCGTCAGCACCTGAAGCAGAGCCTGCTGAATCAGCCGGTCGGTCACCGTGGGGATGCCGAGCTGTCGCGTTCCGCCCTTGGGCTTGGGGATCTCGACGGCTCGGATCGGGCTGGGGTGGTACTCACCGGCCAGTAGCCGTTCGCACAGCGTTGGCCAGCACTCCTTCAGGTGGTCGGCCAACTGGTGGACCGTCATGCCATCGGCACCCGGCGCCCCCTGGTTGGCGACCACCCTATGGTAAGCCCGCTCCATGTTGGCCTTCTCTACCACGGCCTCCATAAGCGGGGCGGACTCCACTTTCGTCCACGATGACGACGCCGGGACCGTCTCGACGCCCACCGGCCGGGACCCGGGGTACTGCCCCTGCCCCTCTGGGTGGGTGGCGGTATCAGCGCCACTTTCTGTCTTCATGATCGATCCTCGAGACATCATCGCCTACTCGCGGTTCTTCATGTTCGGCCCTTGGTGTCGCGGTGAGTCGACACTTACTATGGCCTCTGCTGACGTCTGGTGGCCCATCCCGCCGCCTCTCGGCGCCGGTAGCACCGTGGCAGACCACCAGACCTCCCAGGGTAAGACGCGCGACCTTCCTCCCATCTACCCGCCGCATTTACTGCCGCCCCTTCCGGATAGCTATCGGGCTTCGGGTAACTTGGCGCCCTCGCCCAGGTGCGACAGCCTCGTATGCGATTTCTGTCCGTCAGGCCGGGAGTTTGCCTTCAGCTTCCTTCAGATTCCGCCTCGCGGCGGACACCCTTGCTGTTCGGCTAGCGGTTCCCGCTATCAGGGTCCGCAGGGGACTTTCACCCCCAAGTCATCCCGAGGCACCACCCTCGGGA
>WPCG01174073.1_pt1 | contig 14441 bp, 16 predicted proteins | sample 5403311 | NCBI WGS metagenome assembly WPCG01 (sample SAMN12869467, study PRJNA574797) | sludge metagenome | isolation source: wastewater treatment of Control | place: China:Beijing | collected 2019-05-17 | reverse complement strand
ACCTTCTCTTGAAAATTAAATAAGGATGTTATAAAATACAAGGATAAAGATTTGCTAGGGAGGCAAAAATGAGTATTGAAAACAAAAAGCGCGAAGTGCTTTTATCAAAGGAGAGCATTGATCAACGCGTTTTAGAACTTGGTCAGAAGATTACGGAAGACTATCAAGGTAAAAATTTGTTAGTTGTTTCTTTATTAAAGGGAAGTTTTATATTTACAGCAGATTTGGTAAGGAAAATTGATTTACCAGTTAGAATAGAGTTTATGACAACGTCAAGCTATGGTCATGGAGAAGAGAGCACCGGTTTGGTTAAAATTGTTCAAGACATTCAAGTTCCATTGGAAACCTTTGATGTTTTAATTGTTGATGACATAACGGATTCTGCTATTACGATGACTGGGGTTATGGAAATTTTAAAAAGCAGAAACCCCAAAAGCATTAAGGCTTGTGTTTTGTTAGATAAGCCAACAAGGCGTAAAGTGCAGTATCAACCAGATTACGTCGGCTTTGAAATACCTGATATGTTTATTGTTGGGTATGGGCTAAATTATGGCGATTATTATCGTAATATTGATCATGTTTTCGCATTTGTTGATGCATAAGCAAAGTTAAAGGTGAGACAGTGTCTCACCTTTAATTATTTAAAGCATCGTTTTTACAATTTCCTCAGCAATTTGAACGGCATTCGTTGCGGCGCCCTTTCGGATATTATCCGCGACTACCCAAAGGTTTAACCCATTTTCTTGACTAAAATCACGTCGAATGCGACCAACATATACTGGGTCTGTTCCCTCAGCAAGTGATGCCAGAGGGTATACTGCATTTGATGGGTCGTCTTGAAGGACAATGCCCTTTGATTGACCGAGCAGTTTTTTTATGTCTTCAACGTCGAAGGCTTTTTTCAAAGAAAGGTTAATTGATTCACTATGGCCGTGAATAATGGGTACACGTACAGCAGTTGCTGTGACCATAAGGGAATCATCTTCAAGTATTTTTTTCGTTTCTAAGATCATTTTCATTTCCTCTTTTGTATAACCATTGTCTAAAAAGACATCGATTTGAGGAATACAATTGTTTGCAATAGGATGAGGGTAGCAGCTTCTTGGATCCTTGCCTTTTAAACCTTCTTCTAAATCAAATACCCCTTTTACACCTGAGCCAGAAACAGCTTGGTAGGTTGAGTAAATGATGCGCTCAATACCATAATGATCATATAAAGGCTTTAGGGCAACCATCGCTTGAATGGTTGAACAATTGGGATTTGCAATAATGTTTTTGTGATGCTTTAGTGCACCAGCATTTACTTCAGGTACAACAAGAGGCACACTTGGATCCATGCGCCAAGCGCTACTGTTATCAATGACAACAATGCCTTTTGAGGCAGCAATGGGTGCGTAAGTTGTACTGATATCACCACCAGCTGAAAAGAGGGCAATGTCAATGGGGTAATCAAAGACTTGCTCAGTCAGTGTTTCAACGACCACTTCTTTACCTTGACAATGGAGCACTTCACCCTTTGAACGTTCTGAAGCAAAGCAGTAAAGCGTGTCAATTGGGAATTCACGGTCTTCAAGTACCTTTAAAAATGTTCTGCCTACCATACCCGTTGCACCTACAAGTGCAATATTCACTTTTTTCATATGACCCCCTACTTGATTCGTTATGACGATTATTATAGAATAGATTCAGATATTTCTACTATACTAACATTTGACAAAATAATGGTCAATCTTTAATTTAACTGAAAGGAACAGATTATGAAAGACTTACATGAATATGTTAAACATATGAGGCGCGTTTTGCATCAAATTCCTGAAATGGGTTTAGAAGAGTTCCAGACGTCATTGGTGATTCAAGAGGAACTGACGAAAATGGGGCTCCCATTTGAGGGTGTTGACAAAACAGGTGTTGTTGCAATGATTAAGGGCTGTGTGGGAGAAAAGACCTGGGCTTTTAGAGCGGACATGGATGCCTTGCCTATCCTTGAAAACAGTGATTACCCCTATCCTTCAAAGCATACTGGGTTCATGCACGCCTGTGGACATGACACACACATGGCCATGCTCTTAGGCTTTGCTAAGCACGTCTGCGAAAACCAGCACTTACTTAAGGACAATGTGTTGCTAATTTTTCAACCGGCTGAAGAAGGGCCTGGTGGGGCTGAACGGATTGTTCAGCTTGGTATCCTTGAAAAATACCAAGTTAATGGCATTTTTGGACTACATGTTTTTCCGGAAATTGAACAAGGTGTCTTAGCCTGTAGACCCGGGGCATTGATGGCAATGGTGGGTGAGTTTGATATTCACATTAAGGCAAAGGGTGCCCATGGAGCAATGCCACATACGGGCATAGATGGGCTTGTTATAGCAAGCGAATGCCTCTTGGGCTTACAAACAATTTTATCTCGAAATATCAGCCCCATTCATCCGGCTGTGCTAACCGTTGGAAAACTAAATGGTGGTGAAAGGCGTAATATTATTGCAGAGCATGTCACCCTAGAAGGCACGCTAAGGGCTTTTGATAAAGATGTATACAAGACACTTAAACATAGACTCCAGCAGTATGTAAAGGGATTAGCAGCAGCCTATGGCGTTGAAATTGCTTGTGAGGTTAGAGATGCATACCCACCTGTTGTAAATAATGAAGCCTTATATAAGCAGTTTTCTAAAGCATTTAAAGACGCTATTCTAATTGACCCTCAGATGATCAGCGAAGACTTTTCATATTACCAAGAAGCGGTTCCGGGCTTATTTTATTTCCTTGGAACAAAAAATGAAAAGGATGGCTATGTGTATCCCTTACATCACTCACGGTTTAATGTGAATGATGATGTTCTTATTGAAGGCGTTCAATCCTTTCTGACATTGCTTAAGTCTTTTGGAGGCATGAATGGACAATAAACGCTTTTCTTTAAAGGAATCAAATGGCTTTTTTATGATTATGGCTTTGGTGTTTTTAACCATTGGCGCGTATGTTCAGTACAGGTGGAGGATCATGGGTTTTGTCATTACAGAGTATGTGATTCTTCTATTACCTGTGCTCATATACGCGTGGATTACTAAAAAAGACATCAAGCGGTCATTCAAACTAAAAAAAATACCAATACCGGTCGTGATTAGGATTGTTGTCCTTGCGTTTTTTTTAATACCCATCGTCGCTTTATCGAATTTGCTTGCCATGTACGCTTTAAGTACGTTTACGAACCTACTTGAATCGCCTATACCTGAAGCGTCGAGTGCATTAGAGTTTATGATATTATTTTTTGTCATTGCCGTTTCGGCAGGTATTTGTGAAGAGTTTTTCTTTAGAGGCATGATGATGGATGCGCTGGAGAATGAATCAACTTTAAAGACAGCCGCCATTTTTAGCGCGTTAATGTTTGCACTTTTTCATTTTAACCCACAAAATTTTATTGGGCCCTTTATATTGGGAATTGTTTTTGCCTATTTAACTCAAATAACAGGATCAATTTGGGCAGCGGTAGTGGCTCATATTGCCAATAATGGCATTGCTGTCACGATGGGCTTCATCAGTAAGGGCATTACAGAACAGGCAGATGCAGTTACGGTGACGTCGATGTTTGACGACCCACAAATGATGCTATACATGATTCAATTTTATGTGGTGCTTGCTGCATTTTCTGTACTGGGAAGTCGTGGTATATTAAAGGGTATAAAGCAGTATTATCCACGGTATCACAAGAATGATCGATTTATCCTCAACCAAGTGACTTATCACGTTTTGAATAATGATAATGGGTGCATTTCATTTTTTAATGAAGCGAAACCTGAAGACATTATGACGGTCGATGAGGATGTAGCGAAGCGTAAAATGGTTACACCCTTGTACCAGCTGTGGTCAAATCAAAGCCTTCAGCTTCCAAAATCCACAGCAGTTGCCATTGCATATGCATCCGTTTTGTTTGGACTAATTATCAAACTTGCATATTTCACTTAGGGAGGAAACCATGTATAATGCATTCTCAAAGGTTTATGATACAATGCAGTATGACATAGATTATCCATTTTGGTATAAGTCCTTAACGCATTATATCAACACCTACGGCAATCAAGGAAATCGTATATTAGAGCTTGCTTGTGGCACTGCGACACTTGCAATTATGTTTTCGAGGGCAGGCTATCTTGTTGATGGCTTAGACAGTTCAGCTGAAATGCTATCAAGGGCTCGAGACAAGGCTCAAAAATCAGGGCAAATGATTCCCTTTATTCACACGGACATTCAATCGATGGCCCTTGAATCAACCTACGATGTTATCTTTTCTATGTGTGATGGATTTAACTATATTTTGACGGAGGCAGAGCTTTTAGCGAGCTTCAAAAATGTCCATAAGCATTTAAATAAAGACGGTTTGTTTATTTTTGATTTAAGCACATTGTATAAGTTAGAGCATGTTATCGGGAGTGAAACCTTCGCAGAAACCTTTGAGGATGCAGCATATATATGGGAAAATGACTATGACCATTCGCTTCAAAGGCTGCACTTCATGCTCACAATTTTTATAAAAGAGAATGATTTGCAAGGGTATACTCGCTATGAAGAATTTCATGAACAAACGTCCTACTCAAGAGGCCAATTGGAGGCCTTATTAGGGGATTATTTTGATATCATTGACATTGTCGATGGAGACACTTTTATGACATTAACATCACAGTCTCAACGCCTTTGCGTTGTAGCAAAAGTGAAGTAAGGAGAAGGTATGCACGGAAAACTAATAACGGCTATGTCAAAAAATCGTGAAGTGAGAATCTATGTTGCAGAGACCACAGACATGGTGGAACGCGCAAGAGCGATTCATGATTTGTCACCAATAAGTGCAGCAGCAATGGGTAGAACCATTACTGCTGCAAGCATGATGGGTATGATGAGCAAAATTGAAGATGAAAAACTAACGCTTCAAATAAAAGGCAGTGGCAACATTGGGTTAATCATTGCGATTGCTGACACTAAGGGTAATATTAAGTCTTATATGTCAAATGCACATGCCGAAACAGTATACACACAGGACGGTAAGCTTGCCGTAGGAGATGCGATAGGAAAGGATGGCAGAGTCATTGTTATCAGAGACTTAGGGATGAAAGAACCCTTCATTGGGCAATCTGAACTGGTTACTGGAGAAATTGGTGATGATATTGCTCATTACTTTATGCAATCGGAACAGCAGCCAACAGCCCTTGGTCTTGGTGTAAGCTTTGATAAAACAGCGCATATTAAAAGTGCTGGGGGGTTCTTAGTTCAATTGCTGCCGGAAACCACTGAAGAGACGATTTCTCAAATTGAGGCTAATTTAAGTGGTATGCAAAGCGTTACAGCTCTGCTTGAAGAGGGTTTAACCATTGAGCAAATTGCCCATCAAGTAATGGCGGGGCTAGGATTAGACGAGCTTGAAGCTTACCCCTTAAGCTATCAATGTGATTGCAGTGAAGAAAAAATGAAAAGAGGCATACAAAGTATAGGTATAAATGCTATAAAGGACATCATTGAGGAGCAAGGTGATGCTGAAACCGTTTGTCATTTCTGCCATACAACCTATCATTTTTCAAAAGACGTCCTTGAGATGTTGTGTAAGGCTTTGGAAGAAACGGAGGCTTAAATGCTTTTAAAATTAGCGATTTTGGCTTCTTTAGGCGCCTTCATTGGATGGATGACAAATGTAATGGCGATAAAAATGATGTTTCGCCCTATTAAACCCATAAGACTTCCCTTTACACCTTGGTATGTTCAGGGACTTATGCCTAAACGGCAAAGTGAAATTGCGAAAAGCATTGGTGATATCATTAATGAGGAACTGGTTTCTATTGAAAAAATTGCAGATGAAATGATCGCCCATGCAGATAAAAACGATATCATTGACAAGATAAAAGTGAAGGTGGTAGCCTTAGCTCATGAAAAAATGCCTGCCATGATTCCTTCATTGTTTAAAGGCATGATTCTTCAAAACATTGAAGCAATCATCGATGAGAATGGTGACGCAATTGTGACTCAGTTAGGCGAAGAACTCACGCATTATGCGGTTACCCATGTGGATATTGGGAAAATGATAGAAACGCAGATAAACGCATATGACTTTGAAAAGCTTGAAGAAATGATTATTAGGCTTGCCAAAAAGGAATTAAAGCATATAGAAGTCTTAGGTGGTGTCATTGGATTTGCAATTGGGCTTGTTCAAGGAAGTATTATCATGTTGTTAAATTAAAGGTTGACAGGCTCATGGCCTTATGGTATATTAATTAAGGTCAATATGACAATTAAGTAGAAGTCCGCTTCTCACCATATAACATCCGTTCATATGGTTCTAGTATCTTACCAATCATCATTGTTTGGGTGGCATGCTAACGGCGGATTTTTATCTGCCGTTTTTTTATTATAATGTTTACGATTTCAAGTGTGACTTGAAAAGCCAGTTAACGATTTGTATAAATAAGCAAATCACAATGATTCTGTAGGGGGTGTATCTTATCAAAACAGCTGAAATTAATGAAGAAATTCGCGATCTAGAAGTGAGACTTATCGGAGAAGAAGGTGAACAGTTAGGCGTTATGTCGTCAAAAGAAGCTTTTCAGCTTGCAGTTGAGAAAAAGTTGGATCTTGTTAAAATTGCGCCTAATGCGAAACCACCTGTTTGTAAAATTATGGATTTCGGTAAATTTCGATATGAGCAACAAAAGAAAGACAAAGAAGCGCGTAAAAAGCAAAAAGTTGGCTCACTGAAAGAAGTTCGATTAGGACTTAACATCGAAAAAAATGATTTAGAAACGAAGTCAAAAAATGCTTCGAAGTTTTTACAAAGCGGTGATAAAGTGAAGGTTTCATTAAGATTCAAAGGTAGAGAGATGGGGAATACTCAGCTTGGTTATGAAGTGATTAAAAAGTTTGCAGCTGAAATTGAGGACGTTGGTGTCATCGAAAGCCCTGCAAAGCTTGAAGGTAGAAGCTTAGTTGCAACATTTGCACCTAAAAAATAAATGAAATACTGGAAGGAGGATTAAGCGATGCCAAAAATGAAAACACATAGCGGCGCTGCTAAGAGAGTTAAAAAAACAGGTGGCGGTAAATTAAAAAGAAGCAAGGCTTTTACAAGCCATATCTTAACCAAAAAGTCTTCTAAAAGAAAAAGAGGTTTAAGACAAGCAACACTTGTAAGCGAATCAGATATGAAGCGCGTAAGAACATTATTACCTTATTTATAGAAGATAGAAACGGAGGTTTAGAAAAATGGCTAGAGTTAAAGGCGCTGTAAACGCTAAGAAAAAACATAAAAAAATCTTGAAATTGGCTAAAGGGTTTTATGGCCAAAAAAGTTTGGTATTTAGAGCAGCAAACCCAGCGGTAATGAGATCTTTAAGATCTTCTTATGTGGGTAGAAAGTTAAGAAAAAGAGATTTCAGAAAATTATGGATCGCAAGAATTAATGAAGCAACACGTATTAATGGATTAAGCTACTCTAAATTTATGAATGGTCTTAAAAAAGCAAACGTTGAGATTAACCGTAAGGTTTTATCAGAAATGGCAATTCATAACCCAGAAGATTTTGCTAAATTAGTAGCACTTGCTAAAACACATATTTAATAAAACAAAGAACCTAGGCATCTAGGTTCTTTTTATTTGCATTCCTAACATCACATTCCACTGTTCATTAGGATCAGGGCAATAATGATCATCACAATGGCAATGACGTTTTTTCTTTTTATGGTCTCACCAAAAATTAACCAACCCAAAATGGTGATGAGCACGATGCTCCCTGCACTGTAAATAGGAAAAACCACAGATGTCTTCAAAGTGTCCAGAGCTAGGATTAGAAAATAAGAGGAAAAAAGATTGGGTATGCCCACGCCAAAGCCTATGAAAACATCCTTCAATGTGAATGTCGATTTCTTTTTTATTGAATAGACACTGCTGATTAAAAAGGCGACAAAAAAAACAAAAAATAAGAAGACATCTTTATAATCATTTAGAGCATAGTTTTGATAAATTTTGTTTGAAAATTCTGCCATACCCCCAAAGAGGAACAGTAAAATCAAAGTGGTGTTCACATCGAACTTGTCTTTGGAAGCCTTAGACAGATTAACGATTATAATGGCAACAAGTGATAGCACAATGCCTATCCACTGCAGGCATGTTGGGAGCTCACGCCACAAAATAATTGAAAAAATCATGGGGATGAGTATACCTAGTTTGGCAAAGGTACCCGACAAGGCCACACCATTTTCTTGCACACTTTTTTGATAGAAAATAAAGGATAGAAAAAAGAATACCCCTGCTATGGAGCCAATGATCATTCCCCAAATGATACTGGAAAAAGGCGAAAAGACATCCAGTTCACCTGAAAAAAGCATTCTGTATTCAGAGACAAACTGATTTATGCCTCCCTGGATAGGATATATCTTTTTCATGTATATCATCAAAAGACTCGTTGTAAAAGCTATAAAGTAATTGGCACTGGTTATAACATATCGGTTTGTTTGGCGTGTTTCTGTAAATTTAAAAATGAGTGCAATCATAGCACTGCACATCGTTGCTAAAAACAAATGAAACATCTAAATAGTCCCCCTTTTTGCGTTCCTTCCTACTATATCAAGCCAGCTGCAAAACTTCAACTTTTTAATGAAAAGTGTTATAATGGAGCTCGGTATACTTGTGGAATTCATAATAAGGAGGAGTATATGTCATTTCAGAAAATAGATAAAACAAACACCGTACGTAAAATGGGGCGTAACTGCATCATGGTTTATGGGTATAAGGATTTAGATTTAGAGCATCTTGAAGAGTGCCGTAAAATGGTAGGGATAGATGAAATGGTTCTTGTTCTTGAATCAGATATTAAACTCCCCATTGAAAAAATTTTAGAAAAACCAGCATACGATACATTCAGTGAAGTAGCCGATGCCCCAGGGTCATTGGAGAACACCATTGTTTTTAGTGGACATTCACCCCTTGAACTGAATCGGTTTATCGATGCGACAAAAAGCCTTTCAATTGCAAGGCCTATTTTCGCAGGAACCACACCACTTAATTTAACGTGGACTTTTGAAGCCCTTGTGGCGGAGCTTGTTAAGGAGAGAGAAGAAATAAAGAAAATGAGAGCTTTGAGCAATAAAGGCTGAAGCATCACTAAAAAATAAACATTTTATAAACGTTGTATCTTGTATACATTTTTAAGATGGCATATAATAAGTAAGTGAAACGTATACTGTTTTGATTAAATGTATAAGGAGTGTATGAAATGGCGTTTTTGGATCGTGTGATAGACATTGCAAAGAAAGATATTCAAACCATCGTATTACCGGAATCTTCAGATGCGAGAACCTTAGAGGCAACCCACAAAATTTTAGAGCAAGGTATAGCTAACATCATCTTAATTGGTGATAAGGAAGACATTTTATCAAGGGCCGGTCAATGGCAATTAGAAAAGGCTCAATTTATAAAGCCACAAACCTTTGAAGCGATAGATGCATTTGCTACAGAGCTTGCTGCTTTGAGAAAGTCAAAGGGCATGACACAAGAAGAAGCAAAAGCACTTTTAATTGAAAATGAACTCTATTTTGGAGTCATGCTTGTAAAAATGGGATACGCAGGGGGCATGGTTGCAGGGGCAGCGCATTCAACAGCGAATGTTCTTAGACCAGCACTTCAAATATTAAAAACAGCGCCAGGTACGAAACTCGTATCAGCCGTTTTCTTAATGGAAGTACCAAATTGCGAGTTAGGTGAAGATGGCATTTTTATTTTTGGCGACTGTGCACTTAACCCAAACCCTAGCTCTGAAGAGTTAGCGCATATCGCAATAAGCTCTGCAAAAACCTTTGAATCACTTGTACACAAGACTGCAAAAGTTGCAATGCTATCGTTTTCGACCAAGGGCTCTGCTGACCACGCAGATGTTTCTAAGGTTATTGAAGCGGGTAATATTGCCAAAACACTTGCACCAGATTTGCATTTAGATGCAGAGTTACAGCTTGATGCAGCCATTGTAGCATCAGTTGGTAAAAAGAAGGCTCCTACATCAACCGTTGCAGGGGAAGCAAATGTTTTAATTTTCCCTGACTTAGATGCTGGCAATATTGGCTATAAGCTAGTTCAACGCCTTGCAAATGCAAATGCTTATGGTCCTGTTTGTCAAGGACTTGCTATGCCAGTGAACGATTTATCAAGAGGCTGCTATGCAGATGATATTGTTGGTACAGTAGCGCTTACGGCTTTACAGGCACAAATGCAAGGTAAATAGAGGTTATTAAGGCCTGCTCAGCAGGTCTTTTTCCACTTTTTTATATGAAAGGTTCAGTCTCATGTTCATTCAATCGACGCAAAACGTCGTCTATAAGCATGCAAAGTCAATGCTCCTAAAAAAGAATAGATACCGTGAAAAAAAATACCTTTTAGAAGGGTATCGCTTTATCAAATCGGCCGTTGATGCAGGCGAAACGTGTGAAACCTTGTTTCTTAGAGATAGTCACAAGGACAAATACGAAAACGCGTTGGATGATTTTCAAACCTTTATATTGAGCAATGACCTATTTGATACCCTCAGCAATACAGAAAACAGCCAAGGTGTCATTGGACTCATGCTTATGCCTCAGCTGCTTACAATAAAGGAGTTAATCACATATATAGAAGCGTCTGATGACTATCGTGCTTTAATTCTTGATGCTTTACAAGATCCAGGAAATTTAGGGACAATTATCCGAACTGCTGAAGCAGCGGGCTTTCATGCAGTTTTAATGACCAAAGGCACCGTTGACCCCTTTAATGACAAAACCATCCGAAGTGCTGCCGGTGCCCTTAGTTCAATAAAACTCATGTTTCTTGAAGATGAAGAGGTGGCAATACAGGCCTTAAAGGAAGCTGGCTGTAAACTCATCGCCACAGCCCTCAGGCATTCTGTTGACTACTGCCATCCCCATGTCTACGGTAAAAAATGTGCAATTGTCATCGGAAATGAGGCAAATGGGGTGAGTTCTTGGTTATTGGATATATCAGATGCAAGGGTTAAGATTCCAATATTAGGTAAATCAGAGTCTTTAAACGCGTCGGTTGCAGCGGGAATTATTATGTATAAATCTTTGGAATAGGACTGATAAATTCACTTGTTGAACCGTACATTTTGTGATATTATAGCTTTATTGAAAACGTCAAAGTCTTTGATCGAGAGAGTAGGTATAGGTGTACTTATAGAGAAGAAAGCGCTTGGTGAAAGCTTTCCAGTACGATATGTTGAAGTTCACTCAGGAGACGCATTTTTGAAAGCAGTAGGAAATGCCGTGTGGTTGCGTTAAAACTATCAAGTGAATTGCTATGCAATTAAATTGGGTGGTACCGCGGATTAACTTCGTCCCTTTGTGAGGATGGAGTTTTTTATTTTTTGAAAAGGACTAATTAAGGAGGAAATCATGAAAGTCATATTAGATCAGTTGTTGGAGACAGCAAAGACAGAAATACAGCAGGCTAAGGCAACGAAAGAGCTTGAAGATATTCGTATTAAGTATTTAGGGAAAAAGGGCGAAGTAACACAAGTGCTTAAAAATATGAAGGACCTATCTCAAGAAGAAAGACCCTTGATTGGTAAAATTGCCAATGAGGTAAGAGAAAGTATTGAACAGCTCTTGGACAGTGCTAAAGAGCAAAAAAAGACAGAAGAAATGGCTGAGATGCTTAAAGAAGAGTACATTGATGTTACCATGCCATCAAAACGAATTGTGAGAGGTCATTTACATCCACTTAATCAGGTGATGAACGATATTAAGGCTATTTTTATTGGTATGGGCTTTAAGGTAGCTGAAGGTCCTGAAATAGAGACGGTTTATAATAACTTTGATGCTTTAAATGCGCCCATTGATCATCCCTCAAGGAGCTTATCAGACACATTTTATATTGATGAGCAGTTGATTTTGAGAACACAAACATCACCTATTCAAATCAGAACCATGCAAAAACAGAAGCCGCCTATTAAAATCATTGCACCTGGACGTTGTTTTCGAAATGATGAAATCGATGCAACACACTCACCAATGTTTCATCAAATTGAAGGCCTCGTCATTGATAAAAACATATCGATGGCTGACCTAAAGGGAACCTTGGATATGCTTGCAAAGCGTCTTTTTGGCGAGCAAACGCGTACTAAATTTAGGCCTCACTATTTTCCATTCACTGAGCCAAGTGGCGAAGTCGATGTCTCGTGCTTTAAATGTGGCGGAGACGGTTGCCGTTTTTGTAAGGGAAGTGGTTGGATCGAGATATTGGGGTGTGGTATGGTTCATCCAAATGTGCTCACTGCTTGTGGTATTGATCCTAATGAATACAGTGGCTTTGCATTTGGTATGGGACTTGATCGCATTACCATGCTCAAATATGAAATAGACGATATCAGAGTGCTATTTGAAAACGATGTTCGTTTTATTAAACAATTTTAGGAGGATATGATGAGAGTACCTGTACAGTGGCTTAAAGATTATGTGTCAATTGACACTTTCGACATAAATCACGTGGTTGAACGCTTAATAATGACGGGTTCAAATAGTGAAGGCTATAAGAGTGTTTGTGACGGCATTAGTGGTATCGTCATAGGTAAAATTTTAAAAATTGATCAGCATCCTAATGCGGATAAGCTCGTGATTTGTCAGGTGGATATTGGTGAAACGGTTCTTCAGATCGTTACAGGCGCAACAAATGTGCGCGAAGGTCACTTGGTTCCTGTAGCAACACATGGAGCTGTGGTATCTGGAGGCTTGAAAATTAAAAAGGGTAAGCTAAGAGGCGAAGAGTCTAATGGCATGCTGTGTTCATTGGCGGAACTGGGCTTTGATTCTGCTGTTATTCCCAAGGCATTTGATGATGGAATATTAATTTTGAATGAGGAATACCCCCTTGGAGCAGACTTTATAGCTTATTTTCAATTAAATGAGCCCGTTATTGAGTTTGAAATTACGCCCAACAGACCGGATTGCTTAAGCATAACAGGTATTGCAAGAGAAGTGAAAGCAACCCTTGAAGCTGAGTATACCCATCCAGAGGCAAAAACCTCAAACACTCCAACAGCCGCAATAGATGGCTTAAGCATTGACATTTTGGCTGACGACCTATGCCCAAGATATGTGGCAAAGGTTATCCACCATATTCAGGTGAAGCCTTCGCCCCTTTGGATGCAATTAAGGCTCATGCAAGCTGGAATGCGTCCAGTCAATAACATTGTTGATATTACCAATTATGTTATGCTTGAATCAGGACAACCTATACATGCGTTCGATTTATCTTGCGTTGAAGGGGATAAGATTGTTATTCGCAAAGCAAATGAGAGCGAAAGCATCACAACCTTAGATGATAAAGAACGAAGCCTTCAAAAGGACATGTTGCTTATCGCAGATGCTGTAAAGCCAATTGCCATTGCAGGTGTTATGGGTGGCGCGAATACTGAAATTACGGACCTCACCAAAAGTGTCCTTATTGAAGTGGCATCTTTTGATAAATCAAGCGTGCGAAAAACGTCTAAAGACTTAGGTTTACGTACAGAAGCATCTTCTCGATTTGAGAAAGGTGTGAGCGAGAGTTTGCCGCTCTGGGTTGCAGACAGAGTTTCTTATTGGATTGAAACCCTAGGAGCTGGTCTTGTCAGTGATGACGTGATTGATGTTTACAAATCGCCTAAGTTGACGCATACCATCAGCTTTTCACACGAAAAAATGAACAAAATGATTGGCATGTCCCTTTCAGAAGAAGATATCAATGCCCTCTTAAAGCGATTAGATATACATGTGACGGGAGATATTGCATCCATTCCAGATTATCGCTTGGACCTTTTGAAAGAGATCGACCTTGTGGAAGAGGTCGCCCGTATGTACGGTTATGATCGTATTGGCATGAGCTTGCCAAAGATGAATGCATGGGGAAGCTTAACCAACGGACAAATGATAGAAGAACAAGCAAAGCTAGAACTCATTGCAAGTGGTGTCGATGAGGTCTTAACCTATTCCTTTGTTTCAAAGTCAGATTTAGACGCGATTTTGGTTCCAGAGACTAGCTCCTTAAGACAGGTTGTTACACTCATTAACCCTTTAGGCGAAGAGTTCAGTGTCATGAGACGCACCTTGATTCCAAATGTTTTGAGTATCATTTCAAGAAATTACAATCGCAAGTGTTCACAATTGAGGGTGTTTGAGCTGGGAAATATTTTTATACCTAGAGACGGTCAACTCCCAGTAGAAAAACGGTCCTTAACCATTGGTGCCTATGGCGCAAATGAAGATTTTTTTACCCTAAAGGGTATTGTGGATAATCTGTTTATAGGACTTGGTATTGAGGGATACTACTTTGAAAAAGAAGAAAATCATCCAACCTTTCATATGGGAAGGTGTGCAAATATTATTTGGGAATCACATGTAATAGGTACAATTGGCGAAATACATCCGCTTGTTCAAGAAAATTATAATATT
>WPCG01098176.1_pt1 | contig 14457 bp, 14 predicted proteins | sample 5403311 | NCBI WGS metagenome assembly WPCG01 (sample SAMN12869467, study PRJNA574797) | sludge metagenome | isolation source: wastewater treatment of Control | place: China:Beijing | collected 2019-05-17 | reverse complement strand
GATAGCTGATTTCAATGTCGGCACTTGCTAATAATACAGGCATTTCTATAACCCAGGACAAGATGAGCCCATAAGTGGCTGTTAGGGAAAAAGCACTGCAGAATGATTGTTTTAAAATAAGAATAGAGGTGGTATGCCTGTGGCATAAGCCTGTGGCGTATGCCTTGGCACCCACCTCTGAAGATAAAATTAACGCTTAGAGTATTGGGTTGCTTTACGTGCTTTATGCAGACCGATTTTCTTACGTTCCACTTCACGCGCATCGCGAGTGACGAAACCTGCTTTACGCAGTATGCGACGAGCGGAATTAGCAGCTAAACCATCGCTACCGGCTTCTTCATCTTCTTGGATTAAGGCGCGGGTTATACCTAAGCGAATGGCACCTGCTTGACCTGTGGTACCACCACCCATGACGGTAATGTGTAAGTCATACTTACCTGCTACGTCCAATAGTTCCAAGGGCTGGCGTACAACCATGCGAGCTGTTTCGCGGCCAAAATATTGGTCTAATGGACGACCGTTGACTACGATGTTGCCACTACCTGGGCGTACGAATACGCGTGCCGTAGAACTTTTACGACGGCCAGTGCCATAATATTGTTTCAGTGCTTTCGCTCTTGCCATAATATTGGTTCCAATTATGCTTCTATATTGAGTTCTTGTGGTTGCTGCGCGGCATGTGGATGCTCGGCTCCAGCATATACTTTTAACTTGCGATACATGGCACGACCCAAAGGATTACGTGGCAGCATTTTTTTAACTGCAAGCTCTATGATGTCGCAGGGTTTTTTAGCCTGCATTTTATCAAAGCTGGTCGCTTTGATCCCGCCGGGATGGCCGGTATGATGGTAGTAAATTTTATCGGTAAATTTATGGCCGGTAACCGTTACTTTTTCCGCATTGATAACTACGATGTAATCACCGGTATCAACGTGCGGTGTGTATTCAGCTTTATGTTTGCCTCTTAGCCTTCTGGCTATTTCAGTGGCCAAGCGGCCCAAAGTCTTACCAGCAGCATCGACAATATACCAATCGCGCTTTACGAGTTCGGGTTTTGCACTAAACGTTTTCATTATATTTCCAATATCAAAACTTGTACTTTACAGAAGTGGATGTCGAATTTTACAGAAAGCCAGCCCAATATACAATACCTAATCTGCAATTTAGCTAAAATATTACATCCCCCGCCATATTACGCTGTTTTATGGCTAATGACTATCCTATATCTCCCCAGTAACTCTGTATAATTCCCAACGCAACTAAACCCGCTGTTTCAGTGCGTAGAATGCGCGGACCTAAGCGCAGGCTATGAAAAGCGTTTTGACTTATCAATATCAGCTCAGCTTGACTAAAGCCTCCTTCGGGGCCCACCAACAATGACATGCTGCTTATGGCCGGCCGTTGGCTATACAGCTCTTTAAACGAGCTTGATGCGCTAGGTTCTAGCACTATGCTTAGCTCTCGCCTCTTTGCTACCCAAGTCGCTAAGCGCTCAGGAGGATGGACGCTGGGGATATGATTGCGCCCTGATTGTTCGCAAGCACTGATAGCAATCATCTGCCAATGCTCAATTTTTTTCTTTAGTCTATCTTGCTCTAACTTAACGCCGCAACGCTCGCTAAACAAAGGCGTGATCTGCTTAACACCAAGCTCTACCGCCTTTTGAATAGTAAGGTCCATTTTCTCACCGCGGGAAATAACCTGGCCTAGGTGTAAGCCAAGAGGTGATTCCACTTCCTGTGAAATAAATTCTATAACATTTGCAAGCACACGCTGGCGCGAAAGCTCTATCAGTTCGGCCCTATACTCTCCTCCTTGCCCGTTAAACAAGATGATGCTGTCACCCTGAGCTAAGCGTAGCACACGCACATGAGCAACCGCGTGTGGCTCAAGTACAATTTGAGCGCCTGGGGCTAAAGCTGCCGAATAATATAAGCGCGATACACGCATGTTAAAGTCCCGCTGCAGCTCTTAATGTTTCAGCCTTATCGGTCTGTTCCCAAGTGAAACTCGGTTCTTCACGGCCAAAATGACCATAGCTTGCCGTTTGGCTATAAATAGGTCTACGCAGCTGCAACATGTTAATTAAACCATAAGGTCTTAAGTCAAAGTGTTGGCGTACCCATTCTACCAGCTCACGTTCTTGGAACTGACTGGTACCAAAGGTCTCTATACTGATTGAGGTAGGTTCAGCCACGCCGATCGCATAGGAGATTTGGATTTCACACCTTTCAGCCAATCCTGCAGCCACAATATTTTTTGCCACATATCGCCCTGCATAGGCGGCTGACCTATCGACTTTAGTTGGATCTTTACCAGAAAAACAGCCTCCGCCATGCCTTGCCATGCCACCATAAGTATCAACAATGATCTTGCGACCGGTTAAGCCGCAATCGCCTAAAGGTCCACCTATCACAAAGCGTCCCGTTGGGTTGACCAGAAATCGAGTTTGTTTGCTTAGCCACTGCTCTGGCAATACCGGTTTGATGATCTCCTCGATCACCGCTTCTACCAAGTCAGCTTGCGCGATAGCAGGTGCATGTTGGGTGGAGAAAACCACGGTGTCTATGCCTATGGGTTTTCCTTCGCTGTAGACAAAGGTTATTTGACTCTTGGCATCGGGTCTTAGCCAAGGCAAAATACCTTTTTTGCGCAACTCTGCCTGGCGTTTTACCAACAGATGGGCATAGGTGATAGGCGCCGGCATCAAAACCTTGGTCTCATTACTCGCATAGCCGAACATCAAACCTTGATCACCCGCCCCCATGTGCTCTTGTTGCTGGCGGTCAACCCCTTGGGCAATGTCCGGCGATTGTTTGCCAATGGCAGAAATAACGGCGCAAGAATCAGCATCAAAGCCCATTTCCGAGCTGGTATAGCCAATTTCTCTGATCACTTTGCGTGCGATATGATCAATATCCACCCAGGCATCAGTAGTGACTTCTCCCCCTACCAGCACCATGCCGGTTTTAACCAAAGTCTCACAGGCCACCCGGCAATTAGGGTCTTGCGCCATGATAGCGTCCAATACCGCATCGGAAATTTGATCGGCAATTTTATCGGGATGTCCTTCTGACACCGACTCAGAGGTGAAAAGATGTCGCTCACTCATAAATGGTAAACCTCAGTAAAATGGCAGCTATTTTAGCGAAAAATCAGTTTTTTTTCACGAGCTAAATTTTTATTTGCGCTAAAAGCAAAGGTACGGGAAAATAGCAAAGACTTATTTGCTAGCTGATTGGATTTTTAATAACGAGGAGTGCTATGCCAACACGTCGTCAACTTGCCAATGCTATTCGGGTCTTAAGTATGGATGCGGTACAACAAGCCAATTCTGGCCATCCAGGCATGCCTATGGGTATGGCAGATATAGCCGAAGTACTATGGCGCGACTTTCTTAAGCATAATCCTCAAAATCCCCAATGGGTTGATAGGGATCGCTTTGTACTGTCCAATGGCCATGGTTCCATGCTGCAATATGCCCTGCTGCATCTCACAGGTTATGAGCTATCATTAGATGAACTTAAACGTTTTCGCCAACTACATTCAAAAACACCGGGTCATCCTGAGCTTGGCTATACTCCAGGCGTAGAAACGACCACCGGGCCACTGGGTCAGGGATTAGCCAATGCCGTAGGCATGGCCTTAGCAGAGCGCATCTTAGCCGCGCAGTTTAATCGCGCCGGCCACGACATCGTTGATCATTACACCTACGTGTTTTTAGGCGATGGCTGTTTAATGGAAGGTATTTCCCACGAGGTCTGTTCATTAGCGGGCACTTTAAAATTAGCTAAGCTCATCGCCTTTTGGGACGACAACGGCATCTCTATCGATGGCGAGCTTACCGGTTGGTTTACCGATGATACAGCCAAGCGCTTTGAGGCCTATGGTTGGCATGTGGTTAAAGAGGTTGATGGACATGATGCCGAAGCCATACGCCAGGCTATTTTACAAGCACAGGCAGTTAAGGATAAACCCAGCCTCATTTGCTGTAAAACCATTATAGGCTATGGTTCACCTACTTTAGCTGGCCATCACAAAACCCATGGGGCACCCTTAGGCCATGACGAAATTGCCGCTACCCGCCACAACTTAGGCTGGTCAGATGAGCCCTTTGCAATCCCCCAGGAGATTTACCAGCACTGGGATGCCAAAGAAAAAGGCAAGGCTTTAGAGCAAGCCTGGCAGCAAAAATTTGCCAGCTATCAGGCAGACCACCCAGAGCTTGCAAAAGAGCTATTACGTAGGCTGCAAGGCGAGTTGCCAACTTTCTGGGAAGACATAGCCTTCACCTTAATTCATTCCGAACAAGATCAGAGCAACAGCATAGCAACACGCAAGGCATCGCAACATTGCTTAGAGGCTCTTGGCGGGGTGTTACCTGAACTCTTAGGAGGTTCAGCCGACTTAACGCACTCCAATTTAACCGCTTGGTCAGGCTCAAAACCAGTCACCGCTGATGATCCTGCCGGCAACTATATTTTCTACGGCGTTAGGGAGTTTGGCATGGCGGCCATCATGAATGGTATTGCAGTACACGGTGGTTTTATTCCCTATGGCGGCACCTTTTTAACCTTTGTAGACTATGCCCGCAACGCGGTGCGCATGGCAGCCTTAATGAAACAGCGTGTTATTCATGTTTTTACCCATGACTCTATTGGACTGGGTGAAGATGGCCCCACCCATCAGCCGGTTGAGCATATCAGCATGTTGCGTATGACACCGAATGTTAGCGTATGGCGCCCTTGTGATGAAGTAGAAACCGCAGCTGCTTGGCATGCGGCTATTACCAGGTTCGATGGTCCCACCTGTTTGATTTTATCCAGGCAAAACCTGCGTCATCAAAAACGTGACCTTAATACCTTGTTGCAGCTTAAACGTGGCGGCTATATTTTAAGGGATTGCACAGATATTCCCGACCTCATTATTATTGCCACCGGTTCTGAAGTCAGCCTAGCCGTGGCCGTTGCCGAAGAGCTGCGGGCCAACGATAGCAGGCGTGTGCGGGTAGTATCCATGCCCTCTACCGATGTCTTTGCCCAGCAAGACCTAGCTTATCAAGAGTCCGTGCTTCCCGCCAAGCTTAAACGACGGGTTGCCATAGAGGCTGCAGCCAGTGATTTTTGGCATAAATATGTAGGTCCTGAAGGTCTTATCATTGGTTTAGACAGGTTTGGCGAGTCGGCTCCCGCCGAGGAGTTATATAAGTTTTTTGGCTTTACCGTGGATAAAATTGTAAAAAGAATTGAGGTCTTGTTTAAATAGCAACATGGAGAAAAAAATGACGATTCGCGTGGCAATCAATGGTTATGGTAGAATTGGCCGCAATATATTGCGGGCCCATTATGAATACAACAAGCATCCTGATATCAAGCTAGTGGCACTTAATGATATTTCCAACCCAGACGTGAGTGCCCACCTCACCCGCTATGACACCACTCACGGTCCCTTTCACGGTGATGTCAGGGTGGCTGGTGATAAGCTAGTGGTCAATGGCGATGAAATCCAGTTGTTAGCCAATCGCAATGTCAACGAGCTTCCTTGGAAAGAACTTGACATAGATGTGGTACTTGAATGTACCGGTCATTTTACCAGCGCCAGTAAAGCCAAAGCGCATCTAGCAGCAGGAGCCAAAAAAGTCTTGATTTCAGCGCCTGGCACTGAAGTCGATGCGACTATCGTTTATGGGGTAAACCATACAGTTTTAAAATCACATCACAGCATTGTCTCCAATGCCTCTTGTACCACCAATTGCCTGGCACCTTTAGTTAAGCCCTTACATCGCGCCCTAGGCATTGACAGCGGCTTGATGACAACCGTACATGCAGTTACCAATGACCAGGCGATCTTAGATGCTAATCACTCCGATTTAAGACGCGCTCGTTGTGCCAGCCAATCCATGATTCCCACCAAAACCGGAGCAGCTTCAGCGTTAGGTTTAGTTTTGCCTGAGTTAAGTGGCAGGCTCGATGGTTTTGCCATACGTGTTCCCACCATCAACGTCTCGGTGGTTGATTTAACCTTTGTTGCGCAGCAAGCTACCAGCGTACAAGAAGTTAATGCCATTCTACAACAGGCCTCACAAAGTGAGCTTAAAGAAGTATTAGGCTATAATACCGAGCCGCTGGTTTCCATAGACTTCAATCATAATCCCTTATCCTGTATTTTTGACGCCACCCAAACGCGCGTTATAGCTGGGACCACAGTTAAGGTCCTGGGCTGGTATGACAACGAATGGGGCTTTTCCAACCGCATGTTGGATACCACCAAGGCCATGATGCAAGCTTAGACAAGCTATTATGGCTTGCTCGGCATAGCCAGAAATAGCAACACTGCATTCACCGCTTGGTGGTTTTGCTCTTAAAGCATGCTTTACAGCTACCGACAGCTTGGAGTGCTGAGCTAGCAATTGCCTCAACTGCACAGCGCTTGCGCTAGTGCAGTTGGTTGGCACTAAGTTTGCACTGAATTCTTTTAAGAATAGCTCATCCTTGTGCTTGAAATGCAGCAGACTGTGGTAGGGGAAGCATAACCGTACAACTGCCCACACTGCTCTGCTATCTCAGGGTCAAACTCGCACCCTACACACAATAGCAGCAATTGCCGCTCACTGGCGGATAGGCCGAAACCTCTACCAGCTTATCTAAAGCATATGACGAGTGAGACACTGCCGATGCGGTTAACACAGAGCCGTTTGGCTATTTTCCGCTAAGCCTTGCTTTAAGGTAGCGATTTCATCCAGCAAATAGTGGTAATTCGCCTGCTGCCAGGCAAGAGCCTGTTCCATATAATATAGCTATACGTGCGCTGTCGGCCATGGAAGCGAGGAACGAGCAGGCCGATAGTCCCTGGAAGCCCACAGTGCCGGATGTTTTGCCATAGGCAAAATATAAGGCCCACGATAGGGCGTCGAGTCATTTGTGGTAGTGCCGTTTTGAACCCCTTGCTGGGTTCATAAACTAACGAACGCAGGACGGCCAGGGCCGCCGAAGGCGATATACGTCGCCAATTTTTCACCCCGAGGGGGACTTGGATGTCCCGTCGGGTATCGTGAAAAATGGCGACTCTCTTGTTGAATAAAGGGTTAAATCAAATAACGATTACCAACGTAAAACATCGTTAGATTAGTTGGGGTGCACATTCTATCTATCTCGTATTCTCAAGCAAACTCCGCTCCTTCACAAGTCCTTGGAATCCATAATGAGCCATCTTTTTTTTCATGCTTAGTAGTCATGATGGATATTCATTGTTTTAGTATATTCACTATACCTACGGCATCAATAACGTGTTTACCCTTTAAAGACCTATTGCTAAGTGCGCTCATTTGATCATGCCCTACTAAAATTACTACGATATCGGCTGCTAAGATTGCCTCTTCCATAGAGACGAAGTTCAGGCGAGCCGTCTCATGTAATCCCTGTGGTAACTTTTTAAAATAAGGATCGGCTATATACATAATATTATCTAGATAAAGTAACTGTCGGATAATTTTAAGCGCCGGACTTTCTCTAGAGTCGTCAATATTTGCTTTATAACTGATGCCTAAAATAGCGATCTTAGGACTTTTATAGTTTTTGGCTTCACTAATTATTTTCTGAAGAACATACGCTGTCTTAGCATCATTTACCTCACGAGCGGTGCGAATGATACGGGCATCTTCTGGAAAAGCATTAACAATAAACCAGGGATCAATAGGAATACAATGTCCCCCAACGCCAGGACCTGGATTAAGAATATTAACTCTAGGGTGGCGATTCGCTAACTCAATAATTTGATGAACATTGATTTCACACTTATCGCATAACATGGCAAGCTCATTTGCAAAAGCAATATTAACATCTCGATATGCATTCTCAATAAGCTTAACCATTTCAGCCGTTAAAGCATCGGTGAGTAACAATTCACCTTCACAAATGAGGCGATAGACTTCGGCTGCTCGACTCGCACTTATTTTATTGAGCCCACCAATGGTACGAGGATTAGTACGTAATTCATGTAGCGTTTGTCCTGGTAAAACACGTTCGGGACAATAGGCTATAGCAATATCTGCTTGCAAAGCTTGTTGTACTGGAAATATAAGATCAGGCCGCATTTTACTCAATGTATAAGCCGCTGCTTCAACAGTTCTTAAAGGTACGGTTGATTCAATAATAACCAAATTATCTTTTTTTAAAATAGGGGCAATTAAACTTATGGCTTGTTCAAAAGCTATTAAATTTGGCGATTTATCTTCGTTAATGGGTGTAGGTACGGCAATAATAAATACATCGGCAGCTTGTAGAGAATTTACAGCCTTTAAATAGCCTGTGCTCACTACCGTGTTAACCATTTCCTTTAAACCAGGTTCACTTATGTGTACATCCCCGCTATTAATAATATCGATTAATCGTTGATTAATATCAAACCCAGTAACTTGTATGCCTTTTGATGCAAAAAGAGCCGCTGTGGGTAATCCGACATAACCTAATCCGAGCACGCTTATTTTCATAAATATTTAATCATCCCTTATGATGTATGCTTACAATTTTCCTCTGCACATAATATTTGTTTTTTGTTATCATGCCTTCATAGTCTAAAAATGTCCATTTTTAAGGGAACTATAGAGAATGGATCAACGGGTAATCTTATTTTTTGCTGATAGACTGCCGCCTCTTATCGGTGGTATGGAAATACATGGCCGTTACTTTATTGAACATTTTTCTGAGCATAAATCACTTCCTCTAGTAGGCATTGTTACCAAGACCCCTACCGGAGAAGACTGTTTACAAGTAGAAAATCATAAGTATGTTATTGCTCTTAAAGAACTGCCTACCCTAGTTAAGCCTGATATTATATTTTTCAATAGCGGTAAATGGATTGAAGAATTAATTGAGCTTCGCCAGTTATTTCCAAGAGCTTACTTTATTTATCGTACTGGGGGGAATGAAATAGTAAAGGCACCGCTTATAAGACAAAATATCTTTGAGCATAAGTTAAGACAAGCTTATTGGGCTTCGAGTTTAAACCAAGCAATTGACTTATTAATTACCAATTCATATTTTACAGAAACACGCCTTCGTGAAATAGGCATTGAGTGTACATTTGCTCGTTGTATTGGTGGGGTCAATCCTGCTGCTCTTAAAAGAAAATCATCTATTAAGAACAATGGTCCATTGAAACTATTTTGTGCTGCGCGATTCGTAGCATACAAGAATCACGACTTATTGCTATCGGTTTTTCATGAGTTAGTTTTACGCGGACAAGATGTTTGCTTACGTCTTGCGGGCGATGGGCCTTTACTCGATGATATTAAACAGCAAGTTAGAGCTTACAGGCTTGAGTCCGTGGTGAAGTTTCTTGGGACTTTAAATAATGAAGCGGTATGTCAAGAAATTACCCGTGCTGATGTGTATATACAACTCAGTAGTGATTACTTAACCAAAGTTCCTGGCGGTGCCTATATTCACACTGAAGGCATGGGACGTTCAATTTTAGAAGCTTTATCAGCAGGAACATTTGTTATTGTTGGAAAAAGTGGTGCCTTGCCTGAAATGGTTACTGAAGATAGAGGGTTATTGGTTGACATAAACGACGGAATAGCTGCTATTACCGATAAAATTGAACAAACCCTCAAGCAGTTGCCATCTAGCTTATCCCCTATAGACGATTATAGTTGGGTTAATTTATTTAATCAGTATGAACAAATAATGCTGAGGTTGGCGCAATAATGCGAATATTACTCGTCACTGAAAAATTTGAACCTGATAATACCCAGCGCGATGGCGGTTCACGATTAGTAAAAACATTGCAGCATGCCTTTGGTACTTCACTGCAAATCATGCAGTTTGGGGCTAGCGGTGGGCCGACTGCCACTTGGCATTTTGCCTATCCTTATTATTCAATTAATCGGTTTGAGCAACGCTTAGCTAATGCAGATTTTATTGCACAAAGGATAAAATCTGTGGCCCAAGACTTTACGCACATTATTTTTATCCATATTTCAATGCAATTTGGCTTAACCAGAATAGAACTAAGCCAGGATATTCAAATCATTACCTTTCCCATGTTCTTAACGGCATCTTATCGACTCTCTGGCGAGCAAGTGCCTAATACCTATTTTGAAATGGAGTATGCGGCACTTAGACAAGCTAAGCTTATTTTAACGCCGAGCTATCTAGAAAAACGTCAACTAACCGAGCTTTATTCTATTTCTGAGCAAAATATCCGTGTTATTCCTAGGGGTGTTGATAATCATTTCATTTTACCTATTACTAGAGCCTATAAGGAAGAATTAACATGCTGCAGTATAGGAAGCATTAAGCCCCAAAAAAATACATTGGAGCTTATTTCTTTATTTGCTGATATTCAGCAAAAATACCCAAATGCTACTTTGAAAATCATTGGCCCGATTCAAAATCCTGCCTATTATAAAAGAGTATGCCACAAAATTAACCGCTTAAAGCTTAAGCATGCGGTAGAATTTACCGGATTTATCCCTCCAGACCAACTCTTTGATGCTACTAAAGACGCCCATTTACATCTTTCAACATCTATCTGCGAGACATTTGGCCGTGCTATTTTTGAAACCCTCGCCTCGGGTATGCCTAATATTGCTAGACGTAAAAATAACGCGGCGGTTGAGTTTTTATCACATCTCCCCTATGTGCGTTTTGTAGATAATAACGACGAGGCTTTAGCTGCTATCGAAAAAATGCTCCCTCATCTTGAAGCTTTATCTTCGCTAGCGGCTGAGATAGGTATTTTATATGATGACAAGTTATTGTCACGTTTACTAGCCGCTGAGATTTGTGAGCAAGACATCATGGCGATTAGTGATTTTGATGGCACGCTTTATCATAAAAATGACCCGTTTAAAACCCAAGCCTGTATAAATACGTTCCGTCAATACCCTGTGCGAGTCGTTTGTAGCGCAAGAAATCTTGATGATTTGCGGACGCAGTTAGCTTTATATGGCTTAGAAGTAGACTGGATTATTGCTTGTAGTGGTGCAGTTATCGCCGATGGGCAAGGAAAAGTATGCTGGCTTGCGCCTCTTACTACCCAACATATAGGACAGTTAGAGGCATTGGGTCCTGATCTTGAGCGTATCGTATGCGAAAATGAAGTTTTACAAATTTGTTCATCGACCGCATTGTCTTGTGATACCCTGGGCTTAAGAACTGAAATATATCAAAACATAGCTTATATAGGCCATTGGGAGGCATCAAAATTGCATGCCATTCATAAATTACTTAATCGGCTTGGTTTTGCTGGCCGAGTACGCGTGTATGGTGATGGGAAATACGATTTGGAAATGTTAACGTATTTTGATGGTACCTTGGTGTCATAAGGAGTAATTGATGAAAAGCTCATATTACAAAGGCTATTGGATGGTGACTAATCGCTGCAACCTAAGCTGTAGCTATTGCGTGCTTGAAAATGCACCTTATCAAAAAAAATTAGAATTAAGCTTAGATGCAAAAAAAGAATTGCTATCTCACCTTTATCATAAGCTAAGGTTCCGTAGATTAACCTTATCGGGCGGTGAAATCTCTATCATTGGTAAAAAACCTCCCCATGATTTTATTGAATTGTTAGATTACATCCGTCAATTTCGCTCGAGTGACGCCAAACAGAACTTAGAGCTAGAGATCTACACCAACGGCATTTACCTGGATGAAAGGGTCGTTGATGCTATGTCGGGCGTTGTTGACATGGTCGCGATGACTATCGATAGTGAAGATAATAACTTGCTCAATGAGATAGGCCGAAGATACAAAGGTATCGATAGCTACTATAAACACATCGTTCATCTTAGTCAGCTGTTGGCAAAGAAAAGTATTACCTTTAAATTACACAGTGTAATCAGTCAAAAAAATTACTTAACCTTGCCCAATGAGGTTGAAAACATCGTTCACTCTATTGAAAAGGCGAATGGTCATGTCGCTTGTTGGAAGTTTTTTCAATATATGTCGTATGATGCGCCGGAAAAAGACAATGCTCATGCAATATCCCGTGAGTTATACCAACAGTTTCAGGCTAAAACTCGGCAAGCACTCGCTCAATATGAAATTCCATTACATTTTAAAGATAATCAGGAAATGAACGCTTCACTATTTAACATTCTTTCATACGGGAATGCCCAATATATGCGTTCATCCGATACCTGGTCAACAAGTCAGCGCACTCAAGATCTGCGTAATTATCAGTCGATGGAAGAATTATTTGCTAAGCATGATATTAATGAAACTCTATTTCGCCAGTTTCATGAGATTCAACGATGAGTAAATTAGTTATTACTATTGATTTGGATTGGGCATGTGAGGCCGCTATAGAGGAAACCTTATCTTTTTTTAAAGATAAAAATATTAAACCGACCGTTTTCATCACCCATCGCTCGCATGCTGTTGAGGCTTGCATGAATGAGCTTGAAGTGGGGCTTCATCCCTTCTTTGGTGAGGATTCGTCCCATGGCAAATCAATAAACGATGTGGTCAAGGAGGTAATGGATATGCCTCATAATCTCAAGGGATTTCGCTGCCATCGTTTTAGTGTTTGTAATTTATCAAAACAAGCTATGCTTGAAGCAGGGATGTTGATTTCATCTAATACCTGTACAAACCTGGAGGCTATTAGGCCCTTCCGAGATCGCTTTGGTCTTCTCGAAGTTCCCATTTTTTTAGAAGATGGCGGTTACTTGTGGCAGAAACACCCGCTAGTTATTCAACCTAGCTTAATAGAAGCCATGGCAACAGCTCTTCCAAAAGTCATCTTAATTCATCCTATGCATTTTGCCATTAATACGCCTCACTTTGACTATATGCGTGATATAAAACAGTCTGTTAGCCGAACAAAATGGAATCAACTGGACAAAACAACACTCAATAAGTTGCGCTGGCAAGGACGCGGAATACGTGATTTTATTATAGATTTACTGACGCTGGTTCCTGAGACTCTATCGTTAACAACTATATATCACAACGCACTAACACCGCATAATCTTGCTGGCCAGTCGCCTGGATAGCAAAGTTAAACTGATTTAATTCAAGACAGCGTACAAAATCTTCTCGTGGATATTGCCATTGGTCATCTCCAAAAAAATAGCGTCCAGCTTCTTCCTTAATGCTTGGGATAAATGCTTGTACACACATATTCCTGCCTTCAATCAAAGCATGAATATAATGAGCACAAATATCATCTTCTAATGAAGGTGTTACGGCTTCATGACCCATGGGTAAAATATCAATGTGGCCTATATTATGCATCTTAATATACCTTACAGTTGCTGCAGCGTTCACAAAGCTCGCCGCAAGCACAAGTTTTGATTGCTTGCTTAGTGCTTGTAGAATACCTTTGGCACCCGCCTCTGTACGATGTAAAATAGTCTTATGGCTAATTTCAACATCCATCGTTCGAGTCGGTGAATTAGGAATGTGATAAGCGAGGTTAGCTTGTTTTTCAGGCTTGCCAATTAACAAGGGATTTATATAGTTTGGTATGAGTCTAGCAATAACGCTACTTTGGGTTGTAAGTATATAATGGGTAGGAGAGCGGGCTAAAACATAAGCCGCAGTTGTAAAAGCTCGGAACACGTCAATGATAATAATAGCTCCATTGTGTTTTTGCTTCATGCTAGTAATATCAACTGATTGAATCTAAGAAAATTATCAAATAAGAGTAATATAGTGTAAATGCCAATGGCTAGAAAAGTCAAAAGGAGAAAGTCAATGCAGGAAACTTTAACAAGCCGTGATAAGGCAATGAAATATCATGTGGTTCGTGTACCTAACGATATTGATAGAGCTACAGTAGAACTTTTAACTTTTCGTGGTGCTCCTGCTTTTCTTGGAACTATGCTTGCTAAATTACATTTTGCTAATAAAACTATAATCTTATATTCTGAGATGTGTGGTGTAGTTGATAGAGTCTTGATTGACAATGAACAAGTCGTTTGCTGTGGGCAAGAACTAATTGAGCTAAGAAATACCAATGTCAGCCGAGATAAAGCAGGTAAAAAGATGCAACCAGCGTCTATGCCTAAACCTTTTTTTAAACAAAAAAATAGCCAAATAAATCGAGTGGAGTCAGGATTAGAAATTGCCCGCTTAAATATACCTGTACCAAGGCCAGCAAGTTTCTTTAGTGTAAAGAAAAATCTCATTTGCCAAGATCTTCATTCGCCAGTTAGTGAAAGCGTTGCCATGCAGCTACTCCCTTATCGATTATAATACTTTTAAAAGATGAGTTATTTTTAGAGACAAGCACAAATTTTATAATCTTGAGCGGCACCATCAGCATTTAAATTATAAGAAACCCGCTTAAATTTATTTTAATAAGGTGTATTAGCTAAGATTTGATCTGACATTTCTTGTAAATTGGATTAGACTGAGTCTAGTCATGGACTAAGGAATGAAAGTAATGAATATTGAATCAAAGATCATTAAACCCAAGTTAGGATTGTTAGAATTAGCTAAACAG